>Ga0079224_100004877_pt1 | contig 17487 bp, 13 predicted proteins | sample Stecom2015_FD_80414 | JGI IMG/M metagenome (GOLD analysis project Ga0079224, IMG submission 80414) | Agricultural soil microbial communities from Utah to study Nitrogen management - Steer compost 2015 | ecosystem: Environmental > Terrestrial > Soil > Agricultural land | place: USA: Utah...
CGGCGAGCAGCCGTTCCACCGGCACCCACTTGAGCGGCTGGCCCAGTCTCGAGGCCGGGCTCCCCCGCCATTCCGTCACGAGGAAGAACTCGAGTGCGACGGCCCGATCGGCATAGTCGTGCTCCACCGCGAGCAGGTGCCGGTAGGTGACGATCTCGATGCCGAGCTCCTCGCAGAGCTCCCGGCGCAACGCCGCCTCCGGCGTCTCGCCCGTTTCGATCTTGCCGCCGGGGAACTCCCACAGCCCCGCGAACGGGTGATCGCGCAGCCGCCCGGCGAGGAGCACGCGGCCGTCCGCGTCCCGCAGGACGCCTGCGGCCACGCGCACGCGCCGGGATGCGCGCGCCGGAGGGGCGGCGCGATCGCGGGGATTCACGTGGGAGCCGGGTGCGGAACGCCGCCCCCGGCACAAGCCCGGGCGGCCGACGGCAACCGTGCAGCGCGCCCGGGACGGCCGGCTACGTCAGGCGGCCGTGGCACTGCTTGTACTTGCGGCCCGATCCGCAGGGGCACGGCTCGTTGCGCCCCACCTTGCGCTCCGTGCGCACGAAGGGCGCATGCGGGGCCGCGGCCTCGGCGGCCGCGCCGGGTCCGGGCATGCCGGCCGGCGCCTGTCCCGCGCCGGCGGCGGCCGCCTGCGCCGCCGCAGCGAGCTGCCCGAGCGCCGCCGCCTCCGCGTGCCGCGCCTGCAGCGCCTGCGCCACACGCCGCTGGGCCTCCATCCGCTGCACGTCCTGCTCGCTCTGGATGCGAATGCGCGACAGCACGCTGATCGTGTCGTGCTTCACCTGGTCGAGCATGGCGCCGAACATCTCGAACGCCTCGCGCTTGTACTCCTGCTTCGGGTTCTTCTGCGCGTACCCGCGCAGGTGGATGCCCTGCCGCAGGTAATCCATGGCCGCGAGGTGCTCCTTCCAGTGGTGGTCGAGCTGCTTGAGCATGACCTCCTTCTCGACGTGGCGCATGAGCGCGGAGCCGATCGTCGCCTCTTTCTCCTCGTAGCTCTTCTGCAGCGCCTCGGTCACGCGCTCGCGAATGCCCTCGTCGTTGAGCTGCTCGTCCTCCTTCAGCCAGCCGGCGATGTCCAGCTTGAGGCCGAAGTCGCGCTCCAGCGCCTGCGCGAGGCCCGCCGGATCCCACTGCTCCTCCAGGCTGCCGGGCGGGATGTACTGGTCGACGACCGCGCCGACGACCTCCTCCCGGATGGCCGCGACCGAATCCTTGATGTCGTCGGCCTCCATCAGCTCGGTGCGCTGCTGGTACACGACCTTGCGCTGGTCGTTGGCGACGTCGTCGTACTCGAGCAGGTTCTTGCGGATGTCGAAGTTGTGCGCCTCGACCTTGCGCTGCGCCCGCTCGATCTGGCGGGTGAGCAGCTTGCTCTCGATCGCCTCCCCCTCGCGCATGCCGGCGCGCGACAGCAGGGCCTTCGTCCGCTGCGGATCGCCGAAGATGCGCATGAGGTTGTCTTCCATCGACAGGTAGAAGCGGCTCGAGCCCGGGTCGCCCTGGCGCCCCGAACGGCCGCGGAGCTGGTTGTCGATGCGCCGCGACTCGTGCCGCTCGGTGCCGATGATGTGCAGGCCGCCGGCTTCCAGCACCTGCTGGTGCCGCTTCTCCCAGTCGGCCCGGATCTGCTCGCGGTCGGCATCCTCGCCGGCCGCGGCGAGCTCGGCCTCGAGGTTGCCGCCGAGCACGATGTCGGTGCCTCGACCGGCCATGTTGGTCGCGATCGTGATGGCGCCCGGACGGCCGGCCTGCTGCACGATCACCGCCTCACGGGCGTGCTGCTTCGCGTTCAGCACCTGGTGGTCGATGCCGCGCTTTTTGAGCAGCGAGGACAGGTACTCCGAGGTCTCGATGGAGGTCGTGCCGACGAGCACCGGCTGGCCGCGGCGGCGGCAGTCCTCGATGTCCTCGATGATGGCCTGGAACTTGTCCTTCTGCGTGAGGTACACGAGGTCCGGAAGATCCTTGCGGATCATGGGCTTGTGGGTCGGGATGACGACGACCTCGAGCCCGTAGATCTGCTGGAACTCGAATGCCTCGGTGTCCGCCGTGCCGGTCATGCCGGACAGGCGCTCGTACAGGCGGAAGTAGTTCTGGAACGTGATGGAGGCGACGGTCTGGTTCTCCTGCTTGACCGCCACTCCCTCCTTGGCCTCGATGGCCTGGTGCAGGCCGTCCGACCAGCGCCTCCCGGGCATGGTGCGGCCCGTGAACTCGTCGACGATGACGATCTCGCCGTCCTTGACGATGTACTCGACGTCGCGGTGGAACATCACGTGCGCGCGGAGCGCCGCGTGCAGGTGGTGCACGAGCCGGATGTTGTGGGCGTCGTAGAGGCTCTCGCCTTCGGCGAGCAGCCCCGCCTTCACCATCAGCTCCTCGACGTGCTGGTGCCCCTCCTCCGTCAGGTGGACCTGCTTGGCCTTCTCGTCCTTGGAGTAGTCGCCCGGGCCGTCCTCTTCCTTCTGCTCCTTGAGCTTCGGGATGAGCTTGTTGATCTTGATGTAGAGGTCGGTGCTCTCCTCGGTCGGCCCCGAGATGATCAGCGGCGTCCGGGCCTCGTCGATCAGGATGGAGTCCACCTCGTCCACGATGGCGAAGGTCAGGTCGCGCTGGACGCGGTCCTCGACGGAGAACGCGAGGTTGTCCCGCAGGTAGTCGAACCCGAGCTCGTTGTTCGTCGCGTAGGTGATGTCGGCGGCGTACGCCTCGGCCTTCTCGGGGTGCGGCTGCCCGCTCTTCACGACGCCGACCTTCATGCCGAGGAAGCGGTACACCGGGCCCATCCAGTCCGCGTCGCGCTGCGCCAGGTACTCGTTCACCGTGACGATGTGCACGCTCTTGCCGGACAGGGCGTTCAGGTACGCGGGCAGCGTCGCCACCAGCGTCTTGCCCTCACCGGTGCGCATCTCGGCGATGTTGCCGTCGTGCAGCACCATGCCGCCGATGAGCTGCACGTCGAACGGGCGCATGCCCACGGTGCGGCGCGCCGCCTCCCGGGCGACCGCGAACGCCTCGGGCAGGATGTCGTCCAGCGTCTGGCCGTCCGCCAGCCGCTTGCGGAATTCGTCCGTTTTTGCGGCCAGGTCGGCGTCGGAGAGCGCCTTGATGCTCTCCTCCAGCGCATTGATGCGCTGCACGACCTTGCCGTATCGCCTGATCAGCCGCTGGTTGCGGCTGCCGAAAATCTGCGTCAGAAAACTGGCCACTCGGCCTCCTGCCTGTCCCGCGCCTGCCGCGGGAGCGGACAAAGACGGGTATTTTACGGACCTGCCGGCCGGTTGCACGCGAAAGCCCGGCTTTCGGCCCGCTTCGGCCCTATATGCGAGCGTCAGCGCCGATCCCAAGCCCCCGGGGGAGCGTCACCGCCGGGCCGGCTGCCCCCGGCTCGCCGGCGGGGAATCCGTGCGCCGCCGCCCCGGCGGGGCCTGCGCGGCCGGGGCCTGGGGGCCCTGGCCGCCACGCGCGGGGATGCCGCTCCCGTCGCGGCCCCGGCCGCCGGAAGGACCGGACGTCACTGCCATGGGACCCCGGAAGCCGCCGGATGGTTGCGCCCGGCTGGCCTTCCGCGGGGTGGAGGCTGGTTATTCGCTGCTCGCCCGGCGGATGAAATCGACCGGATTGACCTGGCGGCCCTCGTGCAGCACCTCGAAATGCAGGTTCGGGCCGGTCGCGCGGCCGGTGTCGCCCATGAGCGCCACGGTCTGGCCTTTCTTCACCTCGTCGCCGACCTGCACGAGGTTCTGGGCGTTGTGCGCATAGCGGGTGGAGTAGCCGTTCCCGTGATTGATCTCGACCATCTGGCCGTAGCCGTACCGCTGCGCGGACCAGGTCACGATGCCGTCCGCCACCGCCACGACCTCCGTGCCCGGCTTGCCGGCGAAATCGACGCCCTTGTGGTGCGCCGGCTTGCCGGTGAAGGGATCGGTGCGGCGGCCGAAGTAGGAAGACATCCAGCCGGCCTTCACGGGGCGTCCCGCGGGGTACACGCGGTCCACGAGATTCTGGTTCATGAGCACGCTTTCGAGCACGTTGAGCTGCGCTTCGCGGCTGTCGAGCTGCTGCTCGAGGCTGACCATTGCGCCCAGCACTTCGGCCGGCACGGCCGCGGAGAGCGTCGGCTCTTCCGGGCCGCCGAGGGCGGGATCGGAACCGAAATCGAACTCGCCGTCGTCGAGGCCGGCCATTTCCGTGAGGCGCCGGCCCAGGGCATCAAGCCGGATGATGCGCGCGTTCATCTGGCCGATACGGATGGCGAGCGCGTCCAGCGTGTCTTCCGCCGAGCGCCGTGTCTCGGCCAGCGCCGCCCGTTGCGCGGCGAGCTCGTCGGCGAGCTTCTGCGCCTCGCCGAGCGAAAGCCCGGAAGCGTTGCGCGCGGAGTACCAGTAGCCGCCGGCAAAGGCAGCGCAGCAGAACGTTCCGACGACCAGCGCCGCCAGCCCCAGGGCGGCACCGCCGGACAGGCTGAGCTGCCTTGGCTTACCGAATCCCTTGCCGAACAAAACTACATTCATCAGGTACGCCCCGAGCGTATCGCGTGTGACGGGTATGCTGGCGCTCCGGCACCATCCGACGAGCAGGCCGGCTGCCAAGGCTGGCGCCTTATCGTTATTCGTGGCCTGCGTCCAATGGTCACTTCGGCAGCCCCGCCATCATAGGATCGATCCCTCAATCCCTTAGATCGGTGGTTTTGCGTCCCCGCCTTTCGGACGGGTTTGCCTTTGTCGTGGCCGCCAATATGCCTTAAGGTCCGCTTTTGTGACAAGTTCCCGGTTCGGGAAGCTTGATTCGGTTCACCTGGCCCGCCCCGTAAAGCGTCGACTGCGTCACATTCCGATGACCCTCATCCGTATCGACCGGCTGCTCGGCGACCTCTCCCGCGAGGGGCTCGGCAAGCTCGTGCAGCAGGCGCGCGACCTGTCCGGGCTGACCGCCCGCCTGCGCGCGGTGCTGCCGCCGGAAACGAGACCACATCTGGTCGGCGCCAACCTGCGGGAGGGGGGCGACCTCGTCGTGGTCGCGAGCTCGCCGGCCTGGGCGGCACGGCTGCGCTTCGAGGCCGACACGCTGCTCGAGGCAGCGCGCGGCGCCGGCGCGGACGCCGCCCGGCTGTCGGTCAGGGTGGCGAGCCGCCGCTAGGAGCGCGAGGTCCGGCGCAGGCGGGTGAAGGAGCGCGCAGTGCGCGCGACCGGCAGCGCCGCGCCGCGCGCGATGCGCGCGCCTTCGAGGGCGGGCTACGCTTACGCGTAGGCCGGCGTGGCGTAGGAGATGGGCGCCTTCGCCTGGTCCCGGAACGTGACTTCTTCCCAGGCCGCCTGGTCGGCGAGCAGGGCCCTGAGCAGCTTGTTGTTGAGGTCGTGACCCGACTTGTACGCGGTGAACTCGCCGATCAACGTGTGCCCGAGCAGGTACACGTCGCCGATCGCGTCCAGGATCTTGTGGATGACGAACTCGTTCGCGTAGCGCAGCCCGTCCTCGTTCAGGATGCGGTAGTCGTCGAGCACGATCGCGTTGTCGAGACTGCCGCCGAGCGTGAGATTCTTCCCGCGCAGCGTCTCCACGTCGCGCAGGAAGCAGAACGTGCGTGCCCGGCTCACTTCCTTGAGGAACGACGTCGAGGAGAAGTCGATCGAGGCATCCTGGTCGAGCTTGTTGAACACCGGATGATTGAACGAGATCCGGAAGTTCACCTTGAACCCGTTGAACGGCGTGAGCTCAGCCCACTTGTCGCCGTCCTCGACGCGGACCTTGCGCCGGATGCGGATGAACCGCTTCGGCGCGTTCTGCTCCTCGATGCCCGCGGACTGCAGCAGGAACACGAACGGCGCGGCGCTGCCGTCCATGATCGGCACCTCCGGCGCGGACAGGTCGACGATCACGTTGTCGATGCCGAGGCCCGCGAGCGCGGACATCAGGTGCTCGACGGTCGCCACCTTGACGCCGTCCTTGATCAGCGTCGTGCCGAGCATGGTCTCGCCGACGAGCTGCGGATCGCCGGGAATGTCGACGGGAGGAGCGAGATCGACGCGGCGGAACAGGATGCCGGAGTTCTCCGGTGCGGGACGGAGGGTCATGTAGACCTTCTGGCCGGTATGGAGACCGACGCCGGTGGCGCGTATTGCCGTTTTCAACGTGCGCTGTCGCAACATGGCCGTTCACTGCTCGCGCCGGCGCCGAATGCGACCGCGCGATGAATTCGTCTCCTCGCCTCCGGCGGAGGTACAGGGAAGAAAATCAAAATCTTGCGTTCAATCGCCCGGTCGGACCAGCGAAAAAGCGTAGCACATCGACAGGCCCGAAACCAAAGAAACGTCTCATTTCAGGGACATACGATATGGGGGCGTGCCCGGATCCCTCCAAGGGAGCGCGGCGTCTTCGCCGGCGCAAACGCGCCGGGAAGGCGCCGCCATCCTCGGGTGGCAGCGCTTTCGGGGACGAGCGATCCGCCCGGCGGCCGAGTGAGCGAGCCGCATCCGGGCAGGCGATGGACCGAGGCCGCGCCTCGACGAGCGGTCCTGCCCGGCGACGGGCGCCCTCCCCGCGTGAGCGCCCCGCGCTAGTCGGCCTGGCGTCTCAGGAACGCCGGGATGTCCAGGAGCTCCTCCTGGAAGCCGCCGTCACGCAGCCCGTCGCCGACCGCGCGCTTACGCTGCACGGTGGGCTTGTCGAGCACCTGGTAGTCCGGCTCCGTCGCCATCGGGTGGGGCTCGCGCTCGCCGCGCTGCACCGGCCGGCGCACCACGCGCATCGGCGCATTCGCCTTCGCCGCCGGGCGGCCGAGGCCGGTCGCCACCACGGTCACCCGGATCTTGTCGCCCATGTCGGGATCGATCACGGTGCCGATCACTACCGTCGCGTCATCGGACGAGAACTCCTTGATGGTGTTGCCGACCTCCTGGAACTCGCCGATCGAAAGGTCCATGCCCGCCGTGACGTTCACGAGCATGCCGTGCGCGCCGGCCAGGTTGATGTCCTCGAGCAGCGGGCTCGAGATGGCCGCCTCGGCCGCCTCGCGTGCCCGGTCCTCGCCCGACGAGGTGCCGGAACCCATCATCGCCATGCCCATCTCCGACATGACGGTGCGCACGTCGGCGAAGTCCACGTTGATGAGCCCCGGGCGGGTGATCAGCTCGGCAATGCCCTGCACCGCACCCTGCAGCACCTGGTTCGCGGCGCGGAACGCCTCCAGCAGGGTGGTTTCGGCGCCGAGCACCGTCAGCAGCTTCTCGTTGGGAATGGTGATCAGCGAGTCCACGTACTTGCCGAGCTCGGTGATGCCCTGCTCCGCGATCGCCATCCGCTTGGTGCCCTCCATCAGGAACGGCTTCGTGACCACGGCGACCGTGAGGATGCCGAGCTCCTTCGCGACCTGCGCCACGATCGGCGTCGCGCCCGTGCCGGTGCCGCCGCCCATGCCGGCGGTGATGAAGAGCATGTCCGCGCCCTCGATCACCTCCTGGATACGGTCGCGGTCCTCCATCGCCGCCTGGCGGCCGACGTCCGGGTCGGCTCCGGCGCCCAGGCCCTTCGTGATGTTGCAGCCGATCTGCAACGCCGTGCGCACGCGGGCGTTGTTCAACGCCTGCGCGTCCGTGTTGGCGCAGATGAAATCGACTCCTTCGATCCCGGTCTGCACCATGTGGGCAACGGCATTGCCGCCTCCGCCGCCCACGCCGATCACCTTGATCACAGCGCTCTGGCTGTGTGCGTCCATCAGTTCGAACATACGCCCTCCGCTCCGTGCTTCTTGTTCAAAGGTCTCACTCGTTGTCGTCCCGGTCGTGCGCCGTCAGCGCCCGCCGGCACCGCTCGTGCCGCCCGCGTGAGCGGGCGTTGCACATTCCTGGTCGCGCCCTGACGCGCGCTCCCGTACATCTCTCGCGCGCTGCGCGCGCCCGTGGCTCAGAACTGTCCCGAGAACCACGCTTTCATCCTTCCCCAGACGTCGCCGAGATTCCCCGACACCGGCAGGCTGCGGCGGCCGCGCCGCTTCATGTTCTCGTAGCCGTACAGCAGCAGGCCGACGCCGGTGGCGTGAATCGGGTTACGCACCACGTCCGACAGCCCTTCCACGTACTGCGGCGAGCCGAGGCGCACCGGCATGTGGAAGACTTCCTCGGCAAGCTCCACCGCCCCTTCCATCTTCGCGCTGCCGCCCGTGATCACCACGCCGGCCGCGATCAGCTCCTCGAAGCCGCTCCTGCGCAACTCGTCGCGCACCAGCCCGAACAGCTCCTCGAAGCGGGGCTCGACGATCTCCGCCAGCGTCTGGCGCGCGAGCCGGCGCGGCGGGCGATCGCCCACGCTCGGCACCTCGATCGTCTCGTCGGGATTGGCGAGCTGGGACAGCGCGCAGGCGTACTTGATCTTGATCTCCTCCGCGTACTGCGTCGGCGTGCGCATCGAGACCGCAATGTCGTTCGTCACCTGGTCGCCCGCGATCGGGATGACGGCCGTGTGCTGGATCGCGCCGCCCAGGAACACGGCGAGGTCCGTCGTGCCGCCGCCGATGTCGACGATGCAGGAGCCGAGCTCCTTCTCGTCGTCGGTCAGCACCGAATAGCTCGAGGCGAGCTGCTCCAGCACCATGTCGTCGACCTCGAGCCCGCAGCGCTGCACGCACTTGACGATGTTCTGCGCGGCGCTTTCGGCACCGGTGACCATGTGCACCTTCGCTTCCAGCCGCACGCCGGACATGCCGATCGGCTCGCGTATCCCTTCCTGGTTGTCGATCACGAATTCCTGCGGAAGGATGTGCAGGATCTTCTGGTCGGCCGGGATGGCCACGGCGCGCGCGGCGTCGATCACGCGCTCCACGTCGCTCGCGCTGACTTCCTTGTCGCGAATGGCCACGATGCCGTGCGAGTTGAGGCTGCGCACGTGGCTGCCGGCGATCCCGGTGTAAACGGAATGGATGTCGCAGCCGGCCATCAGCTCCGCCTCTTCCACCGCGCGCTGGATCGAATGCACGGTCGACTCGATGTTCACGACGACCCCTTTCTTCAGGCCGCGCGACGGGTGCGAGCCGATGCCCACGACCTCGATGCCGTTCTCGTGCCCGTCGCCGAGCACCTGCCCGACGATCGCGACGACCTTGGACGTGCCGATGTCCAGGGCGACGATCAGGTTCTTGTCCGCCCGCTTGCTCATCGCAACGCCCTGCCCGCGCGCTCGGCGACCATCTCCGGCCCGTCGCCCCCGGGCACCCTGGGCGCCACCGGCTCGGCGCCCGCATCCTTCTCCCAGCCGATGCTGAAACCGTTGCTGTACCGCATGTCGACGAACTCGATGTCTCCCTCCCGGCTCGCCACGATGTTGGCGACGACGTCAAGAAACAGTTGGGTCCGCACGTCCGTGTCGCGGCGCCCGAGCCTGATCTCGACGCCGTTGGACAGGGTCAGGTCCCACGCCCCGCGCGCATCCAGGTGCACCCGGCGCAAGTCGAGCCCGAGCGGAATCAGGTGCCGGCGGATCTCGAGGTATCGCCGGGCGACTTCGGCTTCGCTGCCGTCCGGCCCCGAGAGGCGCGGCAGCTCGGCCGGGATGTGGCGCGCGTTCTCCACGAACAGCTCGCCGCGGGTGTTCATGAGACCCCGCTCGCCCCAGCAGGCGGCGGGCACCTGTTCGGTCACGCTGATCTCCAGCGTGTCGGGCCAGCGTCGTGCGACGTTCGCCTTGTCGATCCAGGGCAGCGCGACGATGCGGTCGTGAATCTCGGCGAGGCTCGCGCTGAAGAAACCGCGCTCCAGCTCGTCGCCGATGGCCGCTTCGATCTGCAGCGCGCTCACGCGCTCGAACGGCCCTTCGATCCTGATCGTGCGAATCGGGCGGTCGAGCAGCGCACCGGAGAGCTCGTAGCTCAGGAACACGACGAGCAACGCTCCCGGCACGACCGACAGCTTCGCGAGGGCGACCCTCGGGATCCGGATCCGGATCCGGGAGCGCCGCTTCTCTTTTCTCTTCCTTGCCTGCCTACGCATTTTTCGCCTCAACCCGACTCGACCCCGCGCCGCCCGGCGACATGCTCGTCTCGAGAATGCGCCAGGAAAGCTCGGCGAAATCCAGGCCGGCTGCCTTGGCCGCCATCGGCACCAGGCTGTGCCCCGTCATGCCCGGGACCGTGTTCACCTCGAGCACCCAGGGCGTGCCGTCACGGTCCACCATGAAGTCGACGCGCCCCCAGCCGGAGCACCCGAGCTCGTCGAAGGCCGCCATGGCCGCCTGCGCATAACGGCGCTCGGCGGCGGCATCCCCGCCCGGGCAGAAGTAGCGCGTGCTGTCCGCGTGGTACTTGGCCTCGTAGTCGTAGAACACCCGCGGCGTCTCGATGCGGATGCTGGGCAGCGCCTTCCCCTGCAGCACGCCGACGGTGATCTCGTCGCCTTCGATGCAGCGCTCGGCGAAGGCGAGCCCTCCGTAGCGGAGCGCCAGCGAGGCGGCGGGGGCGAGCTCGTCGTGCCTGAACACCTTGGTCATGCCGACGCTGGAGCCTTCGCCGACGGGCTTCAGCACGAGCGGCAGCCCGATTTCCGCCGCCGCGCGCTCCGCGTCCGCGGCACTCTCCACCACGCGGTACTCGGGGGTGGCGATGCCCGCCGAGCCGAACAGCTTCTTGCTGCGAAGCTTGTCCATTGCCAGCGCCGAAGCCAGCACGCCGCTGCCCGTGTACGCGATGCCCAGCCACTCGAGCGCGCCCTGCAGCGTGCCATCCTCCCCGCCGGGCCCGTGCAGGGCGATCCACACGCGATCGAAGTCGGCGGCCACGAACTCCCGCCAGTCGCGCTCCGCCGGATCCCAGGGCTCCGCGGCGACCCCGCGCGAGCGCAGCGCCCGGAGCACGGCGTGCCCGGTCTCGAGCGACACCTCGCGCTCGCTCGAGCGACCTCCCAGCATCACCGCCACCTTGCCGAAGGCCGCGGGATCGCGGACCTCGACGCGAGTCTCGCGAGCGCGGCTCATCGCGGAGCCTCCTCGCCGACGATGCGCACTTCGTGGCTCAGGCGCACACCGTGCCGCTCGAGCACCGTCTGCTGCACGTGATCGATCAGCGCCTCGATGTCCGCCGCCGTCGCCGCCCGCTCGCGGTTGATGATGAAGTTGGCGTGCTTGGTCGAGACCTCCGCGCCGCCGATGCGATGGCCTTTGAGCCCCGACGCCTCGATCAGGCGCGCCGCGAAATCGCCGGGCGGGTTGCGGAACACGGAGCCGCAGCTCGGCAGCCCGAGCGGCTGCGTCTCCTTCCGGCGCGCGAGCAGCGCGTCCAGCTTCTCCTTGCGCGGCTCGGCTGCGGGATCGAACCCGAGCACGGCCTCGACGAACCACTCGCCGGCCGGGCCGCGCACCTCGCGATACCCCACGTCGTAGTCGTCGGGCGTGCGCTCGTGCACCTCGCCGCTGCGATCGATGGTGGTCACCGAGCGCACCCGCTCCCAGGTCTCGCCGCCGTGCGCGCCGGCATTCATCGCCAGCGCGCCGCCCAGCGTGCCGGGAATGCCGGCGAAGAACTCGGACGGACCGAGCCCCCAGCGGATGCACTGGCGCGCCAGGCGCGTGCAAGGCACGCTGGCGCCGGCACGCACGCCCGCGTCGCCAACGCGCTCCAGCACCGTGAACACCCCGGTCGCGGCAATGACCGCGCCTTTGAGCCCGCCGTCACGCACCAGCAGGTTGCTGCCAAGCCCGTACCAGAACACCGGCACGGCCGGGTCGAGCTCGCGCAGGAATCGCGCGAGGTCTTCGAGGTCCGCCGGTTTGAACCAGAGCTCCGCCGGGCCGCCGACGCGCCACGAGGTGTGGCGGCTCATCGGCTCGTTGCGCCTGAGCTCGCCGCGCAGCGTCGTGTCCAGGGACAGCGCGTTCACGGCTGCACCTTGAGGTCGGGCCGGCGCGCGAGGCGCTCGGGCAGGCGCGGCGCGAGCCCGCCGATGTCGCCGGCGCCCATCGTCAGCACGATGTCGCCGTCCTCGATCACGTCCTCCAGCACGGCCGGCACGTCGGCCAGCGCGTCCACGAACACGGGCGTGACGCCGCGGCCCTGCACGGCGCGCGCAATCGCGCGCCCGTCCGCGCCGGCGATCGGCGCCTCTCCCGCGGGATACACCTCGAGCAGCACGAGCACGTCCGCGGTGGACAGGACGCTCGCGAACTCTTCCATGAGGTCCCGCGTGCGCGTGAAGCGGTGCGGCTGGAACACGAGCACGATGCGGCGCTCCGGCCAGCCCGCGCGGGCCGCAGCCATCGTGGCCGCGATCTCGGTCGGGTGGTGGCCGTAATCGTCGACCAGCATCACGCGGCCCTTGCGCGTGTGGATCTCGCCATAGCTCTGGAAGCGCCGGTCGATGCCCTCGAACTTCTCGAGCGCGGCCACCACCGCGTCGTCCGGGATCTGCAGCTCGCCTGCGACCGCGATGGCCGCGAGCGCATTGCGCACGTTGTGCAGCCCCGGGAGGCGGAGGCCGATCGTGAGCGCCTCGCTCCGCCCTTCCCGGAGCGCGCGGAAATGAGTACGGCCGCCGCTGCAGCGAATGGATTCCGCGCGGACGTCGGCTTCGCCGTCGATACCGTAGGTCACGATCGAACGGCCTACCTCGCCGAGGATGGCGTTCACGCCGGGATCGTCGGTGCACAGCACGGCGAGGCCGTAGAACGGCAGGTTCTGCAGGAACCCGATGAAGCCGCGATGGAGCTTTTCGATGTCGCCGCCGTACGTGGACATGTGGTCGGCATCGATGTTCGTGACCACCGCGAGCATCGGCTTCAGGTGCACGAACGAGGCATCGCTTTCGTCGGCCTCGGCGACGAGGTAATCGCCCTGGCCGAGCCGGGCGTTGGAGTTCGCGCTCTTCAGCCGCCCGCCGATCACGAACGTCGGATCGAGCCCGCCCTCGGCGAGCACGCTGGCAACGAGGCTCGTCGTCGTGGTCTTCCCGTGCGTGCCCGCGATCGCGATCGAGTAGCGGAAGCGCATCAGCTCGGCCAGCATCTCGGCACGACCGACGACCGGCATCAGCGCGGCGCGTGCCGCGACCACCTCGGGGTTGCTCTCGCTCACCGCGCTCGAAACGACCACCGCGTCGGCGTCGCCGACGTTCGCGGGATCGTGGCCGATGAACACGGTGGCGCCGAGCGTCCGCAGCCGCTCGACCTGCGCGTTGCTGCGCAGGTCCGAGCCCTGCACCTCGTAGCCCAGGCTCAGCATGACTTCCGCGATGCCCGACATGCCGGAGCCGCCGATGCCGACGAAGTGCACACGGTTGATGCGCCGCATGCGCCGGATCATGGCCGCACCCCCGCCGCCGCGAGGCACGCTTCCGTGATGTCGCGCACCGCATCCGGGCGCGCGAGGCGGCGTGCCAGCACCGCCCGCTGCCGCAACGCGTCGCGGCTCGAGAGCCAGTCCGCGAGCAGGCTCGCGAGGCGCTCCGCCGACAGTTCGTCCTCGCTCACGATCACCGCCGCCCCGGCCTCCACCATCGGGTGCGCGTTCGCGGTCTGGTGATCGTCGACCGCCGCCGCAAAGGGCACGAAGATCGCCGGCAGCCCGGCGGCGGCGAGCTCCGCCACCGTGAGCGCACCCGCACGGCAGATCACGAGATCGGCCCACGCGTAGGCCGCGGCCATATCGTCGATGAACTCCGTGAGCTCGGCATCGACGCCCGCACGGGCGTAGGCCTCGCGCGCGACCGCGATCGTGCGGCTTCCCGCCTGGTGGCGCACCCGCGGGCGCGCGCTTTCCGGTAGGCGCCCGAGCGCCTCCGGCACGACCTGGTTCAGCTTGAGCGAGCCCTGGCTGCCGCCCAGCACGAGCAGCCGAAGCGGGCCGTCGCGGCGCGCGAGCCGGGTCGCGGGCTCCTCGAGGCGTGCGATCTCCTCGCGCACCGGGTTGCCGACGGTGCGCGCGCCGATTCCGGGCGCGAAGCTGCCCGGGAACGCTTCCAGCACGACCCGCGCGATGCGCGCCAGCAGCCGGTTCGTGAGGCCCGCGATGGCGTTCTGCTCGTGGATCACGAGCGGCCGTCGCGTGAGCCAAGCCGCCACGCCGCCCGGGCCGCTGACGAAGCCGCCCATGCCGAGCACCGCCGCCGGGCGGTGCGTGAGCATCACGCGCAGCGCCTGCGCGAGCGCGAGCGCGAGCTGGAACGGCGCGAGGATGACCGCGCTCAGCGCCGTGCGGCGCAGGCCGCGCACGCTGATCCACTCGATGGGGATGCCCGCATCCGGCACGACGCGCGCTTCCAGCCCGCGGCGGGTCCCGAGCCACACTACCGGCACCGTGCGGCCCTCGAGGGCACGCGCGATCGCGAGCGCCGGGTACACGTGGCCCCCGGTGCCGCCGGCCATGACGAGTATCGGCCGCCCGCTCACGCTTCCTCGCCCCGCCGCGAACGCCGGTTCGCGGGCTTCGAATCGGTGACGAGCTCGTGATGGATGCGCAGCAGCAGGCCGAGCGCGATCATGAAAACGATCAGGCTGCTGCGCCCGTAGCTGACGAGCGGCAGGGTCAGGCCCTTGGTCGGCAGGAGCCCCATGTTCACGCCGACGTTGATGAAGACCTGCAGGCCGATCCAGGTGCCGATCCCGACCGCGAGATAAGCCTCGAACATGCGGTCCGCACGCGCGGCGCGGATCGCGAGCCGGAAGATGCGCCACACGAGCGCCGCGAACACGGCGACCAAGGCCGTCGCACCGAGGAGACCGAGCTCCTCCGCGAACACGGCGAACACGAAGTCCGTGTGCGCCTCGGGCAGGTAGAACAGCTTCTGCACGCTGTTGCCGAGGCCGACGCCGAGCCATTCGCCGCGACCGATGGCGATCAGGGACTGCGTGAGCTGGAACCCCGAGTTGAACGGATCGTCCCAGGGGCGCAGGAAGCTCGTCAGCCGTTGCAGGCGATACGGCGAGGTGATCGCGAGCGCCGTCATCGCGATCACGCCCGCGCCGAAGAACAGGAAGAAGTCCCGCAGCCTGGCGCCGGCGACGAACAGCATCGTGAGCGCCGTCGCGAGCAGGACGATGGCGGCGCCGAAATCCGGCTCGGCGAGCAGCAGCGCGCATGCCAGCGTGAGCAGGAGCATCGGGCGCAGGAACCCGGTGAACTGCTCGCGCAGCGTGCGGTTGCGGCGCACGAGATACCCGGCGAGGTAGAGGATGAGGCACAGGCGTGCCGGTTCCGACACCTGCACGTTCATGACGCCGGCGCGCAGCCAGCGCGTGGCCCCGTTCACCTCGTAGCCGAGCCCCGGGACGAACACTGCGGCCAGCAGCGCGACGCCGGCGAGCAGGAGCAGCGGCCCGAGGCTTTGCCAGACGCTCATCGGCACCAGCACGCAGCACCATGCCGCGAGCACGCCGACGACCGCGGCAAGCGCCTGGCGGCGCACGTAGAAGAACGGGTCTCCCGAGACGTTGTCCGAGATCGAGATCGACGCCGAGGCGAGCACGACCAACCCGCCCAGCAGGATCGCGAGCGCGAGCCCCAGGATCGCGGGATCGGGCTGCAGCCGGGTGCGCAGCCGGGCGGGGAACGGCATGGTCGCGCTGTCGAGGCTCATGTGCCGAGCGCCTCCACGTGGCGGCGGAAATCGAGGCCGCGTTCCGCGTAGTTGCGATACTGGTCGAAGCTGGCGCAGGCCGGCGCCAGCAGCACGGTGTCGCCCGGGCGTGCGAGCTGCGCGGCGATCGGCACGGCCGTGCGCAGGTCCGCGGCCTGGAACACCGCGGTCCTGCCTTTCAGCGCGCGGGCGATCGCCGGCCCGTCGCGGCCGATGAGCACGGCCGCACGCAGCCGCTCGTGGATCGCCTCGGCGAACGCGGTGAACTCGCCGCCCTTGGCGTCGCCGCCCGCGATCAGCACGACGGGCCCCGGCACCGACAGCACCGAGGCGGCCGCGGCACCGACGTTCGTCGCCTTCGAATCGTCGACGTAGTCGACCCCGTTGATGGACGCCACGAGCTGCATCCGGTGCGGCAGGCCCGGGAACTCCGTCAGGACCTGCAGCATCGGCGCGTAGTCGAGCCCCATGAGGCTGCCCGCGGCCAGCGCGGCGAGCGCGTTGAGCCGGTTGTGCGCGCCGGCGAGCACGAGGTCGTGGGTGGCGAGCAGCATCTGCTCGCCGCGCGCGAGAAACTGCACGCCGTCCTCGACGGCTATGCCGTACTCGTCCTTCGCGGCGGGCGCCGATGCGCCGAAGCCGACGCCCGGAATCCCGGCAGGGATCGCCTTCCTCGCCTCGGGATCGTCCCGGTTGAAAATCGCCGCCCGCGCCTCGCGGAAGATGCGGTACTTGGCCTCGCGATACTCCGCCTCGCTCGCGTGCCAGTCGAGATGGTCCGGGGTCACGTTCAGCAGCAGCGAGACGGCTGCCGGCAGGTGCCGCGTCCGCATGAGCTGGAAGCTCGAGAGCTCGAGCACGTACACCTCGGGCTCCGGCTCGGCGAGCAGGTCCAGCGCCGGGCGGCCGAGATTCGCGCCCGCGAGCGCGCGCCTGCCCGCCGCCTCGAACATGAGCGCGATGAGCGTGGTGACCGTGCTCTTGCCGTTCGAGCCGGTCACGGCCACGAACGGTGCGCGCGCCTGTTCCACGAAGAGCTCGATATCGGACACGACCTCGACACCGGCGGCCCGCGCGGCGACGAGCAGCGGCTCGCGATCGGGCACGCCCGGCGACACGATGACGCGCGTCGTCTTCCGGAGCAGGTCCGGCGGGGTTTCGGCGAGCAGCACCTCGGCGCCCGGATCGATGCGCTCGAGCTCCTCCACGCCGGGCGGATTCCTCCGCGTGTCGAGGTAACGCGCGGGACGCCCGATGCGTTTCAGGTAACGCGCGACGGACAACCCGGTTTCGCCGAGACCGAACACGAGGTCGCGCCGGTCCGTGCTCGCGAGCGGCGCGTGCCCCGTCATGCCCGATTGCCTGTCCTTCGCCGCGTTCATCGGATCTTCAGGCTCGCCAGTCCGATCAGCACGAGGATCACCGTGATGATCCAGAAGCGGACGATCACCTTGGGCTCCGCCCAGCCCTTGAGCTCGAAGTGGTGGTGCAGCGGCGCCATGCGGAACACCCGCCGGCCGGTCAGCTTGTAGGACGCGACCTGGATGACCACGGACGCCGTCTCCACCACGAACACGCCCCCCATGATCGCGAGCACGATCTCCTGCTTGACCACGACCGCCACCGTGCCGAGCGCGGCACCGAGCGCGAGCGCGCCGATGTCGCCCATGAACACCTGGGCCGGGTAGGTGTTGAACCAGAGGAAGCCCAGGCCCGCGCCGGCCAGCGCCGAGCAGAAGACGAGGATCTCGCCCGTCCCGGCGACGTAGGGCAGCCCGAGGTAGCCCGAGAAATTCACGTTCCCGGTCACGTACGCGAACACGCCGAGCGCACCGCCGACGAGCACGGTGGGCATGATCGCCAGCCCGTCGAGCCCGTCCGTCAGGTTGACGGCATTGCTGAAGCCGACGATGAAAAAGAACGAGAC
>Ga0079224_100004879_pt1 | contig 17486 bp, 12 predicted proteins | sample Stecom2015_FD_80414 | JGI IMG/M metagenome (GOLD analysis project Ga0079224, IMG submission 80414) | Agricultural soil microbial communities from Utah to study Nitrogen management - Steer compost 2015 | ecosystem: Environmental > Terrestrial > Soil > Agricultural land | place: USA: Utah...
GGTGGTCGCTCGATCATCGGTTGCCCCAGCGTGCCCGGCGTTGCCGATCGCATCAACGCGCAGATCAAGTTCCGCGAACGCTGGCGCCCATTCTGCCCGTCGATGCTCGATACCGTCGCGCCCCAGATGCTCAAGGTGGACCATCCCAGCCCCTTCATGACCTTCACCTTCGAGGTGAAGGAAGGATGGGAAGAGCGCGTGCCTGAAGTCGTCCACGAAGACGGCACGTCCCGCGCCCAGGTGCTCGAGCGCCGGCACAATCCACGCTGGTACGACCTGATGGTGGAGCTGGAGAAGCTCACTGGCAACGGCGTTTCACTCAATACCTCGCTCAACCGCCGGGGTGAGCCCATGGTGTGTTCGCCCACCGACGCCCTGAACATGTTCTACGGATCGGACCTGCAGTACCTGATCATGGAGGATGTGCTGGTGGTGAAAGAGCAGGCCGGGGCTGAGCATGCCGTCTGAGACTGCCGGCTCGTCCAGCCGATGGGTATTGCAGGTCTGTCATGGCTATGACGGCCCGTTCCTGGACTGTGCCCGTCAATATGCGGCCCTGTTCGCTGACACGCCTTACAAGGTATGTACCGTTTACCTCACAGGCGAGCCGAGCGATGAGGTCGCCCGCGACTCGGCCGCGGACGACGTGATCTTTCTCTCCTATGGAAGCAAACAGATCCGCGGTCTGAAGCTGGATGCCATCCGTCGGCTGCGGCAGATAAGCCAGGGGCGCGACTATCAGATGTGTATCGCCCATCGCTTCAAGCCTATCTACATCAGCCTGTTGGCAACCACCCTCCCGGTGGTTGCCGTACACCACGCCTTTGGCGTGTATGAGCGATTCATGAGGCGCTGGTTCATCAATCGCTTCCAATCGCGTCTGTTGCTGCTTGGCGTCTCCAACGCAGTGCGTGACCAGATTCGCGGCCATCTGCCTGAGTGGCCCGCAGAGCGGGTCGAGACCTTGTATAACCGCATCGATATCGCAGCGGTGCAGGCGGAGCAGTTGCCTCGCGCAGCCGCTCGCACGCATCTCGGTTTGCCCGGTGACGCATGGATCGTAGGGAATGTGGGCCGGCTGCACCCGGACAAGGATCAGGAAACGCTGATCCGCGGGTTTGCCAGGGCATTGCCCGAACTGCCGGCTGGCAGCCTGTTGGCGATCATGGGCAAGGGTCGCCTTGAAAGCCGCTTGAAGGCGTTGGTTGCCGAGTTGGGTATCGCCGACAGTGTCATTTTCCTCGGGCAGGTCAGCGGCGGACGGCGGTACTTCAAGGCGTTTGATGTGTTCGCCCTGTCTTCCGACCACGAGCCTTTCGGGATGGTGTTGCTCGAAGCGATGGCTGCAGGACTGCCTATCATCAGCTGTGCCACCGGCGGGGCTGTGGAAGTGGTCTCCGGTGTGGGGGGGTTATTCCCGCTCAGGGACGAGACAGGCCTGGCGGATCGCCTGCGGGAGGCCGCCAGGTTGACCGAGCCAGAACTCGCAGCTGTGCAACAGGCGATGCTTGAGCGCCTCGCTGCGCACTATGCTGACGAGGCCGTACGCCCGCATTTCTTTAAACTGATACACGTATTTCAGTAGGGTTTCCGAGAACCAACCCGCCGCTGGTCTGTCTGTTTCTCCGCAGTGCCGGATTCGAACATCGATCAACAGCGGAAACCTTTTTCACCTGCGGAGTGAAGCATGAACTCAGGGGCAGACCAGCAAGTCGCAGAACGCGGTTTCTGCAGCGATACCGTTATCCAGTCTGATATCGCTATCGTGCCTTTCCCGGCCCTGGGCGACATAACTGTTTACCTTCGGCTCGCATGGATATTCTGTCGGGCCGGCGCGAGGGTGACCTTCTTTAGCAATGCGCTCTATCCTGCCAGAGCGTATTTCCCATGGTTGCAGATAGTTCCGGAAGACAATGACGAGCTGGCAGGTCTGTCGGCCAGAAGTGATCTGGTCATAGCGTGTTTCGAGAAGTACTACCACAAAAGAGAATGGCTGCCGTCCTATGCCCAGCTCGAAAATGTGGCGTTCGTCACTGCGAAGAAAATTTCCCGGGACTCCGGGCTGGATGGCCGGCCTGTGAAGTCGCTGGGGCGAACATTCACCGGAGCCAGTCGCGCGTTCTGTCTCGATTCAGGGTCCCGGAAGACCATGGTGGATTGGGTAGACAGTTACGCCAAAGAGGTCTTCGGCTTGAGCGCTGAGCCGATGCCCGGCCCGGCGCTGCCGGTGATGGCGGATTCCAGGTTGATATTGATCTTCCCCACCACTCCCCAACAGAAGAAGAACTACTGGCTGAGTGGTTTCTGCTGGCTGGCGCGCAGATTAAAGCGCAATGGCTGGCAGGTTGAATTTGTCTGCATGCCCCATGAGGAAGCTGAGATCGGCGCGCAGGTGCCCGGGTTCAGGGTAAGGAGCTTCCCCGATATCAGGCACCTGATGGAGCATGTTGCGCAGGCCCATGCGGTCATCAGTAATGATTCGGGAGGGGGACATCTCGCTTCCCTGATGAACCTGCCGACCTACACTGTCACGCGTCGTCATGCGCACTTTGCTTGGCGCCCCGGCTTCAATGAGAAGAACACGGTTATTTACCCCTGGTTCCGCTTCAAAAGCCTGAAGGGGCGTTATGTATGGCGCCCCTTCGTGCCGATCTGGCGAATTATCCAAGGGCTGGGCCGCGCCGCTCAGCCGGCCGGGTTGGCGATATCAGGCAGAACGAATACAGAAAGCCGGTGACGATAGCCACAACATAGGTTCCGGTTGGGAAGATGATATAAGACTCGAATATATTCACTACCAGCCAGAACGCGAAAAAAAGGCCACCGAAGAGGAACACATCCAGCGGCATGTCGCCGCGCTGGAAAGCCTTGATGCAGGCGCGACCAACCAGCGTTATCAATGCCAGCAGAAATCCGGCCCCAATGAGTCCCACTTCCAGCACAACCTGCAGATAGGAGCTGTGGAGGTGGTTGTAGGTCTCCTTGAATCTCTCGCTGAATAGCGGAGAGTGGTCTATCAAGGGTCGAGAGCCACGACCTCCCCAGCCCATCAAGGGGCGCTCGGCAATCCAGCCGACTGCTGCAGACCAGGTTGCCACCCTGTCCTTTATGCTGGACCTGTCCTGGCTTTCATGGGCGGCTATCTCCTTCAGCTCCTCCCAGGTCACGACTTCCGCTTCCAGGCGCTCCCCGATGATGCAAGGGACGTCCATCCATACCGCTACCAATGCGAGCAGCCCTATACCGGAAAGGCCGACCAGGGCGGATTTTCTGAGTGAGAACGCAGGCTTACCCCGCAGCATATGGGCAAAAACAAAGATGACCGGGAGACACAACAGGGTGATCATCAGGCCAAGCCACACTGCGCGGGTCTGCGAGACCAGAACGCCCCAGCAGCTGAGCAGCAGCACAGCAGCCCAGACTGACAGGCCAAGCACGCGGATCATTGCCGGCATTCCACGGCCCCAGGCGACAAAGCGCGGCGTAAAGATGCCCAGGCCTAGGGCGCATGTGGCGAACACGACGCCCGTGTGCTGGGCATTATGAATACCGAAGTCGATGCGCTCACCTTGCCACCCGGCTTGCCACTCCGCGAGGTCGAACGTCCATGCCAGATACAGCAAAAGCCCGCTGATGGCGATCAGCAACAGATGCCAGGCAGAGAGCCAGCGGTTCCAGACAATGGTGTACGCAAGGGCAATGAAGTAGAGCACCCTCAGAAAGCGGCGATCACTGGTGGTGGGGGGGAAGATGTCTGGCAGCGTCATGCGATGCCAGATGATGGAAACCACAATGTAGCCGAAAAACAACAGGCCCAGCCTCACCAGCGGGTCCCGCCGCAGATCAGTGCTCCGCGGAAGTAGAACGATAGGAACAAACAGCAGGATCAGGAGAATGCAGGCGACATCAAACAGGTCAGGCGCCGGCAGCCAGGCGATGGCAAAAAGGAAGGTGGTGAACGCCAGGGCGCCGTGAAGGATATTTTTACGTTTCATAATGCTCATTTATTCAGTCCGGCCCAGTGAACCAGCCGGGAAGGTTTCTCAATGTGAGATTTGCTATCAACAGGGAGCCCATTTTGCAGCGCGGGAGTATAGCGCAGTGCTCAAAGGCGCGAAGCGGATCTGATCGGACGGGCGCATGAAGCCCTAATGATGCTGACTTTCGTCAATCGAAGGCCCTCTTACCGCTGGTATGCTATGTCGCCTTTATAACTTTCAGCTCCCTCTGCAGATAGCCTTTTCGCCTAGTATTGCTTTAGTCCCATTATTGCTGATGGAAGCATGGTGTTGAAATGATATCATTCGCGGCCGCCCTATGCGACGAAGGGCTAGTCAATCAGTAGTTGTTCAACAGGGGGCGGAAGCGGTTAGAATCTGCCCTCGGAAAAAAGAGCGCCAGTAGCCTGTGTCGCGCTGGCCAAGACAGTAGTTGAGTAAGATCTGCTGTCAGTGCTTCAGCCCAAGATCCGCATATCGGCGATCTCATCATATCGAGCCTGGCGAGTAAGGGGTCCGCCTGGCTTGAGAGTTCCGCGCCGAGTAGGCGTCAGGAAGACGTGGAAACGTGCTTCCTTCTCGTTCCCCCGTAATTTGAGCACTCTAAGCCCGTCGGGGCTTTAGACGATCATTCTGGATCAAATATGACAAGTCCGATCAAGACATTGTGCGTATTCGGCACACGCCCCGAAGCCATCAAGATGGCTCCTCTCGCCCTGACATTGGCCGCGGATCCACGCTTCGATGCCAAGGTTTGTGTCACCGGCCAGCACCGTCAGATGCTGGATCAGGTACTGCAGTTATTCGAGCTGACGCCTGATTACGATCTGAACATCATGAAGCCTGGTCAGGATCTCACGGATGTGATGACAGGAATCCTTCAGGGGCTGAAAGAAGTATTAATCAGCTTCAAGCCCGATATCGTGTTGGTCCATGGCGACACTGCTACCACCTTCGCCGCTACCTTGGCCGCCTATTACCAGCAGATTCCGGTAGGTCATGTCGAAGCTGGTTTGCGGACTGGCAATATCTATTCCCCTTGGCCGGAAGAAGGTAACCGCAAGCTGACCGGCACGCTGAGTACGCTGCATTTTGCTCCTACTGCCAAGTCAAAACAGAACCTGCTCAACGAAGGTATTAATCCGCTGAGCATCAGTGTCACCGGCAATACCGTAATCGACGCTTTACTTGAAGTGGTCGCGAAGCTCGATGATCAGTCTTTACAAACGCGCTTCACTGAACAGTTCAGCTTTCTCAATCCCGACAGAAAACTGATCCTTGTTACAGGGCATCGCCGAGAGAGCTTCGGTGGGGGGTTCGAGCGGATATGCCAAGCATTGGCAGACACTGCCAAGGCACATCCTGACGTCGAAATCCTTTATCCTGTTCATCTCAACCCAAATGTACGCGAGCCGGTAAATCGGCTCCTGCAGGGTATCAACAACGTGCATTTGATCGAGCCGCTCGATTACCTGCCTTTTGTTTACCTGATGAACCGGGCTCATATCATCCTCACCGACTCGGGTGGCATTCAGGAGGAAGCTCCTTCCCTCGGCAAGCCGGTACTGGTCATGCGGGATACCACCGAGCGGCCCGAAGCTGTCGAGGCGGGAACCGTCAAGCTGGTGGGCACCGACGTTTCCGAGATTACCAGAAGTATCGGCCTCTTGCTGAAAGACCGGGATGCCTATACCGCCATGTCACGCGCTCACAACCCCTACGGAGATGGCAAGGCCTGTCACCGTATCGCTCAGGCTCTGATTGACTGGCACCAGCCAAAGTAAAGGAACTTACATGCAATACAACACTATCTCCATGGTGGGCCTGGGTTACATCGGTCTGCCCACCGCTGCCGTTTTCGCGTCCCGTAGAATTAATGTCATTGGCGTGGATGTAAACCAGAAAGCAGTTGATACCATCAATCAGGGCAAGATCCATATCGTTGAGCCTGATCTGGACATGGTCGTACACGCAGCGGTCACAGAAGGGTATCTGCGCGCCACTACCACGCCCGAGCCGGCGGATGCATTTCTGATTGCTGTCCCCACCCCGTTCAAAAATGATAACCATGATCCTGACCTGAGCTATATCGAATCCGCAGCTAAAGCGATTGCTCCGGTATTAGTCAAAGGTAATCTGGTTGTACTGGAGTCAACGTCACCAGTAGGCGCGACAGAGCAGATGGCTCGATGGCTGGCTGAGGCTCGCCCTGACCTTACTTTCCCCCAGACTCATGGTGAAGGTTCGGATATACGTATTGCCCATGTCCGGAACGGGTGCTCCCGGGGCACGTGCTGCGAGAGCTGGTACACAACGACCGGGTAATCGGTGGCATGACGCCCAAATGCTCTGCAGCTGCCTGCGCGCTGTATAGCACCTTCCTGGAAGGAGATTGTGTCGTAACCAATGCTCGGACGGCAGAGATGGCCAAGCTGACGGAAAACAGCTTTCGGGATGTCAACATCGCCTTTGCCAATGAGCTATCGATTATCTGTGACGAATTGGATATCAATGTCTGGGAGTTGATCTCCTTGGCCAATCGGCATCCGCGGGTCAACATACTCCAGCCTGGCCCAGGTGTGGGCGGACACTGCATCGCTGTTGACCCGTGGTTTATCGTCAGCAAGACACCCGAGCAGGCTCGGCTGATTCGTACAGCGCGCGAAGTGAATGACGGCAAGCCGCGCTGGGTACTGGATAAGGTGCAGCAGACTATCGGTCAGTTCCTAATTGCGAACCCGGACAGGAGCGCGCGGGAAATAACCATCGCCTGTTTTGGTCTTGCATTCAAGCCGGACATAGATGATCTACGTGAGAGCCCCGCTTTGGCTATTGCCAGCAAGTTGTCGTCACAACATCCAGGCACTACATTGTTCGTTGAACCAAATATAGCCCAATTGCCGAAGAACATCGCCGAGGGTGTTCTTGTGGACGCCACAACGGCACTTGCGCAGGCCGATATTGCCGTATTGTTGGTAGATCACGTGGCTTTCAGAAGCCTTGCTCCATCTGACGAGCTGGTAGTAATAGATACGCGAGGAATATGGCGATAGCTTACCGTAGAGGTGGAGAGCGACCTTGATTAAGTCGCAACATTCACCTCATAACGGAGTTACTTTCTGCACCTCATGCGGAAGATGAAGATGCGACTCCTCAGAAGCGCGAGAGCTTGCGATGAAAAGTAAGAATTCTTGTGCATCATATTAGATGTCGAGCGGTTAAAAAAATGATAAAGATCCATCGTGTTATAGCTGGTATCAGATACAGCACTATGCGCGAGTTGCTTTTTCGCTTACTGCGGCTACGCAAGCGTGATCACCGCAGGTCCAGTCCGTATGAGTTCGTCGCGCATTGCAATCGGTCCTTTACCTCACACAGGATACAAGGGCCGAGCAACGCCGATATCGAAGCCTTGGCTACCGATAGGTTATTGCAAAAACCGCCGCGGGAAATCCGGGTTGCCTGCATCATGGATGATTTCACCTTTGGCTCATATCAGCCGGAATGCGATTTATATCAATTAACGCCGGGCGGCTGGAAAAACGAGTTAAAAACTTTCCAACCAGATCTTCTTTTTATCGAATCTGCATGGCGCGGCAAGGATGAACTATGGGGAAGTAAGGTTGGTCACTGTAGTCAGGAGCTGCAGAATATCCTGGATTGGTGCCGGGTTCGGCATATCCCCACGGTATTTTGGAATAAGGAGGATCCGGTTCATTTTGAGATGTTTCTGACTACTGCAAAACTTTTTGATTTCGTGTTTACAACGGATATGGATTGTATTCACAGATATAAAGCATCACTTGGACACGAGAGGGTTTATTTTCTCCCGTTTGCATGCCAGCCCAGCCTGCACAATCCTGTTGAGCAGTTTTTGAGGAAGGACGCCTTCTGCTTCGCTGGCGCATATTATCAACGGTACCCCGAGCGTACCCGTGACTTGGAAAGCTTTGTTCAGGAGCTGTCGCGCCACCGTCCGTTTGAAATTTATGATCGAAATTTCAGAAAGAGTGATTCGAAGTATAAATTTCCGGAGGCTTATCAGCCCTACATCATCGGGACTCTCCCAGCCTCAGAAATTGGTCGGGCCTACAAAGGTTACCGTTACGCTATTAACCTGAACTCCGTAAAGCAATCACAGACAATGTTTGCCCGCCGGGTTTATGAATTACTGGGCTCTAATACTCTCACGATCAGTAACTACTCTCGGGGAGTACGGCTGATGTTCGGTGAGCTGGTTATTAGCAGCGACAGCGGTAGCGAAATCACGAGGCGGCTCCAACAGCTGGATAGCGGCAACCGTATTGACCGCCTGCGTCTGGCTGGGCTGCGCAAGGTGATGAGTGAGCATACTTACTCGGATCGTTTCAGCTATGTGCTTCAGAAAGTGGCTGGTCGTGAGCCGTTGCCAGAGCTACCTGCGTTTGTTGTCCTTACTGCAGTCAAGAATCTCGACGAGGTTCGGCTCATTGCGGCGCACGTCAAACGGCAGCGTCGAATAAGCCTCTCTTTGACGTTGCTAGTTAATGATGCACTTATTATCGAGGATGCCGAAGCTTTACTAGTATCACTCGGGCATGCATGTAGAGTGGTTCAACCAGCGTCGCTCCAAGGCAAGACGCTTTTGGAGTTGGCAGGGGGCGGGGAAAAAGCTTGGGTTACGAGCATGTTGCCGGAAGATTATTACGGACCCCATTATCTGCTTGATCTGGCATTAGCAACGCGCTATAGCAAAGTGGCTGTGGTCGGCAAAGCTGCTCGATACGTCTGTAATCAGAACGACCAGACGATCCAAGTCCGCTTGGTGGATCGAGAAAGTGCTTACACGGTGGGTAGGCGGCTGCCTGTCAGGTCGGCTGCCGTTGCCCCAGAGGTGGCTAAAACTATAGATTCTGCTTCTTGGTTGGCTGAATTAAGTTGTGGCCATTATGAAGAGGCAGAACAGCTTGCCATAGACCCATACAGCTATTGTTTGAATGCTCCGCAGGAGACCTGGAATATGGTGGCAGCGGAGGTAGACGATCTTATCGCCGATGAGGGCATTTCGCTCGAGAGTCTGTACCGTTTGGCGGAGCATATAGAGCCAATGGCGAGTGGTGATGAGGATATACCATACTTGAATGGCAATCAGCTGGCCCAGCTGTTATCCGGGAAGGGGTTGAGGTATGACGAGGGATCTAGATTGCTGTTGGCCGATGGTTGTATAAGATTGACCCGCAGTGCAGACCTACAAACTCGAATAATGGGCGGAGCTATGGAGATCGCGTCCCGCCTAGCTGACGGCAGACATGAATATTTATATGCTGCTGAGGATATACTTGCCTCCGAATTCAGCGTGCTTGGTGCAGGATTAAACGTACCTGTCCATCTGGAAATTGATCCGGGACTAAATCTAAGCCTGGTTGTGCTTTTTCTTGATGAAAGTAAAGACAGGCTTGGGCATCAAATAATTACTCCAAACCGAAACGTTCAGCTCACGATTCACGAGCAGGCGCGCTACGTACGATTCGGATTAAGGGTATACGCGGGTGGCATTACCCATATCAAGCGACTCGTGCTGGGTCATCAGGTTCTCGAACCATCCGATGTGCTGGGACGGGCTGACGTACTGCTCCTTACGAATCATTATCCCAGCTATGATGAGCTTTACCGTAACGGCTTTGTACACAGCCGGGTGAAGGCCTATGCGGAGCGGGGGGTAGCCTTGGACGTTTTCCGCCTGCGCAAGGATGAGCCTATAAGCTGGCATGAATTCCAGAATGTTGATGTGACAACAGGCTCGCAGCAGGCGCTGCGGCGCATGTTGAAAAGTGGACGTTATAAGCATGTGCTGGTTCATTTTCTTGACGCTGAGATGTGGGGCGTGCTTAAGGACTTTGTCGATACCGTTAAGATAACGGTATGGGTTCATGGCGCTGAAGTTCAGCCTTGGTGGCGCCGCGAGTACAATTACAGTGACGCTGCTGCGCTGGCAAACGCAAAAATTGAAAGCGGTATAAGGCTGGCGTTTTGGAAAAGCATTTTCTCGAGCGTTTCGCAGAATATGAAGTTTGTGTTTGTGTCACGCTACTTTGCTGACGAGGTGATGGAGGATGTGGGTGTTACACTTCAAAGAAGCCAGTATGAAATCATTCACAATCCCATTGATACCGACATCTTTACCTACGAGGTAAAGGGAGAAGAACAGCGCACCAAGATTCTCTCCATTCGTCCCTACGCAAGCCGCAAGTACGCCAACGATCTGAGCGTGAAGGCTGTGATGGAGCTTTCTAAAGAGCCGTTTTTTGATGAGCTTCAGTTCAAATTTATCGGTGACGGCGCCTTATTTGATGAAACACTGAAGCCCATTCGAGATTTCGAAAATGTCAGCATCGAGCGCCGCTTTCTTAGTCAGCAGGAGATTGCAGCCATTCATAAAGAGTATGGGGTATTTCTTTGTCCTACCCGAATGGACGCGCAGGGTGTTTCCAAGGATGAGGCGATGTCGTCCGGCTTGGTGGTAGTCACAAACGGCGTGACAGCTATTCCAGAGTTTGTAGACGACACATGTGGATTTCTCGCGCCGGCAGATGACCATCTGGCTATGGCACAGGCCATTGCTCAGCTCTACAGGGACCCTATGCTATTCCGTGAGAAATCCAAAAATGCTGCTAAGCGTGTGAGACGGCAAACCCATAAAGAATTGATCGTTAATCAAGAAACTGATTTGATTAAGGCTCAGTGCTTTGGGCATGACTAGATAGCTTGTTACGTTAAGGTCACGCATGATTAATGTAATTGAAGATGTTGATAGGTTTGATGTCGGCGATGGCGTTGAGTTTTCAGAGAAAGGTGGGTTAAAGATCCTCTGCGACGCTCCGGGTTCCCATAGGTATATCTTTGGGTATAGATTTGCTGTGCCGGAAACGATGGATGGTTTTAGAGCGGATGCTTACTTCGTCGAGGCGGATCCTGATGTCCAAGCTTGTTTTTATTGCTACGACAAAAGCGGAAAGTTGATAAGTAAGGAAATACTTACCAGTAATCAAGTTATGCGCCACCCCTTCTCCAGCGAGAGCGCCCTCATAGAGGTGTATTTCAGAGTTTGCGGAGTAGGTTGGAAGAGTGTTGAGGCAGTGGTAGTGGGGAGCTTCGACAGGCTCGCACGAGAGGTTTCCAGGAGGTTCAAGTTTTCGGGAGAGTTTGGCAGTCTGCCGGATAATAATGTAATTGATAATAAGTATGTGTTCGTTTTAGAGACGCTGTTTTGTGATACAGAGACGCGGTTTCATGTTATGGAGCGCTACTACTCCTTCTTGACGGCGCAGCTTGGGTTGTTTCGAGAGGTGACCGGCCGTCCCGTTTTTTGGGTTGTGCATTTTTCGAGTGATAAACATTACTATGCGGATAGATTCAGTGAAAGAGTTGAAGAGCTTGGGCTTTCGGGAAATGTGATCGTTAATATGTATGAGCATCCGGCAGGGGGTTATGCAAGTGATCACGAAGAGAATGTAGATAGGCGTATTAAGCCTAACGCTACGTTTCCAGAGCTAAGGGATAGGTTGTTCAACTCGGCTGCTGGCCATTTGTGTGGTGCACTATCAAGCTTCACAGGTGGTGACACTATATTTGTGCGAGGAGTATTGGATGATGACGATTTTTTAAATGTGTCCGTGTTTAGCGCAATGGCGCGAGAGATTGAAAAAGTCGTTAGTCGTGGGGGCTTAACGCCGTTTGTCGTAATCAATAAAAATATATTAGTTTCATACTTTGGTTGTTATGGATCGAAGGTTTTAGTGGATAAGGTAAGGTTTAAGCGCGTGGTTTGCGGATGCAGGTTCAGTGTCGCAAGAGGGGGGTGGCCTGTGCACCCGTTTGCTATTAATGAAACTGTTAGTGAAAAAGTTAATATTTCCGGAATAGAGATGCCGGTTTATGATTTTTCTGACTTCGATGGGATTGCTTTTTCATACTCTTATAATAGACATTTTTTGAATCTATCCAGTTCTAGGAAGAATTTTTTCTATGATAAAGTATACGGCTCAGTGAGCTATTCTGATCATGTCGCGTTTGCTTCTGGTTTCCAGCGTTTCGCTGTTTAGTTGGGAATTGCAAAGGTGGGCTGGGCTCAGCATTTAAAGCATGTCCCGCATGATTTAAATTCCCTAAAAGTGTAGTTGGTGACACCAGTAACGTAGCTTTAAGAGGAAATATGAATTTATGATAGGCATAGCATTTTGACTCCCGATGACGTTCATATCGTTGGCGAATCGGAAAAGTATCTGATAGAGCTGCTTCGATCTGAGGTTGACGCCGCCCAACTAGAAGTAGAGTCCTTACGCGGTAGTCTCCGCTACCGCCTTGGTGATCTCGTTTTACAAGCGTGGCCACCTTCGTTGCGTTCCTTGATTGTGCTTCCGCGTCTTTTTTCCGTTTTTCGTACATTTCGTCGTAACCAGCGGTTTGCCTCATCGGCTAAAGGTCGTCCTCAGTTATCGGTGGCACCTTCCTTTCCATCCTCGCCGGTGCTTGTGTATGGGACGGCATCTGCCGAAATATCGGACGATACTTGGTGCACAAAGGATGTGGAGGCGTTGGTGCAGCGGCTCGACACCGAGCCTGCTGAACGTTTGGTGCTGCGTGAGCTACGCGAATCGGTGGTACGCCGCTTGGCGCGCCTCCAGTTACAAGGGTGCCACATTGTCTGGTGGCCCGACCAAGCAGTTCCCCATGCACCTGAGCTTGAAGCATATGTAAAGACCCTGGCTGACGAGTGCTGGGTGGGAGACGTGCGTTGAAAATTCTCTATGCCTATCGCTACGGTATTGTTGGTGGTGTGTCTACTCAGCTGCTGCTGCGCAAGCAGGCTTTGGAGAAAAGCGGTCATGGTTGCGAGCTGTTCTTCAGCCAAGACAATGGATTGCGGCAACTTTTGCCTGCAGGAATGACAGGTGTCCATTTCGGTGGGATTAGAGCGTTCCGGGAGCTGGTTCGTCGAGGGTTTGATTCAGTTGTCGTGATTGATACACCGGAGTTGCTGTCAGTCGCCAAGCGCAATGCCGGTCGAAATCTTAAGGTATTCTTGGACGTTCATACCACGACCCAGACCGGTTTGAGTTACTTGGATGGGCTATCGCTCAGCCACATGGCCGGCATCATGGTGCCATCGGCTTATTCTGCTGCCTTGGTCGGCCGTAAGCGAGCCGAGTGGCAGACGGATATCCATATTATTCCTAATTTGCTGAACACGGAGGTGTTTTCCCCTGCTGTCGACGATCCTGAAGGCGTTAGCTGTCCTGAATTCATCTGGGTGGGAAAGCTGGATAAGCACAAAAACTGGCGTTTGGCGCTGGTTTATGCGCGCATGATACGGGAGATGCTGGGGGATATACGGTTATACATGGTGGGCGGTTATACCGCGCCAGAGACCACAGGTGACAGTTTTTTTCAGTTAGCACATCGTTTGGGAATCAGCGATGCCGTCACCTGGCTAGACCGGGTAGAAAATGTACAATTGGCCGCGCTTTACCAACGTTGCGCACTGAGTGGCGGGGCGATGCTGGTCACATCTCGTGATGAATCCTTCGGTATGGCTGCGGCAGAATCCCTGCTATGCGGTTGTCCCTTGATTACCAACGATCTGCCCGTATTTAGAGAGGTTTTTCCGGACTCACCTATGGTGCAGCGTGTGGATATATGGCAGCCACAACAAGTCGCTCAGGCAGTGATCAATATGAACAAAGCAGCGCTTGATGGGGAAGAAAAAATCAGAATTTACAGGGCCTTGAAATCCTCGTATGGGCCTGACGCGTTCGTGAATCGGCTGACAAAGACCGTTTTAATTGGATAAGGCTGTCGGTCTCCAAAGCCTAGGGTGAAATTGTATTGAAGCAGGATGATATAAATGATCGGCTTGAGCGCGCAGAGCGGGAGTTGTACTTCCTGCGGCAAGAGCATCATCAGGTATTACACAGCGCCAGTTATCGCCTGGCAAAGCTCCTCGTTAATGCCAAGCGTTCACCGCGCAAGCTGATCAGGCTGCCTGTTGATGCCTGTCTGCTGTTCAGAGAGCTGAGGCATCGCAAGAAGCCACCTACGGCCGACTCGTCGATCTATCGACAGTTGCAAACCGCGTGGCAGGATTTAGCTTCACAAGCCCGCGTCGAAGATAGTCCAGTAGTTTTTCTTTTCTCTGGAACCACCTTCATTCAGGGCACCAGAGGAAACAGGCCGATTCGCCAGACGCAGGCGCTGCTGCGCCAAGGGGCGAAGGTTCTTTTCAGCTATCATCGTTCCCGTTTTGACGATCCGCTACCGGAGTACGAAGCCGACGGCTTGGTTCAGATGCCTCAGGACGTGACTCTGCAGTTACTACAAGAGATCGCCAGCGTAGATCTCGGCGGTTGCTCGCGGCTGTTCATAGTCTCCTACCCCTACCCGGGGATAGAGAAGCATGTAGAGCTATTTCGGCGGCAGGGATGGACAGTCATTTATGACTGCCGTGATGACTGGGAGGAGTTTGCGAAGGTCGGGATGGCGCGCTGGTTTGATGCTCGGGTGGAGCGGGCACTGGTTCGTCAATGCGACAGGACTATCTGCGTATCGGCTCCGCTGGTGACCAAAATGAATGGTCTTGCGCCGGAGAGCATAGTGGAGCTTGTACCCAACGCTGTTGAAGCTGATTTTCTGCCGGTTGACTTTCAGCGCGTGCCAGTGAGTCCCCCCGTGGTAGGTTATTTTGGCCACCTGTCTGATGCCTGGTTTGATTGGGAAGCGTTCATCCGCATCGCAGAGGGCTGTCCGCAATTTCGCTTCGAGGTTATTGGGCACTCGGCGCCGGTCGGGCTTGCCTTGCCGAGCAATGTTCAATTGCTGGGCCCAAAGCCTTGGGATGAGCTATATCACTACGCTGCCGCGTGGACAGTGGCGATCATTCCTTTCCGCATGGGACGTTTGGCCGATGGTGTTGATCCCATCAAGATTTATGAATATCTGTCGTTTGGTTTGCCCGTAGTGTCTTTTCTGATGCCTCAAATCAAAGACTATCCATACACCACTACGGTGGATTCGGTTGAGGCATTCTGTGCGGCATTGGTGGCCGCTTGCGTAGTCGAAGTGGACGAGCAGGTGCTAGCGCAGTTCATTGCGGACAATACTTGGGAAAAGCGAGCGCAGCAGCTGCTTGGCTTTATGGGAGCCTGAACATGTTGCTGTCTGATATCGTCGCAGGCCTGCGCTGGAACGCTTCGCTTGGCGTGAAGTTTCTTAGGGTGGTGCCGTATTCCACACTGGTTATCGTTCTTCTCACTTTGGCGTCCCAGCTCGCCATGCTGGTGGCTTCGTTCCTTCCTTTGAAAGTGATCATCATGCTGGGGTCTGAGGACACCCCGAACTATTTCCCTGCCTTTCTTGCCGGGCTTGAACGGGATGTCCTGATAGGCATTTTAAGTGCTGGCACCGTTGGGTTCTTTCTATCCCACCTCGTGGCTGAACGCCTGATTGAATACACCACACAACGGGCCACTGGCGCGCTGTTGGCCAAAAGCCAGAAAATTGTGCTCTTTGAGAATCAGGAAGCGTTAGCGGCGAGTTCTTATCAGCGGTATTCTCGCGCGTCGGCTGGTGCGGTTTTCGTGTGCCTTGCCTTACTTGGATTAGGCTGGGTTTATCCCGAAATGTCGCTGATTATGGTGGGCTATTTCCTGCTCACGCTCTTTTTATTTTGGCAAGGCGCCCGTTACAGCGCTGCTCTTCGACAGCGACTCGAGAACGGGCTGGCACAGCTCCTGAATGTGGCCGCGCTGACCGGTTTTTTTGCGGCTTTTGGATACCTGGTTATAGACTTTGTATTCTTTGAACCGCCCGGCGTGATCGTCGCTTTGATCTCTTTTTTATTGATCCGCCAAGCTATGCAGCGTGCAGCAGGAGCGGTGGCAGACTTCACCCTGCTTTACCGGCAAATGCCACGGCTTAATGCACTTTTTTTTCATGGGCAGGTATTTCAACCAGTGCAGGTGGATTCAAAAAAGAGCTTCTGGCCATGGCTTCAAACAGATGCCCGGCAGGCTTGGGTCGCCGAAGTGCTCAAGGTAACAACTGGAAAGGAAGTGGGAGAGCTGGAGTGCAGGTGGCATCAGCTGGGTAATCCGAGCATGGTTGGGCTTAGGGTTCATACCGGCGAGGAGCAGTTCCTGCTTAAATTGTATGAGCCTAATCGAAGCTCCTTGGCGCTGCACGAAGCAGACTTAATGGGTGAAATGTTGCCCTACCTCCCAAGTCCAAGCTGGATAGGGACGGTGCCTGTAGGCAAGTTCCACTGCGTGGTTGTCGCACTTCCCGCAGGGCGTAACCCGGAACCTGGTGAACTTGCTGCATCGATATTACAGCTACGAAGAGCCCTGCTGACAGCCACGCCGGGATCTGAAGTGACGCAGCGCTATATCCGATCTCGGGCGATGCTATGGCAGCGTCTAGATATCGAGGTGCTTGAACGACTGCAACATGCCGTTATCAACGCGGATCAGCAACACAGTTTGGATGTGGCGCTCGCTCAGCTTCCCGTCCTTCAGCGAATGCTCGCCGCCATGCCATTAGCAATATTCAATCCAGAATTAAGCCAGGATCTCATCTGGCATCCTGATACGGAGAATGAGGCCGAGGCTATTTTACTTAATTGGGGAGTCTGGACACTGGAGCCTGTCGGTGCCGGTTGGCCCGAGGCAGAAAAGTCTCTTCATACGCTGGGGGAGGCTCTCGCTGCCGGAGCAGCCAAGCGACCTGAGCTGGAGAACGTAAAGGTAGAGCAGGCTGAATTGGCTGCGTTGTTTTTTGCGCTTGAACGCGAGTGCAACCGCCAGCGGTATAACCAGGCATTGGAGCTTTTGCCACGAATCCTTGAGCGCGCGTCGGCGCTTGAGAATAACGAGTCTTTTAACATGGCAGGAAATATTGATGCGGAATGAGTGTTCCGCTCGTTCGAGTGGTCAAGTGCACCGCGTCAGCATGCTCGTCTGGAACACCTTCCTCAATGATGCCCGCGTACTCAACGAAGCCAGAACCCTGGCCCGTGCCGGCTATGAAGTGCGTGTTCATGCCTTGATGCTACCGGGCGTAACTCCCGCGATAGAGACACTTGAACCGGGGCTAACTGTTCAACGCTGTGGTGGTGGCCAGGGCCGAAGGCAGCAGGGGGGCGGTGCGGGTCGTTTCAAAGGGCTGGCATTGCTGCTTGTGCTGTGTACCCGGCTATTTGCCATGTTGCAGATGGGGTGGGCAGTATTGGCCTCTCGGCCGCATGTGGTGCACGCGCATGATGTGAACATGTTGCCCCTGGCCTGGGGGACCGCCCTGCTTGCTAGGGTGCCACTGATCTACGATGCCCACGAAATCAGTACCGGCCGCGAGGGTTATCAATCTTATCGACGGATTGTTGCCTGGCTGGAAAAACGCATCATGCCCCGTGCTGCGGGCACCATTACGACAACCGACGCCCGCGCCAAATTCTTTGCA
>Ga0079224_100004881_pt1 | contig 17483 bp, 15 predicted proteins | sample Stecom2015_FD_80414 | JGI IMG/M metagenome (GOLD analysis project Ga0079224, IMG submission 80414) | Agricultural soil microbial communities from Utah to study Nitrogen management - Steer compost 2015 | ecosystem: Environmental > Terrestrial > Soil > Agricultural land | place: USA: Utah...
AGTAGCCCGCGACGGCGGCCCGGTCGAGCGACTCGGGCTCGTGTTCGTCCAGGTGGGACAGGATCGGCCCGGCGCATCCGGGGAACATGCCCGATGCCGTCCTGCGGAAGACGTCGTCGGTGACGCCGCTGGCCTGCCACGCCGCCAGCCGTTCGTTCGCGCGACCGTCCAGCCAGGACACGGCCGGCCGGACCGCAGCGCCACTCTCGTCCCGCAGCCACACGCCGTCGCCCTGCCCGGTCAGCGCGAGAGCCTCCACGCGGCCCTCGAGCGCCCGCGCGACTTCCCTGACCACGGTCGCGACCGTGCCCACGACCTGGTCGAGGTCCTGTTCGACCCGTCCACCCGGCAGCTGGTGTACCTCCGAGGGCGTGCAGGCCTGCGCGACGGCCACGCCGGAGTCGTCGAACACGACGGCCTTGGTCAGCGACGTTCCGATGTCGACACCGATGATGTGGTTCATCGCAACACGTCCGGGTTCGCCACGTTGAGCAAGGTCTCGCCGCGCGCGTAACGGCCCACCTCCGCCGCGACGATCTCGGCGGCGCGCTGGGCGGTCTGTTTGCTGCAGCCGGCCAGGTGCGGGGTCGCGATCACGTTGGGCAGGGACCGCAGTTCCCAGTCGGCGGGTGGTGGTTCCTCGTCGTAGACGTCGAGTGCCAGCGCACCGAGTTTGCCGCTGCGCAACAGGTCCGGCAATGGCGCGTAGTCGAGCAGCCCGCCGCGTGCCGAGTTGACCAGGACCGCGCCCTCGGGAAGCAGCGCGAGCTTCTCGGCGTCGATCAGGTGGTGGGTCTGCTCGGTCAGCCGGGCGTGCAGGCTGACCACGGGACTGCTGCGCAGCAGTTCGTCGAGTTCGACCAGGTTGGCACCGTCGGCCGCGACCCGGTCGGCGTCGGCGTACGGGTCCGCGACGAGCACCCGGGAACCGAAGGCCACGAGGACCTTGGCCACGCGGGCGCCGATGGCGCCGTAACCGACCAGGCCGACGGTCGTACCGTCGAGTTCGAGACCCGCGTTCGGGTAGGCGTAGTAGTCCCCGCGCCACTGGCCGCCGAGCAGTTCGGCCGACGCGGTGGGGATCCGGCGCATCGCCGCGAGGATGAGCCCGATCGCGAACTCCGCGGCCGCGGCCGCGTTCCGTCCGGGTGCGAACGTGACCGCGACGCCCGCCTCGGTCGCGGCGGTCAGGTCCACGTTCACCGGGCCGCCGCGGCACACCGAGACCAGGCGCAGGTCCGGGGCCGCCGCGAACACCTTCTTCGTGAACGGGGCCATCTGCGTGACCGCGACCTCGGCATCCCCCAGCGCCTCGATCACCTGGTCCTCGGTGCCGCTGGCTTCCTGCACCCCGCCGACGGGGCCGAAGGGCTCCACCGGCCACGGCAGCGACAGCTCGCTGAACTCCGCGTCGGCCACGTGGGCTCGCACCGCGTCGGTCAGCAGGGTCGTGCCGACGAATTCGTCTCCTGCAGCGAGTATCCGCAACGTCGTTGTTCCTCTCGTGCTGCTTCGGGTTGTGCCGCTGGTGTCAGGTCGCGGCGTCCGCCTGTTCGTACTCGGTGATGTGGGCGACCTTGGCGGCGCTGGCCGAGGCCGGGTCGAAGGTGTAGCCGAGCCATTCGGTCACGATCCGCTTGGCGAGTTCCGGACCGATCACCCGGGCGCCGAACGTGATGACCTGGCAGTTGTTGGATTTCACGGAACGTTCGGCCGAGTACGAGTCGTGCGCGACCGTCGCCCGCACACCGGGGACCTTGTTGGCCGAGATGGCGACACCGATGCCGGTGCCGCAGACGAGCACGCCGCGGTCGGCCTCCCCCGCGGCGATCTTCTCGGCGGCCGCGAGTCCCAGTACCGGATAGGCTCGGGTGTCGTCGGCGCTGTCCACGCCGACGTCGATGACCTCGCTGACCCGTTCGTCGGCCGACAGCAGGGTTCGGACCTCGTTCTTCAGTGTCACGCCTGCATCGTCGGCGGCCACGACCACTCGCATCAGTGCTGTCCTCCCAACACGTCGCCGATCGCGGTGACGATGAGCGCGAACGACGTCGCGCCCGGATCGGCGTGTCCCTTGCTGCGTTCGGCCAGGCGTGCGGCCCTGCCCTTGCCGGGAAGCAGGTCGGCGGTGCGGGAGGCGGCGTCGGTCGCCGCCTGCGCCGCCTTGCGCCACGCGCCGGCGAGCTCGGAAGCCGCATGGGCCTGCAGCGTGGCGCGGAACGGTTCGACGGCGTCGAGCATGGTCTTCTCCCCCGGCTTGGCCTTGCCGAGGTCGACGAACGCGCGCACCGCCCTGTCCACCGCGGCGGAGACGGTTCGGGCATCCGGGTCGGCGTGGGTGCCGGCGTGGGTGCCGGCGTGGCCGATCGCCTCACGCAGGCCGGCCCCCGTCTCGGCCAGCAGCACGCCGTACAGGGCACCGGAGGCGCCCCCGGCCGCGTCGGCGAAGGCGGTGCCCGCCGCGAGCAGCCGATCTGCGACGCCTTCCGCGGTGCGGGCCGCGGCCACGGCGGCCCGCATGCCCCGGGTCATGCCCAGTCCGTGGTCGCCGTCGGCCGCCACCGCGTCCAGCCTGCCGAGTTCGGTCTCGTGCTCCTCGATCGTCCGCAGCGCCGCGGTGAGCGCGCGGTCGACGATGCCCTGGCCGTCGCCGGCGGGAGTGGAGACTGTGTCGTCGACCGTGTTCGACGGGCGGACCGAACCGAGCGGGCGCCCGTCGCTGCGGTACCCCGGTGAGGAACACGGCGCCGCGTACAGCTCCGCCAGTTCGTCGTCGAGCACCATCGCCGACAGCGAGACGCCGGCCATGTCGAGTGAGGTGACGAACTCGCCCACCTCGATGTGCACCGGGTCCAGACCCGCGCCGACGAGACGTTCGTGCACCCGCTTGTAGGTCACGAACAGTTCCTCGTACTTGGTGCGGCCGAGACCGTTGAGCAACACGGCGACGCGGCCGTCTCCCTGTGCGGCGGGCAGGTCCTTCACCTCGGCCAGCAGTCCGTCGACGAGCTCGTCTGCCAGTTGCACCGCATCGAGCCTGCCGACTGTGCGCACGCCGGGTTCGCCGTGGATGCCCAGGCCCAGCTCCATCTCGGTGTCCTCGACGGTGAACAGCGGTGCGGCCGCGCCGGGCAGCGTGCATCCGCCGAACGCCGCACCGAAGGTGCGGGTGTGCTGATTGGCCTTGACCGCCGCCGCGTGGACGGCGTCGAGGTCGTCACCGCGTTCCGCGGCCGCGCCCGCCACCTTGAACACGAGGAAGTCACCCGCGACGCCGCGGCGGCTGGCCGGGTCGTCCACCGGGCCGCTGGCGACGTCGTCGGTGACGAGGATGGTGCGGCTGTCGATCCCCTCGGCCGCCAACCGGCGCGCCGCCAGTCCGAAGTGGAGGACATCGCCCTGGTAGTTGCCGTAGCCGAACAGGACGCCTGCGCCGCCGTCGACGGCCCGCGCCGTGCGGTAGACCTGCTCGGCACTGGGGCTGGTGAACACGTCGCCGACGACCGCGCCGTCGGCCAGGCCGGTGCCGACCAGGCCGGCGAACGCCGGGTAGTGGCCACAGCCGCCGCCGATGACGACCGCCACCTTGCCCGGCCTCGGCGCGTCGGCGGTCACGACGCCGTAGGCGCCGGGGACCTTGCGCACCTCCCGGCCGTAGGCGGTCACGAACCCGTCGACCCAGTCGCGTTTGAACGTCTCGGCGGTTCCCAACACCGTCATGATCGCACCAACTCCCCGGTGAGGTAGGCGAGCAACGTCCGGCGGACCTCGTCGTTGTCCGAGGCGATCCGCGCCGCCAGTTCGAGCGCGTCGGGCTTCGGCGGGTAGGTGGGATTCGGCAGCGCCACGACCGTGAGCCCCGCGGCCGCGGCTGCCCTGATGCCGTTACTGGAGTCCTCCACCCCGAGACACCGCTGTCCCGGCACGTCGAGGCGGGCGGCCGCCTCGACGTAGACGTCCGGGCTCGGTTTGCCACGCGCCACCTCGGCACTCGACACCGTGGCCCTGAACTCCGACGTCAGCCCGTGGGTGGCCAGCACCGCGTCGATCACGCGGCGCGCCGCCGACGAGGCGAGTGCGATGGGCACGCGTGCCCCGACGTCCCGCACCATCGCGTCGGCGCCCGGCAGCAGCGGTGCGTGACCGGCTTCGATCGAGGCGATCATGCCGTCGACCACGGCGTCCTCGACCTGCTGGACGGCCTCGGCGGTCTCGGTCCGTTCGGCCAGGTAACCGGCCCATTCGGGGGCGCTCATCCCCTGCACCCTCGCGGTGTCCTCGGGCGTCCACTCCACTCCGTGGCGGGCGGCGTAGGCGACCCAGTTCTCTTCCCAGAGGTGTTCACTCTCGACCAGCACCCCGTCGAGGTCGAACACGACCGCGGCGAACGTCATTCACAGCCCCTTTCACGCTCGGACTGTTAAATTAACACCCTCGATGGGATTTGTCAGGGGTGGCCGCGTGGCAGTGTGGCCGCGAGACCGCGCGTGGACACCACGCTCGGGTCGGCTCGATCGGGAAGGCGGGGAGATGAACAAGGGCGGCGAGACGGACGAGCGCGAGGTGCGGCTCCTGCTCGTGCGGCACGGGGAAACGACGTGGCATGCGGACAACCGCTACGCGGGCAGCAGCGACGTGGGCCTGACCGCGCGGGGGCACCGACAGGCGGCCGCACTCGCACGGTGGGCAGCGAGCTGCCACAGCCGGCCCGCTGCGGTGTACTGCTCGCCGCAGAGCAGGGCGATCGACACGGCACGACCGGTCGCGGCCGCACTGGGCACCCAGCCGGCCGTCGTGCCGGAGCTGGCCGAGGCGCACTTCGGCATCGCGGAGGGCCACACACTCGGCGAGCTGCCCGCCGACGTGGCGGCCCGGTTCCGCGCGGACCCGGTGGCACACGCCTTCCCGGAGGCCGAACCGCCCGCCGTCGTGGCCGAACGGGGCGCGGGTGCTCTGCGCCACGTCGCGGCCCGCCACCGGGCCACCGGCTCCGACGCTCCCGCACTGGTCGTCGCGCACAACACCCTGCTGCGCCTGTCCCTGTGCCTGCTGTTCGGAATCCCCCTGTCCACCTACCGCCGGGTGTTACCCCGACTCGACAATGCGGCCGTCACCGAGATCGGCATACACGCAGGACACGCCAGCCTGCGACGGCTCAACGCGGCGGTGAGGTGAGATGCTGGAGCCCGTGACGGAGAAGACGGACAAGGGCGCCGGACAGCGCGCGAGCAGGCAGCAACGCATCACCGACTACGTGATCGGCAACGGTTCCGCCTCGGCGGCCGAGCTGGCGGAGCTGACCGGCGTGAGCGTGATGACCGTGCACCGCGACCTGGACGAGCTCGCCCGGCGCGGTCTGCTGCGCAAGTTCCGGGGCGGGGTGTCGGCCCAGCCGTCGACGGTGTTCGAGAGCAACTCGGAGTACCGCCTCAACGCGCACGTCGAGGCAAAGGCGGCGATCGCCAGGCGGGCCCTGACCTACGTCGAGCCGGGGATGTCGATCCTGCTCGACGATTCCACGAGCGCGCTCGCGCTGGCGAAACTGCTGACCGAGGTGACGCCGTTGACGGTTGCGACGAACTACCTGCGGGCCATCGAGCTACTCAAGGACGTCGAGGACATCCGGCTGATCGGCATCGGCGGCGACTACTCCCCGACGCACGACGCGTTCGTGGGTATGCCGTGCCTGGAGACGGTGGAGCGGCTCACCGTGGATGCGACGTTCGTGTCCACGTCGGCCATGAACACGGACATGACCTTCCATCAGGAGCCCGAGATCGTCATGGTCAAACGGGCGATGCTGCAGAGCGCGCAGAACCGCGTGCTGCTCATGGATTCGAGCAAGATGCCGCGTACCGCACTCCACCGGCTCGCGCCGCTGACCGATTACCACCGGCTGATCGTGGACGCGAAGACGCCCGAGGCGACCGTCGAGGAACTGCGGAACCGGACCGAGGTGGACGTCGCGCCGCTCTGATCGACGGTTCGGCTGTCGACGCCCTGGGCCTCGACAATCGGCTCGACAGCCGAAAGCCACCGGGAACTCGTGAAAATCACATCTTGTCTGTGAACTTAACATGGGTGATGATGCGGGCAGTCACATCCATGGAGGCGAGATGACTGCCCAGACAACACCGACGTTGTCCGAACCCGGCGGTGGGTTCCGCGGGTTGCTCGAGAAATGGGGGCTGCCGGCGCCGTTGCTGCTCGGCTACGTCGGCCTGCTGCTGTTCATGATCGGCGACGGAGTCGAGTCGGGCTTCATCGCACCGTTCATGGCCGATCACGGCGCCGGTGACGACATCCGCGCCTCGTACGTCATCACGGTCTACGGCGTCGCGGTGATGCTGGCGTCGTGGCTGTCGGGCGCGCTGTCCGAACTGTGGGGCCCGCGCCGGGTCATGATGCTCGGCTTCGCCATCTGGATCGTGTTCGACGTGCTGTTCCTCGCCGTCGCGGTCAGTGGTGAGAACTACGCACTGATGATGGTGTTCTACGGCATCCGCGGATTCGGCTACCCGATGTTCGCCTTCGGGTTCCTCGTGTGGATCACCGCCGTGGCACCGATCGCGCGGCTCGGAGCCGCCGTCGGCTGGTTCTACTTCGCCTTCACCGGTGGCCTGCCGACGCTGGGCTCCCTGGTCGCCAGCTTCACCAACCCGATCTTCGGCCATTACGGCACGTTGTGGTTGTCGATCGCCATCCTCGGCGCGGGCGGCCTGGTGTGCCTGCTCGGTGTCCGCGAGCGCACGGGCTACAGCAGGCTCGCCCCGCCGGAGGTCAAACCGGTGCAGAGCCTCATGTCCAGCGTGTCGATCGCGTGGAAGAAGCCCCAGGTCGGCCTCGGGATGATCGCCCGGGTCATCAACACCGCACCCGAGTTCGGCATGCTCGTGTTCTTCCCGACCATCTTCGCCCACCAGATCGGGTTCGGTGAGGGCCGATGGCTGCTGCTGGTGTCGGTCATCTACGGCACCAACATCGTGTTCAACCTGATCTTCGGGGTGCTGTCGGACAAGATCGGATGGCGCACGACGATCTTCTGGTTCGGCGCGGTGGGCTGTGCCGTCTCGATTCTGCTGCTGTACTTCGTCCCACTGGCACTCGGCGCCGACTACTACTGGGTCGCGCTGCTCGTCGGCGCCCTGTACGGCGCGACGCTCGCCGGGTTCGTCCCGATCTCGGCGCTGCTCCCGTCGTTGGCTCCGGAGAACAAGGGCGGGGCGATGGCGTTGCTGAACCTCGGTGCCGGTGCGGCCACGTTCGTCGGGCCCGCGATCGTGAGCCTGTTCCTCGGCCCGGCAGGCGCCGCGGGCGTGGTGATCATCTTCTCCGCGCTGTACGTCGTGGCCGCGGTCATCGTCCGTTTCCTCAAGCTGCCCGAGGTCACCGAGCAGGCGCTGGAGAAGGACGCCAACCTCCAGGAGGTCACACACGAGGTGACACAGGAGGCCGGGCCGGACGTCGCGGTGCGCCGGTGACGGTCGTCGGGATCGACGTCGCGACCGCGGGGGTGCGTGCCTCCGCGGTCGCCGACGACGGCACGGTGGTGGCCCGCGCCTCGGCCCCGCTGCCCGCACCGGTGCGTACCGCCGGAGGCCGGAGCGAGCAGGACGCCCGAGCGTGGTGGCCCGCGGTGGAGTCGGCGCTGTGGCAGGTCTGCGCGGCCCCCGAGGTGGGCACAGTGGACGCGGTGGCGGTGGCAGCGACGTCCGGCACGATCGTCGCCGTCGACCGCCACGGCACGCCCGTCTCCCCCGCACTGATGTACGACGACCGCCGCGCCGCGCGGGAGAACGCCACGGCAGCGACCGTGGGCGCCGACCGGTGGGACGCGATGGGAACGGCGGTCACGCCCACGATGGCACTCGGGCGGATCGCCTGGTTGGCGCGGGAGTACCCCGACGCGGCGGGCGTGGCGCACACGCCGGACGTCATCGGCACGGCGCTGCTGGGCGAGCCCGTGCCCGTGGACTGGTCGCACGCGCTCAAGAGCGGTTACGACCCGGGAGTGCGCACCTGGCCGTGGGAGGTGTTCGACGCGCTCGGTGTCCCGCCGTCCTGGCTGCCCGGCGTCGTGGCGCCGACGTGTGTCCTCGGCGAGACACCGCGGCCCGTCGCAGGGCTCCCGAAGGGCTGTCGCGTCGTGGCCGGCATGACCGACGGCTGCGCCGCACAGATCGCCACGGGCGCGGTCTCACCGGGCCGGTTCGCCGGCATCCTCGGCACCACCTACGTCCTCAAAGGCGTCACCAGGCACCGCCTCGTCGACCCCGCGGGCGCGGTGTACAGCCACCGTCATCCCGACGGTTGGTGGCTGGCCGGAGGCGCGTCGAACACCGGCGGGGCGGGGGTGACCGGCGACCTGCGGCGCCTCGACGCGGCCGCGGCCGCTCGGGGCCCCGCCGGTATGGTCGCCTATCCCCTGACCGGGACGGGCGAGCGGTTCCCGTTCTCGGCCGGCGATGCCCGCGGGTTCGTGCTCGGCGAGCCGTCCGACGAGGTGGAGCTGCACCGCGCGCGTCTGGAAGGCGTCGCGTTCCTCGAACGCCTGGCGCTGGAGACCATGCGCTCGCTCGGAGCCACAGTCGAGGGTCCGCTGCTCGCCGCGGGCGGTGGGAGCGCGAGCGCGCTGTGGAACCGGATCCGGGCCACGGTCACGGGCCTGAGCCTGCAGGTCGCGGAGCACGCGGAGACCGCCTACGGCGCCGCGTTGCTGGCCGCGGCCGGAACGGCGCCGGGTGGATTGGACCACCTCGTCGCGCGGGCGGCCGCACGTGGCACGGTCGTCGACCCCGAGCAGGCGGAGGCCGAGGCTCTCGAGGCGTCGTACCTGCGGTTCGTCGGCGAGCTCGGCAGGCGCGGATGGCTCGACCGCGTCCCGATGGTTGAACGGTGATGATCGCGCCGTTTAGCATCCGGCGCATGGGTGCTGTTCGCGTCGCCTCCGCCGACCGCGTGTTCGCGGTCTTCGGCGACCACAGCTATCGCATGGACCTTCGGGGCTGACCACGTGCGCGCATCGCGCGCCCGACGTGTGTCCGAATCCGCTTCTCCGACCAAGGATGTGCCCTGTCCATGGACGTCTCTGCTCCCCTGGCCGATCTGCACCGTCATCTCGAAGGTTCGATCCGGCCTTCCACCGCCCACGAACTCGCCCTGCGCACCGGCACGGGACGGCGACGCGCCGACTTCGTCGCCGGACGTGAAGGCGACCTGCTGCCGTACCTGGCGAAGATCGACAACGCCGCCCGGCTCGCGGTCACGACCGGCGACTGGTGGCGTATCACCCGCGAGGCGATCGCCGACGCCTGCGACGACGGACTGTCCGCGGTCGAGTTGCGGTTCAGCCCGCAGTTCATCGCGGGGCTGACGGGACTGGACCCCGACGCCGTGATCGAGACCGTTGGCGACGCGACCACGCGGCACGGTCTGCCGATCGAGGTCGGACTGATCGGCATCGTGGTGCGGGACGAGGGCCCCGAGTCGGCCGACCGCCAGATGCGCCGACTGTTGCACCACGCCGATCGACTCGTCGGTGTGGACCTCGCGGGCGACGAGGCCGGATTCCCGGTCGCCCAGTTCGCCGGGGTGTTCGCCCGCGCCCACGACGCAGGCGTGGCGGTCACGGTCCACGCCGGTGAAGCCGCGGGACCCGGCAGCGTCCGCGACGCCGTGCGATACCTGCGCCCGCGGCGCATCGGCCATGGCGTGCGGTCGGCCGAGGACCCCGCGCTGCTCGAGCTGCTCGCCGCCGACGGCATCACCCTCGAGGTCGCGATCACGAGCAACGTCCAGACCGGTGCCGCCACCGACCGTGCGCACCACCAGCTGAGCACGCTCGTCGCCGCAGGGGTTCCCGTGGCGTTGTGCACCGACAACCCGTCGGTCAGCAACACCCGGCTCACCCGCGAGTACGACCTGGCGCGCGACCTCGTCGGTGACGACGCCGCCGAGCGCATCCGCCGCCACGCCTTCACCGCGAGGTTCGGTACGGCGCACTAGCCTGGCGCGGTGGTGGAGTCATGGGTCGTGAACGGATTGCGTGCCGGCGGGTGCGTGTTCGCCGAACAGGAAGCGGCCCTGCTCGAGGAGGCGACCGGCGGGGCGACCGCGGATCTGGAGCGCCTGGTCGCCCGGCGGGTCGCCGGTGAACCCCTCGAGTACCTGCTCGGATGGGCCGAGTTCCAGGGCCTGCGGATCGTTGTCGAACCGGGCGTGTTCGTGCCACGCCGGCGTACGGAGTTCCTCGTCGAGCGGGCACGGGACGTGCTGCCGCCCGGCGGAGTCGCCGTCGACCTGTGCTGTGGGTCGGGGGCGGTGGCCGCCGCGCTCCGTCACGCGCGGCCGGATGCCGTCGTGCACGCCGCCGACCTCGATCCGGCCGCAGTGCGCTGTGCCCGTCGCAACCTGCCCGCACGCGTGTACGAGGGCGACCTGTTCGCCGCGCTGCCGGCGGCGCTTCGCGGAACCGTCGACGTCGTGATCGCGAACGTGCCGTACGTCCCCTCAGCGGCGATCGCGACCATGCCGCCGGAGGCACGCGACCACGAACCGGCGGCGGCGCTCGACGGAGGTGCCGACGGCTTGGCAGTGCTGCGACGCGTGGCCCGCGCCGCACCCGACTGGCTCGCACCGGGCGGTCATCTGCTGAGCGAGACGAGCGAGACGCAATCCGGCCCCGCCGTCGAGGAACTCCGGATGGCGGGCTTCGACGCGCACGCCGAGGCGTGCGACGAGCTGTCCGCCACGGCCGTCATCGGCAGGCGAACTCCGGATTGTGGATGACCCCGACGACGAAGTAGGGCACGGTGCCGAGCACCTCGCGGTAGCAGGCGTGGGCCGCGCACATGGCGTCGGCGAACAGGCTCGGCCGCGGCCATGAATTCGCTCACTCGGCCATGGCTGAGCGCTCGCTCAGGAGACAATGAGCGCATCCGCCGGTGTTGGGAGGACGCATGAGTGACGCGGTGTTCGAGTCGGTGGACGACGTCGTCGAACGACTCGCCGGGGCGGGGTACCTTGCCTCCGATGCGGTCGCCACGACCGTGTTCCTCGCCGACCGGCTCGGCAAGCCGCTGCTGGTCGAAGGCCCGGCAGGCGTGGGCAAGACCGAGTTGGCGCGGGCCATGGCCGCGGCGACCGGCAGCGAGCTGATCCGTCTCCAGTGCTACGAGGGCATCGACGAGTCGCGGGCGCTGTACGAGTGGAACCACGCCAGCCAGCTGCTGCGCATCACGGCGGCCAAGGACGAGGACTGGGACGCCACGCGCGAGCACGTGTTCAGCGAGGAGTTCCTGCTCTCGCGGCCACTGCTCACCGCGATCCGCAACCCGGATCCGACCGTGCTGCTCATCGACGAGGTCGACAAGGCCGACGTCGAGGTCGAGGGCCTGCTGCTGGAGGTGCTCGGCGACTTCCAGGTGACGGTCCCCGAACTCGGCACGATCACCGCCACCCGCGCACCGCTGGTGGTGCTCACCTCGAACGCCACGCGGGAACTGTCCGAGGCACTCAAACGGCGATGCCTGTTCCTGCACCTGGACTTCCCCGCCGCGGAGCTCGAACGCGACATCGTGACGCTGCGCGTGCCCGAACTCGACCGGGAACTGGCCGCGTCGCTGGTCCGCGTGGTCGGCGCCCTGCGGCAGTTGGAGCTGCGCAAGTCGCCGTCGATCGCGGAGTCGGTCGACTGGGCACGCACACTGCTCGCGCTGGGCGCCGACACGCTCACCGAGGACGTCGTGCGCTCGACGCTCGGCGTGATCCTCAAGTACGAGCCGGATCAGCGGAAGGCGTTGGCCGAGCTCCGGCTCGACGCGGTGACCGGCCCGGTCGGCGAATCGGCTGGTGCGACGGCGTGACCCGCCACGGCGGCTACGGCACCGCCGACCGGCTCGTCGAGTTCGTGCGCTCGCTGCGCGAACACGGCATCGCCGTCGGGACCGGGGAGACCGTCGACGCGGCCGCGGCCGCGGAGGTCGTCGGCTTCGACGACCGGGACCGGCTCCGCGAGGCACTCGCCGCCAGCGTGCTGCGCGGCGCGGGGCAACGTCCGGTGTTCGACGGCGTCTTCGACGTGTACTTCCCCGCCGCGCACGGCACGTCCGTCAGCGGCACCGACGACGCCGGCGAGCCCGAGACGCCGCTGCAGCTGCGGGACGCTCTGCTCGACGCACTGGTGAGCGGCGACGACGCCCGCGTGCGCGCCCTCGCCGCCGCGGGCGTGGACCTGTTCGGCGGCTACGGCGGTGCGGGCCGAGGACAAGGCGGGCAAGGCGGTCACGGCGAACAAGGCGCACAGGGCGGTGGCGGCGTCGCCGGCATCCAGGGATCGGGCGAGGCTTCCGGTTCCGGTTCGGGGGCGGGCATGGCAGCTCGGCTCAGCGGCTGGTCGGCGTATCAGACGATCGGCCAGGTGCGCCCGCAGGCGCTTCGCGCACGGCTGCGCGAGGCCATCCGGGCCTCCCGCGCCGAAGGGCTCGGCGACGACGCGGCCGAGGCGCTGGCCGCACGTGAGGCCGACGCGGGCATCGCGGCGTTCACCGAACACGTGCGTGCGGAGGCCCGCAGGCGTACCGCCGAACTGCGCGGCAGGGAGCGGATCGCCCGCCATGCCGTCGCGCCGCAGACCGAACTCGTCGCCTTCACCAATGCCACCGCCGAACAGTTCGCCGAGATGCGCCGTGCGGTGCAGCCGCTGTCCCGCAAGCTGGCCACCCGGCTCGCGGCCCGGCGCCGCCGCGCCGCACGGGGCCGCATCGACCTGCGGCGCACGTTGCGCCGCTCGTTGTCCACCGGCGGCGTGCCGATGCGGCCGGTGATGCGCAGGCGGCGTCCAGGACGGCCCGAACTCGTGCTGCTGTGCGACATGTCCGGCTCGGTCGCCGGCTTCGCCCAGTTCACGCTCCTGCTGACCCAGGCGCTGAGCGATCAGTTCTCGAAGGTGCGCAGCTTCGCGTTCGTCGGAGTGACCGACGAGATCACCCATCTCGTGCGCGCGGGACGCGACGAACCCGAACACCTCGCCGAGCGCATCCTCACCGAGGCCACGTTGACACGCATGGGCATGAGCAGCGACTACGACGGTGCACTCCGGACCTTCGTGGACGGGTGGGCCGACGCGCTGGGCCCGCGCACGAGCGTGCTCATCCTCGGCGACGGGCGCACCAACGGCGCCCCGCCCAACCTGCCCGCACTGCGCGAGATCGCCGAGCGGGCCGGGCACGTCCACTGGCTCAATCCCGAACCGATGTCGGCCTGGGGCACGGGCGATTCCGAGGCCCACCGCTACGCCCGCGAAGTGCCGATGTACGAGTGCCGCACCATCCGGCAGCTCTCCCACCTGGTGACGCGGCTGCTGCCCGGCTGAGCGCCCCGCCCGCTCAGGACGCGGCACGCATCGCCTGCAGAAGCGTGTCCGCCTCGTCGTCGGTCAGCACCACGCCGAGGTCGGCCAGCTCGGCGAGCGCGCCGTCCGGGGTGAGCGGCGTTTCGTCCTTGGTGCCGTCGGGGCGTTCGACGATCCGCTTTCCGCCGAGCAGCTGGGTGATGACGCCGGGTTCGAGGCGCATCGCGATCAGGCCACGGGTGAACGGCGACTTCGGGTGCGTCGCGACGTAGTGGTTGAACACCTCGTAGTCGACGGGACGCTGCGGGGTCTCGTCGAACGCGTATTGCGGCTCCCACCCGTGTGCCGTGTACTTCTCGAGCGTCCACCCGCCGTCGCCGTGCAGCAGGCGCGTCGGCCATCCGGCCTGGTCGACGACGATGCCGTGCTCGAGGGGCATCGGCCGCAGGACGCTCGCCCCGAAGCCCACGTCGGCGAGGTAGCGCGCCCCGTCGACGGTCACGATCAGGTTCATGTGCGACTTCGGCCCGTTGCGATGCGGCTGGACCCGCGCCGTCAACCGCACGACGTCGTAACCGAGGCGTTCGAGTGCGGCGGCGAACAGCAGGCTGTGCTCGTAGCAGTAGCCGCCGCGACTGCGGCCGACGAGCTTGGCCTGGATGTCGCCGAGGTCGAGCGATGGTGGGCGCCCGGAGAACGGGTCGACGTTCTCGAACGGGATGGCTTGCACGTGCGCCTCGTGCAGGCCGCCGAGCGCGAGTGCCGAAGGCGGCTCGGCGGAACCGCCGATGCGCGCCAGGTAGGCCTCGAGGTCCAGTACGTCGACGGTCCACGGGTCGGCGGCCGGTGCAGTGGCCGGTGCGGTGGCCGGTGCAGTGGCCCCCGTGATCTCGGTGGTCATGGCGCCAGCCTCACACCTCGACCTCGCTGGAGGTCAACCCGGCCTGACCGCGACGCGGCGCGCCGCCCTCCACCTGCCCGGCCCCGCGAGTGAGTTACCGCACGTCAGCGCGGGTAATCCCCCACGAACCGCCCATTTCGGCTCACCTGATCGGCGGAGCCAGGGCGACCCGCGGGAATATGTAGTTGCAGCAATCAAGTTATTTGTTATGTTGCTATAACCGTTCCCACGAACCTGTCCTATCCAGGTCTTGTCCTACTCAGGGGGTTCACCACGTCCGCGCACGCTCAGACCGTCGAGGATCCCGACGCGACGATGTCGAAACGCGAGATCATGCAGGCCTTCGTCGGCCTGCTGCTCGCGCTGCTCGTCGCGATCCTGTCCTCGACGATCGTCTCCAACGCACTCCCCAGGATCATCGCCGACCTCGACGGCACGCAGAGCCAGTACACCTGGGTGATCACGGCGATGCTGCTGACCTCGACGGCGACCACCCCCATCTGGGGCAAGCTCGCCGACCTGTTCAGCAAGAAGCTGCTGTACCAGCTGGCGATCATCATCTTCACCGTCGGCTCGGTGCTCGGCGGCTTCGCCCAGTCGATGCCCGAGCTGATCACCTACCGGGCCATCCAGGGCATCGGCATGGGTGGTCTGCAGGCGCTCGTCCAGGCCGTGATCGCCGCGATGATCTCGCCGCGCGAACGCGGCCGGTACTCGGGCTACATCGGCGCGACGTTCGCCGTCGCGACCGTGTCCGGCCCGCTGCTCGGCGGCATCATCGTCGACTCGCCACTCGGCTGGCGCTGGTGCTTCTGGGTCTGCGTGCCGATCGCGGTGCTCGCGCTGATCGTCCTCGGTAAGACGCTGAAGCTCCCGGTGATCAAGCGGGACGTGAAGATCGACTGGCTCGGCGCCACGCTCATCGTCGGCGGTGTCGCGCTCGTGCTCATCTGGGTCTCGCTCGCCGGTGACCAGTTCGACTGGTGGTCGACCACCACGGCGTTGTACCTCGGCGGCGCCGCGGTCGTCCTCGCGCTGGCGATCCTCGTCGAGGCGAAGGTCTCCGAACCGGTCGTGCCGCTCAAGCTGTTCCGCAATCGCTCGTTCAGCCTGACGGTCATCGGCACGCTCGCCGTCGGCACGGCGATGTTCGGTGGCGCGGTCTTCCTGGCGCAGTACTACCAGATCGCTCGCGGCTACTCCCCCACGCACGCGGGCCTGATGACGCTGCCGATGGTGCTCGGCCTCTTCCTGTCGTCCACGATCGCCGGTCAGGTGGTGTCGCGGATCGGCCGCACGAAGCCGTTCCTCGTCGCCGGCGCGGCGATCCTGGTGGTCGCACTCGGCCTGCTGGGCACGATCGACGCCGACATCAACCTCGTGCAGATGGGCGCCTACCTGGCCCTGATGGGTACCGGCACCGGCATGCTCATGCAGAACCTCGTCCTGGTCGCGCAGAACACGGTCGGCATGCGGGACGTCGGCTCCAGCACCGCCGTCGTGACGTTCTTCCGCACCCTCGGCGGTTCGGCCGGTGTGTCGGCACTCGGCGCCGTACTGGCCAACAACGTCACCGACTACATCGTCGAATCGGCAGCCGAACGCGGCCTGCCGATGGGAGCGGCCGCAGGCTCCGGAGGGGGCGGCAACACCCTCGACGTGGGCTCGCTGCCCGCGCCGGTGCAGGACATCGTGCGCCACGCCTACGGCGACGCGATCGGTGACGTGTTCTTCATCGGCGCGTGCGTCGCCGTGGTCACGTTGCTCGCGGTCATCTTCATCAAGGAGACGCCGCTGCGCACGACCCTCGACATCACCGACGACGCCGAGCCGAAGAGCGACGCGGCCGCGGCCGAGGAGACCGCCGAACTCGCTGCGCCGGTGCCCGCCAACGCCCAGGCCGCGGCGGTTCCCGCGGCACGTGCGGCCGAGTCCGCGCCGCAGCGGCCCGCTCCCCTGTTCGCCGGCGGCAACGGGGCGGCGCGCCGCACGGCGGTCGTGCACGGTGTGGTGACGGTCGGCGGTCAGCCCGCCTCGGGTGTCACACTCACCCTGACCGACGCCGCGGGTGCGCAGGTCGACCTGGCCAGGACCGGCGAGGACGGTGCGTTCCGGGTGGGCGGCCGGGAACCCGGCCGCTACATCCTGATCGCGGCCTCGGAGAACCTCCAGCCGTCGGCGCAGTCGGTGGAGCTGGGTTCGACGCCGTTGCACCGGGACATCGCACTGACCGGTTCCGGCCAGATCAGCGGCCGGGTGCGCACCCAGCAGACCCGGCCGGTGGGCGGTGCGACGGTGGTGCTGACCGACGCAGGCGGCGACGTCCTCGACGCCAGCCTCACCGGCGGCGACGGCTGGTACCGCTTCCCGGACGTCTCCGGCGGCGCGTACACACTCGCGGTCACGGCCCAGGGCTACCGCCCGCAGGCCACGCCCGTGCGGATGTCCACAGGGGAACGCATCACCCAGGACATCGAGCTCACCGCCGCGGGACACCTCGAAGGGATCGTGCGGTCCGAACTCAGCGGTGCGGCCGTCCCGGAGGCTCGCGTCGTGCTGCTCGACGAGAACGGGAACGTCTCGGGCGTCACGATGACCGCGGCCGACGGGTCGTACCGGTTCGACGACGTCGACTACGGCCAGTACACCGTGATCGCCAGCGGATACGGCCCGGCTACCGCGACCGTGCGCGTCACGGGTGAGGCCGAGGGCTCGCTGGACTTCGAACTCGGCTACTCGTCGGACAACGCACTCGGCCGCGAGCGCACCGACGGTGCGGACGTGGCCAGCGACTCGGACACGCCGCAGGCGTAGTCCCCACCACGAGGGTGGCGGTACGGGCGTTCGGGGGCCCGTACCGCCACCCTCGTCGCCGGTACCCGGACGCTCCGGTGCCGGGCGCGTGGTCTTCTATGCTCCGGACATGTCCACACCGCACCGCCCGCCGCTGGCCGAGACGCTCGATCTGGAACCGCATCCCGAGGGCGGCTGGTTCCGGCGCACCTGGACCTCCGGCCACAGCCATCGGCCGGAGGGATACCCTTCCGACCGTCCACTCGCGACCGGAATCCACTATCTGCTGGCCTCCGGCGAGGAATCCGCGTGGCATCGCGTGCGCAGCGACGAACTGTGGCTGTGGCACCGCGGCGGACCGCTCACGCTCTCGCTCGGCGGATCGGGCGAGCGGCCCGCGGCCGAGCCGCAGCGGTACGTCCTCGGCCCCGACGTCGA
>Ga0079224_100004882_pt1 | contig 17482 bp, 13 predicted proteins | sample Stecom2015_FD_80414 | JGI IMG/M metagenome (GOLD analysis project Ga0079224, IMG submission 80414) | Agricultural soil microbial communities from Utah to study Nitrogen management - Steer compost 2015 | ecosystem: Environmental > Terrestrial > Soil > Agricultural land | place: USA: Utah...
CAGCTGATTTCAGGCGCCCGTGAGCTTCCCCACTATCTTGTGGCCAATCCCGGAATAAACTCCGGTCTGATGATTCCCCAGTATACTGCCGCGTCACTCGTCAGCCAGAACAAGCAGCTCTGTACACCTGCTTCGGTCGACTCGATCGTCAGTTCCAATGGTCAGGAAGACCACGTAAGCATGGGCGCCAACGCTGCCACCAAGTTGTACCGGATTGTAAACAACCTCTACTCCATCCTCGCCATTGAATGGATCACGGCAACGCAGGCATTGCATTTTCGACGCCCTTTGCGTACCTCTCCCGCACTGGAAGAAATAGTGAATACTTTCCGTCAATCGGTCTCGTTTATAGAACATGACCGGGTGCTACACGAAGACATCCGAGCAACGGAGCAATTTCTTAGAGAATGGGATTCTTAAGTATAAGGATGTGCTGGGCATTATCAATTTGCCTCCTGGGACAGGTGGTCCTGGCGCAGCCTTTTCCCTCAAAAGACGGAAAATTTGTTGTTGATGAAATATCAGGGTGCGCTCCTTTCGACATCACTATCACAATAGACCCTGTGTATGTGTGCGGGGCTTGTGACGTTGACCTCGATGGTGCTGGTAGTGAGTACTCCTATCAGTCAACCAATCAGTCTCAGACATTCACGTATACTTCGCCCGGCACCTACTGGCTTAAGGTGCTCATCGGCACTACAGACACCGACTCCATCCAGGTCAACGTTGTGGAGAACAAACCTGCGGACTTTCACATCTACAGCTGTGGAAACAACGAAATCGCAGTTACCCTGAAAGAAAGCACGTATGACCAATACATCATCGACTATAACGACGGCAGTCCGGAAGTGACAGTATCCCCCATGGGAACCGATCGACACGTCTATGCATCAGGTACACCACAAACAATCGCTGTGCGAGGAAAAAACGTTCCTGCATCTGACAACTGTGATGCGGAAAGTGTTATCGTGACACCGCGCCTTTCCCTGCCGGCGCCAACCATCACACGCCTGGATGTCATTGACGATGCCCGTGTACGCCTCGAGTATGATACGGAACCTTTCATTCAATACCGACTGGTGATTGCCACAAATAACACTACAACATTCCAACAACTAAAGACCGTTTACAACACGGACGTTGACACAATCTTTCAGCTAAGAACCCAAAACAACTACTACTGTTTTCGACTTGAAGCGTACGATCCCTGCAACAACACTACGCAGACTTCACCCCTGATTTGTTCGCCGCGGTTTACCGTAGAGGCAATCAACAACGCAATCAACACAAACTGGCTAACCGGCACAGGTGTCTCCGGCTACACACTCACACGCCGGGCCCAGGACGGAAGTACCCTGTCAGAGAATCCATCGACATCGCCCTTCACAGATATCACTGTCGATTGTGGTCAGGAGTACTGTTACCAGTTAACCGTAGCGTGGCCGAACGGAAGTCACAGCTACTCGCAGGAGGTGTGCGCCACAGGATTTTCAACCGATATTCCCCCCGCCATTACCGACATAACAACGGTGGTCGACGACAATACGGTAACAATGGAATGGCAGTACGATCCGACCGTAACCCCCGTGTTTTTCACCGTCGAAAAGTCGAGTGGAAACAGTACCACTGAGCTGGGTACAACGCCCGAGCTATTTTTTACCGACAACGACTACAACGCCGAAGTTGGCGCCTGTTACCGGATTACCTACGAAGACGCTTGCAGTAACTTGAGTCCGGCCAGTCTGGATGCGTGCCCCGTTCAATTGACCGGTCATCTGCGTCAGGATAACACCATAACCCTGAACTGGACAAGTTACGAAGGCTGGTCGGCGGGCGTAAGCTCGTACACCCTCGAAAAATATGATCTTAACGGTGGTCTTGTAGATCAAATCGAGATGGGTTCTGCGACATCGTATTTGGATGAATCCAGTGCAACCGATCAACAGCTTTCCGTATATCGCATTCGGGCCAACCCGTCAACCTCGGGCCTAAATCCTTCAACGTCAAACTCTTTATCAATTCTTAGAAATCCCAACATCTTCTATCCAACTGCATTTACGCCTAATAGTGACGACCTGAATGATCACTTCAGGGTATTCGGCCAGTATGTCGCGGGCTTTGAGCTGATGATATTCAACCGTTGGGGTGAGTTGTTGTTTACGACGACTGATATGGAATCAGGGTGGGATGGTACATATAAAGGGCAGGAAATGCCGGAGGGGACCTATAGTTTTGTCGCGCATATTACCGACAGTGCAGGTCGGACGTTCAAGCGATCCGGATCCGTTCTCCTGCTCCGAAAGTCCCGCTAGGCCGATCGTGCAATACGGTTGATTTGTCCTACCTTTACGCACCTGACGGATTTGAGAGTGTGTACTTAAAGAAAACGCTATGTTTGACATGATGAAAATGATGGGCAAGATGAAAGAAGTTCAGGCCCGTCTAAAGGAAGCGCAAGACAACCTCGTACACGTACAGGCTTCGGCCGAATCTGGAGGTGGTCTGGTGAAAGCAACAGTGAACGGCAAAAGGCAACTTATCGGCCTTGAAGTGGATGAGTCCCTCCTTAAAGCCGATGACAAAATCGTTCTGCAGGATTTAGTAGTAGCTGCCGTGAATAAAGCGACTGACGAAGCCGAGGTGCTCGCCAGAGAAGAACTGCGCAAAAGCACCGAGGGTTTGCTTCCTAACATACCGGGGCTCGACTTAAGCGGAATGATGGGATGACCAACATCGCGGTCGTCATTTTAAACTACAACGGAGCTGCCCTTCTGGAACGGTTCCTCCCCACGGTTATCCAATATTCTTCAGAGGCCGACATCGTTGTCGCCGACAACGGGTCAACGGACCATTCCTGCGAAACGATACGAACCTCCTTTCCGGGGGTACGCTTGATTGCCCTTGAAAAGAACTATGGATTCTGCGGAGGCTACAACAGGGCGCTTTCACAGGTAGAAGCGCGCTACTATGTCTTGCTGAATTCTGATGTGGAAGTTACTCCCGGCTGGCTTTCGCCCCTGAGCAGGTTGTTGGACTCCCATCCAGAAATTGCTGCAGTGCAGCCAAAGATTCTGTCGGTCGACCGCCCCACACACTTTGAGTATGCCGGTGCTGGTGGCGGGATGATCGACGCGTTCGGGTACCCGTTCTGCCGAGGACGTCTGTTTGATTATGTAGAACGCGACGAAGGACAATATAATGACGAACGTCCGGTCTTTTGGACATCCGGGGCATGCATGATGATTCGCTCCGAGGCCTTTCACGCTTTCAATGGCTTCGATGAGCGCTTCTTTGCGCATATGGAGGAAATTGATTTATGCTGGAAGCTCAACCGATCCGGAAGACAGCTGTACTACACAGGAAAGAGTCATGTTTTTCACATCGGCGCGGGGACCCTTGCCTACCATCACCCGAGAAAAACCTATCTCAACTTCAGAAATGGGCTGATGATGCTGATCAAACACCTCGGTAGCGGGGAAATGATTTTCAAACTACCCGTTCGGGTTCTCCTGGATTGGGTCGCATCGCTGGCTTTCGTCCTTAAGGGTGAAGGGGCCAATGCCCTCAGTGTGCTCCGGGCACACGCAAGTGTCGCGAACGATATTCGCAGGCTGCTCCATCAGCGGAAGACCCTGCTGGCGAAGTATCCCCGGTATTCAAGGGCCAATATTTATCGCGGTCTTGTCGTGTTCGACTACTATCTCCGGCGGAATCGCCGGATCAATGTGTAGCTAGTAATCCCAAATCGGGTTTCTTTTCCTGAGGTGCTTACGCATATTCATCGCGAAGGCTAGGGCGAGGTATACGATGACAGGGGAACCAAAAGTGATAAAAGACGCATAGATGAAGAACAGGCGAACACTCGAGGTTGCCACCCCGAGCTTCTCTGCCAGCGTTGCACACACTCCAAAGGCATGAACCTCAAAAAAACGCTGAATCCGGAACACCACGTCGCTCATAATGCTGCTTCAAATGCTTTCAACTTCCCAAAAATACCATTTATCGACCAAAAATCCGGCTTACAAATATAACGACCAATGGCGTGCCAGGAAGTGGCCGTTTTGTGATTTTTTTGACTATAATTGCAAAAAAACACACATAAGTTTAGTTTTAAAACCTCTAAAATCAACTATAAACAAACCTCCGATGAGAAAACTAGTTTACTCATTTTTTATTAGTGCTGCCGTTGCCATGGGGGGCTGTACATTGCCTCAGATGGTCAAGATGTCGAAAGACCAGCAATTGACGGTAACGCCCAATCCGCTGGAACTGCATCGCGACTCCGTCACATTTGACATGGCAGCAAACCTGCCGGCTAAAATGTTGAAGAAGGGTACCACTTATACAATTAACACCTTCTACAAGTACGGAGATCAGGAAGTGGCGCTTGATCCGGTAAGCTTCCGCGCTGAAGACTACCCGAATGCCAAAACTGAACAACCCCGTGCAACCAAGACCTTCTCGTTTGCCTATGCACCGGCAATGAAGAATGGTGTATTGGAAGTAGAAGGCGTTGCTTCTAAAGGTGAAAAATCGAAGACGACTCCGCGTATGCAAGTGGCTACCGGTGTTGTTACGACTTCACGCCTGGTACAACCCGCCTACTTCGCAGCCTATGCTGATCACGGCTACAACAACCAGCCCGAACTCGAGCCGGTTATCATTCCTGATTTCATCTTCCTTCAGGGAAGCTCTGTTTTGAGAACTTCCGAGCTCCGCAGCAACAAAGGAAAAGAACTTAATGCCTTTATCGCTTCCAAGAACGCGACCAGCACAGTGACGATTACCGGTACGCACTCTCCTGAAGGTGCTGAGCGTATCAACGCCCGCCTGTCTCCCGACCGTGCGGCTGCTATTGAGCGCTACTACCGCCAGCAAATGCGTCGTTACGACTACAAAGATCAGGCTGATCAGATCAAATTTATCCTGAAGCCTGTAGTACGCGACTGGAACGAGTTTAAGAATGCTCTGGCCGAGTACGATGGAATCACTTCCGAGCAAAAATCTGAGTACCTCAATATCGTCAACGGAGGAGGTACTTTCGAAGAGCAGGAAAAACAACTCCAGCGTCTGCCTACATACCGCAAAGTATTCCGTGATGTATACCCGAAACTGAGAACAGCGAAAACTGAAATCCTTGTTTACAAGGAAAAGAAAACCGACGCTGAAATCTCCGTCCTTTCACAGCAGATCGTTCAGGGACGTGCCAATGCCGATACCCTTTCACTTGAAGAATTGATGTATGCTGCTACGCTCACACCGAGCCTCGACGAGAAAGCCGCTATCTACGAAGCTGCCACCAAGAAAGCTACAAGCTGGCAGGCGCACAACAACCTCGGCGCTGTTTACATCGCTCAGGCTGTTGAAAACTCATCGAATGCAGCCAGCCTTGCTGACCGTGCGCAAGCACAACTCGATATCGCTGCGCGCCTGAACGAGAACGCCGCTGAGGTACACGCTAACCGCGCAACCATCGCGTTGATCCGTGGAAATGCACAGGCTGCCTACAACCACGCAAACCAAGCCATCGGCGCAGGTCTTAGCGGAGACAATGCTGCCGGCGTAAATGGTGTAAAAGGTGCAGCTGAAATTCGCCTGGCACGTTATCAGGATGCGGTTCGCTCACTGTCTTCTGCGAGCGACGAAGCTGCCAACCTGTTTAACAAAGGTTTGGCACAACTGCTCAACAAAGACTATCAAAACGCCCAGACATCTTTCAAAGATGCTACTGAGAAAGATAGCAACCTCGCTGTTGCCTACTACGGTGCCGCTATTGCTGCAGCACGTCAGGGTAACACCGATGCTGTAATCAGCAACCTCGGACAAGCGGTAGCGAAAGATCCTTCCCTGAAGGAAGCTGCCCTTTCCGACCTGGAATTCTCGAAAGTATCTTCCACTGAGGCTTTCAGAAACGCACTGAACTAATTCAGGCATCTACAGGCATAAGCCCTTCCGTTTTTCCGACGGAAGGGCTTTTTATTTCCCCCAGGCACCCGGAAAGCTTTGTCAATCGACCCCGAGGTCGTATTTTTACGCACTTTCATAAATAGGTATGAGAATAATTCAGTTCAGAGAAGCCCTTCGCGAGGCGATGAGCGAGGAAATGCGAAGAGACGAAAACATCTTCCTCATGGGCGAGGAAGTAGCCGAGTATAATGGCGCCTATAAGGTGAGCCAGGGGATGCTCGCCGAATTCGGCCCCGAACGCGTTTTAGATACCCCAATTGCCGAGCTCGGCTTCAGCGGTATTGGTGTGGGAGCCGCTATGAACGGGTTGCGGCCAATTATCGAATTCATGACATTCAACTTCTCTCTGGTAGCCATCGATCAGATTATCAACGGCGCAGCGAAGATGATGTCAATGTCGGGAGGCCAGTTCCCCGTACCGGTTGTGTTTCGCGGCCCTACAGGAAACGCGGGTATGCTTAGCTCCCAACACTCTCAGAACTTTGAAAACTGGTTTGCCAATACACCTGGGTTGAAGGTTGTAGTACCCGCCAACCCCTACGATGCAAAAGGATTGCTTAAGTCCGCCATAAGAGACGATGACCCTGTAATCTTCATGGAGTCGGAACTTATGTACGGCGACAAAGGCGAAGTGCCTGAAGAAGAATATCTGATACCTCTTGGCGTCGCGGATGTCAAGAAACAAGGCAGCGACGTCACTATCGTCTCTTTTGGGAAAATTCTGAAGGTGGCTCAGGCAGCGGCCGCCGAGTTGGAAAAAGACGGTATCTCAGCGGAGATCATCGATTTACGCAGCGTTCGCCCCATCGACTTCGCTACGATCGTCGAGTCGGTGAAGAAGACCAACCGCCTGGTTATTGTCGAAGAGGCGTGGCCACTCGCTTCTATTTCGTCGGAGATCACCTATCATGTGCAAAAACACGCCTTCGACTATCTCGATGCTCCTATTCATCGTGTAGCCAGCTGGGACGCCCCCCTGCCCTACGCCCCTACCTTAATCGAAGCGATTCTGCCTAACGTCGATAAAACTATTCGCGCAGTCAAGGCGGTTCTTTATCGCGACTAACAAGAACTGGTTTAAACGAGGTGCACATTGGTCCTGCTGGTGTGCACCTTTTTTTATTCCGATCGGAGCAGAACTTGCCAGGCTGCCTCGATATTGCCCTCGCGTACAAGATCCCGCGCCAGTATATGCAGCGCTTGTTTGCCTGCAGCCGAAGCTCCTGACAACCGGGGCTCGTCAAACATCGGATCCACGGCCGGAATCTCTTCTACCAGCGCCAACTGCGCCAATTCATTTCCGGTAAGCACAGCACTGGTGCGAACGTCAACCGGCAATTGATCAATACCCATACCCATGACCACGTTAGGCCTGGGCACTGCAAAAATTGTTTCGCCCGTCACTCTGCAGTACCAATCCTGCCCAAGGCGTGCTACTGCGTCCAATTTGAAGGGGTCGATTCGTCCATTCTGCCCAACAACATGCTCGCTGACATGCATCAAAACCACTTTGCATATAACGAGATTGCCGGCTCCTCCGCCCTCCCCCGTTGGAATAATATCAACGACCTCACATTCCATAGCGACCGGCGCTTCCTGCACCCGGGGAGGTTTCACCCGATGGGATGCAACAGGCGTGAACCCCGCCTTGAGAAACTCATCGGTATCCCGGGGATAATCAGTACTCGCTAACGACGCCTGCTGGACTATCGAATAATTCACTATGTGAACCACCGCCTCCGGAACTTCTCGAAGGTTTTCGTAAGTATGCTTGGTAGTGTTATCGCGTCCGCGTCTTGACGGAGAGAATACAAGAATTGGAGGGTTAACGCCAAAGCAGTTAAAAAAACTAAAGGGACTAAGATTAACATTTCCATCCTCGTCCTGGGAGCTAACCAGTGCGATAGGACGCGGAATAACGGCGCCGAGAAACCAACCATGGAACTCCGAAGGCTTGAGTTGTGCAGGATCAAGAGTAATCATCGCAGTACTGAGTTAGGACATCGGAATCACCAGGAATCACTTTCCATTGCATCCCCAAAGCCGGTGTAAACGGCGCAAACACGCCAAATGGCAGGCTTGAATTGGATAATCGGATCCCGCTTCCACAGGAATCAGCCCTCCAACCGCGGGTCATTTGCCAAAATCATAAAGGAAGATATATTCTTTTTGTCACATACAGCAAACATTAACTTTGCAGGATTCACGCTCGCCCTATGAAGGAACTGCCCGAGCCCTTTCAGCAAATGATTTATGCACAGCTCGGTGAAGAGTCGAAGGATCTCTTTTCCAGTCTCCTGGAGGAATCACCCCCGGTCAGCTTGCGAGTGCATCCTTTAAAAAAACATCCCTGGAACCAGGAACGTAAGGTACCCTGGAGTCGATGGGGCAAATACCTGGGCAATCGCCCAGTGTTTACGCTCGACCCCTTGTTTCACGCTGGCACCTACTATGTGCAGGAGGCGAGCTCAATGTTCCTTGAACAAGCTTTTGGGACTTTTGACAACGCCGGGCATCCCCCAAACGTCCTCGATTTGTGCGCATCACCCGGGGGAAAGTCGACGCACCTGCTTGCCCTATTAAACGGGAAAGGATTAGTTGTGGCAAATGAAGTTATCCGTTCAAGAGCCACCGTACTGGCAGAGAATATCCAGAAATGGGGTTATGCGAATTGCGTTGTAACCAACAATGATCCTGCTGATTTCCAACGACTGCCGGGATTTTTCGATATTATGGTTATCGACGCACCATGCTCGGGCGAGGGCCTCTTTCGCAAGGACGAGGCTGCGATCGACGAGTGGTCGGCGCAGGCTGTTCAACGGTGCGCGGCTCGTCAACGACGCATTCTCGCCGACGCCTGGGATGCGTTGCGCGAAGGAGGTCTGCTGATCTACAGCACATGCACCTTCAATCAGCTCGAGAATGAAGAGAATCTGAAATGGCTGCAGCAACAGCAGGACGTTGAATTTGTCCGCATACCTGTCGATAGCGACTGGGGAGCGCAGGAGGTAGACATGGATGGCGTCGTCGGATATCGCTTCTTTCCCCACCGTGTTACCGGCGAAGGCTTTTTCCTGTCAGCCGTCCGCAAACTCGACTCCACTGGCAAGAATTCCCGAAGAGCTTCTCCAAAAACCACCACTCCTTCAGCGAAAATCATCGATCGTCTACGTACTTGGGTCAAAGCCGATACACAGCCGATTTTTTATGCTTTTCACGATCGCGTCTTTTTTCTGCCAGCCGCTGTTGCCGAAGAGGGCGAAAAAGTGATGCAGAATATGCACGTCGTGAATGCAGGCATCAGTGTCGCTACAGTTAAGCACGAAAAGCTCATTCCTTCGCATGCTCTTGCCCTGTCGGTCGACCTGCAACACGACGCTTTCCCGTACTCGGAAATCGATCATGCCGCAGCGCTTCAGTTCCTGAGACGGGAGCCGATATCGGCAGACGGCCTGCCCCGCGGCTTCGTGCTATTGCGCTTCCAGGACACGCCGCTGGGATGGGTTAACGCACTGGGTACGCGTGTAAATAACTTGTACCCCGCCGAGTGGAGAATCCGCATGAAGGAACGCGACTGAATACACAGTTATCGCCAAACCACCGGTAATCCGCTTTCCCTGCTCACCCTTTTCAGCTATTTTTGCGGTCTTAAACACATGTCATGTCGCTATCTACAAAGTATAACCCTGCGGAGGTTGAAGATAAATGGTATCGCTACTGGATGGAGAAAGGATTTTTCCATTCCGAACCAAATCCCGATAAAGAGCCATACTGCATCGTAATACCGCCTCCCAACGTCACGGGTGTGCTCCACATGGGTCACATGCTGAACAATACCATCCAGGATGTACTTGTTCGGCGGGCACGTATGCAGGGAAAGGAAGCTTGCTGGGTTCCTGGCACCGACCATGCCTCGATAGCGACGGAAGCAAAGGTTGTTGCTATGCTGCGCGAGCGCGGCATTAAGAAGTCGGACCTCACACGTGAAGATTTTTTGAAGTACGCCTGGGAATGGCGAGAAAAATACGGCGGCATAATCCTGGAGCAACTGAAGAAACTCGGCGCATCGTGCGATTGGCAGCGAACAAAGTTCACGATGGACCCCGACTACTACGATGCGGTAATCAATGTCTTCATCGACCTTCACCGCAAGGGATATATATATCGCGGTCTCCGCATGGTCAATTGGGATCCTGTAGGAAAGACAGCGCTGTCGGACGATGAAGTAATCCATCGCGAGGTAGCCTCGAAGTTGTATTATATCCGCTATAAAATTGAAGGAGCTGAAGACGAGTACGTGACTATTGCGACCGTACGGCCTGAGACTATCATGGCCGATACTGCGATCTGTGTCAACCCCAACGACGAACGGTATCGCCATCTGAAGGGGAAGCGTGCAATCATACCGCTTATTAATCGAGCCATCGATATTATCGAAGATGAGTATGTCGCCATGGATTTTGGGACCGGATGTCTCAAGGTTACTCCCGCTCACGATATCAATGACTATCAACTTGGACAAAAGCACAACCTTGAAGTCATCGATATTCTGAATGAAGATGGAACATTAAATGAAAAGGCGCAGATCTTCGTAGGCGAAGACCGATTCGTCGCCCGTAAGAAAATCGCTGAGGAGCTACTGGAGAAAGGGCACCTCGAAAAAGTTGAAGACTATCAGTCGAACGTCGGGTTTTCCGAGAGGACGGATGCGGTTATTGAACCGCGCCTGTCGCTGCAGTGGTTCCTGGCTATGCGGGAAATCACCAAGCCTGCGCTTGAGCACGTAATGAACGACGACGTGAGGCTGATACCGCCCAAATTCAAGAACACCTACCGCCACTGGATGGAGAACGTTCACGACTGGTGTATTTCCCGTCAGTTGTGGTGGGGACACCGTATTCCTGCGTGGTATGATGAAGAGGGCAATCATGTCGTGGCTCGTACAGAGGAAGAAGCACTAGAACTGTACCGCCAGCAGTACCCTGACCGCAGCGTTACTTCACTGGCACAGGATCCGGACGTCATGGATACCTGGTTTTCAAGTTGGCTCTGGCCGATCGCGGTCTTCGACACCGACATTTTCGCAGATCCGAAAAGCGGAGGCAACAAAGACCTGAATTACTATTACCCCACCAACGACCTGGTCACAGCTCCTGAGATATTGTTTTTCTGGGTAGCGCGAATGATTATCGCCGGGTACGAATATCAGCGGGAAAAGCCCTTCAGGAATGTATATCTCACCGGGATTGTTCGCGACAAAGAAGGGCGAAAAATGTCGAAGTCGCTCGGAAACTCTCCCGACCCCCTCGATTTGATCGCTAAGTATGGTGCGGATGCCATCCGCACGGGAATGTTATTCAGCGCACCGGCGGGAAATGATTTGCTCTACGATGAGAAACTCGTTGAGCAGGGCCGCAACTTCGCCAACAAAATCTGGAATGCCTTCCGCCTGGTAAAAGGCTGGTCGTCGGTCGACACCGCTACACCTGAAGAAAATTGCATAGCGATCGATTGGTTTCAGGACCGGTTCAACGAAGCGCTCGCCGAAATTGAAGACCACTTCGAGAAATTCCGGATTTCTGATGCCCTACTGTCGATTTACAAACTGATCTGGGACGACTTCTGTTCCTGGTATCTCGAAATTGTAAAACCTGATTTCGGGAAACCCATCGATGCCCAGACACTCGGGCGCACCATCTCGTTCTTCGAAGATCTGATGAAAGCGCTGCACCCCTTCATGCCCTTTATCACAGAAGAACTCTGGCACGAACTACAGGATCGCTCCGACAACGACTGCATCCTCGTGGCTCCGTATCCGATTTCCAATGCATCCGATAAACGCCGGTTGGAAGAGGCCCGTATTGCTTTCGAAATCGTAACGGAAATACGCAATACCCGAAATGCAAAAGGGCTATCGCCCAAAGAAGCGCTGCCTCTCTTTGTAAAGGCAGCTGATAAACTCCCTGCCACTTTCTGGCCCGTTGTCAAGAAGTTAGCAAACGTGTCGGCGATAGAGGTTACACCCGAGTTTCCCCAGGGGTCCGGAACTGCATTTTTGGTCCGCGCTTTTGAATTCTACATTCCTCTGGAAGGAAAGGTAGACGAAGCGCGTGAACGCGAAGCTATTCTAAAAGAACTTGAATACCACCGTGGCTTTCTTGCCGCAGTGAATAAGAAGCTTAGCAATGAACGATTCGTTTCTTCCGCCCCAGCTCATGTCGTCGAAATGGAGCGAAAGAAGAAAGCGGACGCCGAGGCGCGGATCATTGCCCTTGAAGAAAACCTTAGCCGTCTGTAAGGCCGCTGAATAGTCAACTCAAAACCGCGCTGCGAACAATAACTCGATATTCTTGTATTTCAATCCGAATTTTCGGGCGACGTGTTCGTTCGTCAGACCACCTTTGTAGGTGTAAACGCCCTTCATAAACCATTTGTGCGAAAAGATCATCTCTTCGATTCCACCTTCTTCACCAGCGCGAAGAATAGTAGGCGTAAAGATATTACTTAACGCTGTAGCTGCAGTGTGAGCCACCCTCGAAGCGATGTTGGGAACGCAATAATGGATAACGCCATGCTTTCGAAAGACCGGTTTACTCAGCGTTGTAATCTCGGAGGTTTCGATACACCCGCCCTGATCGATGCTCAGGTCGATAATCAGAGAGTCGTTCTTCATACGCATAACCATCTCCTCAGAGATAACATGGCGTGCACGTCCCTTCTCTGCTCGGAGTGCTCCAATCACAACGTCAGCCGATTCGAGCGATTGACTCAGTGTCAGGGTATCAATCGTCGAAGTATATATCTGCTGGGAGAGCATATTCTTGATACGACGGAGCTTGTAAATATGGTTATCAAACACCTGTACCTCCGCACCCAGGCCAATCGCTGCGCGGGCTGCGTATTCCGCCACAGTGCCTGCGCCGATGATGATCACTTTTGTCGGAGGCACGCCCGTGATACCTCCGAAGATCACGCCCTTGCCGTGGTTAGCCGTGCTCAAGTGCTCGGCCGCGATCAGCATCACCATGACACCCGCAATTTCACTCATAGCACGGATGATCGGCATACCTCCTACCTTGTCCTCAATAAATTCATAGGCAAGCGCCGTAACACGTTTCTTGAGCAGCGCCTGCACATATTCTACTTTGAGGTGGCCGAGTTGAAGCGCTGAAATCAAGGCCTGATTCGGATGCATCAGTTCTATCTCCTCCAGGGTGGGGGGTTCAATTTTCAGGATGACATCCGCCTTATAAACCTCCTCGGGTGAATACACGATTTTTGCCCCGGCATCGCTGTAGGCCTTATCCGAAAATTTCGATCCGACCCCAGCCTTCGCTTCCACCCAAACTTCATGGCCGTTATTTACAAGCAATGCAACGGCGTCAGGTGTGAGACTTATACGATTCTCCTGAAGGGATATCTCTTTAGGCAGTCCGATAAAAAAGGAGTGCTTCCCTTTCTTTACCCGAAGTAATTTCTCTTCCGGATAGAGGCTGGTCTTCGTGGCCAATGCTTCAAATCCGCTTTTCTTCTTTTCCGTCATGAACAGACAGGGCTATGGTTCTCTGGTTTTCGTTTAGCACCGTAATAAAGACGTTGGCGTGCACAGCAGGTATAAGCGAGGGAATCTTCTCTGGCCACTCGACGAGACAAAGATCGCCCGAGTAAAAGTACTCTTCGCTTCCGATATCAAACGCCTCAGACTCATTCCTGATCCGGTAAAAATCAAAGTGGTAGACTCGTTCACCCGCCGCGAGATACTCGTTAACAATCGAGAATGTAGGGCTACTCGTCGTGTCACTGACCCCCAACTTCTTACAGACTTTCTTAATGAAAGTCGTTTTTCCCGATCCCATCTCACCGTGAAAAAGCCATACTTTATAGGGCGCCGCCTTTTCCAGAATCTCTCCGGCCACCTGGTCCAAATCGTGCAGTCCGACCTCCCTCCAGGTGCCGGTATCAGCGTCATACCACATTCTTCGAATTTAGGAAAATTAAAGGAATGATCATCTCTTCCATACTGACGCCGCCATGCTGGAACGTATCCTTGTAGAAATTAACGTAATAATTGTAGTTGTTCGGGTATGCAAAAAACTGATCTTCTATCGCGAACACGTACGATGTTGACACGTTCACGCGCGGCAGAAACAGGCGCTCGGGTTTGGGGACGTGCATCACCTTACCTCCGTCAAAGCCCAGGTTCTTCCCTTGCTTATAGCGTAAATTGGTGTTAACCGTTCGATCGCCGACAATACGGAACGGGCGCTTGACGCGAATGGTACCATGATCAGTTGTCAGTACAACGCGGACATCCTTCTCAGCGAGTTTACGCAGGATGTCAATCAGAGGCGAATGTAGAAACCACGACTTTGTCAGCGAACGATAAGCCGACTCATCCGGTGCGAGTTCACGCACCATTGCCATGTCAGTTCGCGCGTGCGATAGCATATCGACAAAGTTGTAAACAATGACGTTGAGATCGTTATTGAAGAGATTGTTGATCGTATCCGCCAAACTCCTTCCCTCCTCCATATTCTTGATCTTGTGATAAGACATCTTGCCCTGGATGTTGTTGCGGCGAAGTTGTTTGGCCAGAAATTCCTCCTCAAAATTATTCTTTCCCTCCTCGACGTCTTCGCCGACCCAAAGATCGGGATGACTCTTGGCCATCTCCAGTGGAAGCTGTCCGGAAAATATCGCATTTCGGGCATACGCGGTCGTCGTTGGGAGAATAGAATAATAATGTTCCTCCTTATCAATGGTAAAATACTCGGCGACGACAGGTTGAATCACCTTCCACTGATCGTACCTAAGGTTGTCGATCACAATCACAAAGACCGGTTTATTCTCTGACAACTCGGGAAATATCTTGCGCTTCATTAGTTGATGCGACATCAGCGGGCGATCGGCTTTCGGATCGTTGAGCCACGACTCGTAATTGCGCATGATAAAGCGGGCAAAATTACTGTTTGCCTCGGTTTTCTGCATCTCCAGTACTTCTGCCATGTCCTGGTTTTCGTCCATTTCGACCTCCCAGTATACCAGCTTCTTATAAATCTCCGCCCACTCCTCATGGTTCATCTCTTCCTGAAAGGCCATGCTGATACGGCGAAACTCCTGCTGATAGTTCAGGTTGGTCTTTTCAGTAACCAGGCGCTTGTTATCAAGTATTTTTTTGACGGAAAGAAGAATCTGGCTCGGGTTCAAAGGCTTGATCAGATAGTCGGCAATTTTCGATCCGATCGCCTCCTCCATGATATGCTCCTCTTCATTCTTGGTGATCATCACCACGGGAAGATTGGGACGATTGTTCTTTATTTGACTAAGTGCCTCGAGACCCGACATCCCGGGCATATGCTCATCCAGAAAAACAACATCAAAGTTTCGGTCATCACAAAGCTCAACAGCTTCTGCCCCGTTGTTTACCGGCGTGATATCATAGCCACGTTGCTCAAGAAAAAGGATATGGGGTTTCAGCAAATCGATCTCGTCATCAGCCCAGAGTATGTTGTATCGCTGCATAGATGCTATTTTTGTGAAAGTTATAAAATATACGCTTTTCAGACGACATTTGTAGCGCCTTCCGGGGTGACACCACGGCGGGCGGAATACCTAGCGAACCAACCGTCGGCCTTTTGAACAAGAAGAAAATTATCAACGATCCGCTCTACGGCTTCATCCACATCAGAAGTGATCTTGTCTTCGACATCATTTCGCACCCATGGTTTCAACGCCTGAGGAACATTAAACAGCTGGGCGTCACCGATCTGGTCTATCCGGGCGCCGTTCACACCCGGTTTCAGCACGCATTAGGGGCCATGTCATTGATGGAACGCGTGTTGGACCAGCTTCGTTTCAAAGGAATTGAAATATCCGACGAAGAGCATGAAGCGGCGCGACTGGCGGTCCTGCTGCACGATATTGGCCATGGACCGTTTTCACACGCGCTGGAGAACAGTCTGCTTCCAGGAATACGGCATGAGAGCATATCGTATCTGCTGATGAACGAGATGAATGACCAGTTGGGTGGGGCGCTCGATCTCGCACTGAAAATCTTCCGCAATAGTTATTCGCGGAGGTTTTTCCACCAACTGGTTTCAAGTCAGCTCGATATTGATCGTCTCGACTACCTCAACCGGGACTGTTTCTTTTGCGGAGTCGAAGAAGGTCATATTGGCGTTGACCGGATTCTGCTCATGCTCAACGTACACAAGGATCAACTTGTCGTCCAGGAGCGCGGAATATACAGCATAGAGAATTTTCTCAATGCCCGGCGGTTCATGTACTGGCAAGTCTATCTGCACAAGACTACGGTGGCCGCCGAAAGGATGCTGGTCAATCTCATCAAGCGCGCGCAGGCCTTGCTCCGCGCGGGTGAACACGTTGCGGGAAGTCCTACTCTTCAGCGTTTTCTCGCCAACAGCTATACGCTCGACGACTTGCGGACGAATCGCGATGTACTGCATGCCTTTGCGGCGCTCGATGACCATGATATCTGGGGCGCTATCAAGCAGTGGCGGTATCACGACGACCGGATTTTGTCACTGCTCGCCAGTATGCTGATCGAGCGCAGACTCTTCACTATACGACTGGGGCAGGAGCCGATTCGAAAAAGCACAGTAGAGGCAATCAGGACGGCAATATCAGCACAATACCAAACGCTGAGGGCTGACGCCTCCTACCTCTTCGCCTATGGGTCGGTCACAAACGAAGCCTATACCGAGGGGGAGAAAATCAATATTCTTACCCGCTCCGGCGAATTGCTCGATATCGCACAGGCTTCTGATTTGCCCAATATCAGGGCGCTGAGCAAAATCGTTAAAAAAAACTATCTGTGCTGGCCCAAAGATGTATCTTTGAAAATTGCTAACTAGCCACTGGTCAACCACCCGTAGGGGGAAAGGGGATGATCTGGCTATCAAGACCCAAAACAGAACCACCAATGCCGGAATATGGAGTTTACGATTGATCAGGTTGCGCAGTTGCTGGGCGGCGAAGTGAAAGGGGATGGCAGCGAAAAAGTAAATATGCTCGCGCGTATCCAGGAAGCAACAAAGGGCCAGATCACTTTCCTGTCCAATCCTAAATACGAGTCGTATATCTACACCACACAGGCTTCGGCCGTCATCGTAAACCGGGATTTCACTCCGCGAAAGCCTCTGTCTACAACGCTTATTGTCGTTGAGAACGCTTATGTCAGTTTCACGGCCCTTCTCGAGGAGTATCATAAAATGATCAGCTTCCAGAAATCGGGTGTTGAAGAACCTGCATTTTTAGGCAGCAACGTGGTGACGGGCGATGGAATATATCGCGGCGCTTTTTCTTACATCGGCAACAACGTCAGGATCGGCGACAATGTTAAGATATACCCTCACGTGTACGTCGGCGACGACGTTGTTATCGGAGACAACACCATTTTACACGCCAACGTGAAGGTGTACGCTGGTACGCGGATCGGTAGCCACTGCGTTATCCACGCCGGTGTTGTTATCGGAAGTGATGGCTTTGGCTTTGC
>Ga0079224_100004883_pt1 | contig 17482 bp, 17 predicted proteins | sample Stecom2015_FD_80414 | JGI IMG/M metagenome (GOLD analysis project Ga0079224, IMG submission 80414) | Agricultural soil microbial communities from Utah to study Nitrogen management - Steer compost 2015 | ecosystem: Environmental > Terrestrial > Soil > Agricultural land | place: USA: Utah...
CCTTCACCGCTGCCCTATGGGGCACTGGCATTTGCAGAGCGCGAAGTCGAGATTCGTATCATGGCCCTGCTGAAGCAGGAACAGCGCGTTTTTCTACAGTCCTGGCAGATGGTTCTGCTGGGCGTCACCGCGCTGACGTTGCTCCTCCTTATGGTGAGTCCGTTGCACCACGCGTCGGAATGGGTTATTGCGCTGCTCGCCCCGGTTCATTGATATGGTGGCCCGGTTCATTGATATGGTGGATAGAACGACCTTGACGATAATTCTCTCGCGTCGCCTGATCATGGCCAGCCTGTTGCTGGCCCTGTCCGCAGGCCGGGCGCTTGCAGCCGATGAGCCCCAACCGGCGGGAGTGGAAGACTTGCCGCGCCTGCCCTCCGCACTGCATGAAACCTCAGCCTGGAGCTGGCTGGAGAGCAGCCGTGATTCAGTGTCCCGCAACGTCACGAATGTGGGGCGCCGCCTGGATGACTGGCTGGCCGGGGACAGCGTGGGTGAACGCAGCAACGAGAGCTACCTGCGGCTGCGACTGAACCAGCAGCTCAGCGAGACCGGCGCCTACTACTCGAACGTGCGCGTCAGCGGGCGGATTGATCTGCCGCGGGCCACGGAGCGATGGAAGCTGATATTCGAATCCGACCATTCGGAGCTCGAGCCTCTGCGCGACCAGCGTCTGGACAACATTCGGCCCTCGACCTTTGCCGGTGGTTTCAGCTACGAGGGCCCGGAGCGCGATGACGGATGGCGCTTCTCCCACGACCTGGGTGTGAAGGGGCGTATACCGCTTGACCCCTTTTATCGGTTTCGTACCCGCTATGGTCATGCTCTGGGCGATACCTGGTTCATGGGTCTCGATCAGAAGTTCTGGTTCTATCACACCGATGGATGGGGCCAGGACGCCCGTTTGTTCTTCAGCCGCGATCTGACCGAGACTTCCTATGTGCGGGTGGATTCCGAAATCAATTATCGGGATGAGTATAACGAGTTCGAGTTTGCCCAGACGGTATCGATGCACCGCACCCTGGGCAACCGCAGGACGCTGACCTATGAAGGTGGCATCATCGGCAAGAGCCAGCCCAATCCGCGGGTCGAGTCATACTATGCCCAGGCCGTCTACCGCAGGGCGATCCACGAGGACTGGCTGGTAATGGAGCTGGTGCCACAACTGATCATGGATCGGGAAGAGGATTGGCATCCCGATCCCCGCATCCAGTTCAATCTGGAAATCTACTTCTTCGATTTTTGAGGAAGCGAGCGAGGCGGGACGCCTCAATGTGCACGGGGCTCAGAGCGCCTGGTTACCGGCTTCGCCAGTGCGGATACGGATAACCTGTTCCAGCGGCGTGATGAAGATCTTGCCGTCGCCGATCTGGCCGGTATTGGCCGCCTTGCAGATAGCGTCGATGGCAGCGTCCAGCAGCTCGTCTGCCACCGCAATTTCGATCTTTGCCTTGGGCAGAAAGTCGATGACGTATTCGGCACCCCGATACAACTCGGTGTGACCCTTCTGTCGGCCGAATCCCTTGACCTCGGTGACGGTCATGCCGTTGATGCCCAGTTCCTGGAGACTCTCACGCACGTCGTCTGACTTGAAGGGTTTGATGATGGCGGTGATCAGTTTCATTGTCCATAACTCCAGCAGATAAAGAGTGTGCCCGGTTCCGTGCACAGCTTGCAAACTTTATCACGGGGGCAGGAAAAGCACCAACCCCGAGCGGACCCCGGGGTTGGGCGAGAGGAGCTCAGCCAGGCGCACCGGTATCCCGAATGGCCCCGGCAGTGGCGGCAGGAATCGTTCGCTGCGGAACGATGACGCTCCTGATCAAGGGGAGCATCACCACCACGAACAGAACCAGGGAGCTGATTCCGAGTACCGACAGGGTCGCTGACAACCCCCGTTCCTGCGCCATCGCCCCGACCAGCGGGCCGGTCAGGATGAAGCCGAAGCGGAAGGTCAGGCTGCTCAACGAGTTGACCGTCGCCCTGATGCTGCCTGGCAGTCGCCTGTTAAGCGCGTTCACCAGGATGACCTGATACAGCCCGCGGTTGAAGAACACCAGGAAAGAGACCGCGATGCCGGCCCAACCTCCCAGCCACGCCATGCCGAAGAGTCCCAGCGCGGGGAGCAGGCCTATCACTGTCAGTGACAGCACGGCGCCGCCAATCCTTTCCAGCGCCTGGCCGCATTTGCAGGCAATCGCCACTGTCAGGCACTGTGCGAACCACAGAACTCCGAAGACCGCCAGCGACAACCCGCGCTCCTCCCAGTACGACTGCACCAGCCAGACCACGTGGATGGTGGTGAGGCTGTACAGCGGGATGGCGATGAACACCCAGCGCAGGACAACGTCGCCGTGTGCCAGCAGCGCCCAGACCGCCGCCGCGGTGGAGAGCTGAGGGTCGCTGCCGGCACGGGTGCGTGGTGGCTCGATCAGGGGAATGGCCACTGCCAGGCAACATACCGCCATCAATGACTGAGCTGCCACCATGAGGTCGAAACTCCACAGCGCCAGGACTCCCCCAAGCAGTGCGGCGGAGCCCTCGGCCATTGACCGAAGGAAACTCAGGTGCGCGATGCTGCTGGTATGTGCCTCCTCCGATTCGGAGAGCGCCTTCTCGCTGTCGTAGAGCATCGCAAGGTCGGTGCCTGACATCATGCTCATCGCCAGCCCCATGGCAGCCTCGAACAGAAGCAGTCCGGCAAAGCTGTCGCTGAAGTTCAGCCAGAAGTAAGCGATCGCGTTGGCGATGCCGCCCACGACAATGACAATGCGACGACCGAAACGATCTGCCATATAGCCAGAAGGTGCTTCGAACAACACGATAACGGCGGCGTAGAATGCCTGCAGGTAAAATATCTGGCTGAGGCTCAGTCCCTTCGACTGGAACAGCGGAACCAGCACCGGCACAATGAGCATGAACGCCTGGCAGAATGAGAAGGCATAGATCAGGCGTCTGTTGCGCTGCAGGTCAGCGACAGTCGGGTTGTCAGATTTTTTTTGGGACATAGCTCCCCCTGTGCTGCCGCCCAATTGCGACAACACTGATTTGTTTCGGGCAAAGAAAAAGGCCCCCAGATTCAGCGAAACCTGGAGGCCTTTGGATTCTTCATGCTAGTCATGAATCATGTAATCAGGATCTACCCCAGGTCGCTCCTCCCACGCGGAGTGCGGCTTTCTTGCACGCGCACGCACGACGTCGCGCCGCGCTTGGCGACGTGATTCATGCTGCGAATGTCGAGAGGTGCTGAGTACATTTCTTTCAATCTTTATAACGGTAATGAAGGGCCGCAAGTGTATGCCCTTTCATTCGACTGTCAATAGTCAAATGGTCATTAGAACCACGGTTGCTTGCTGCCTGCGACCATCAGAATGTATAACGCGGTCAAAATCGCCAGCACGTAGGCAATCGTTCTGACTTTCTGGGTTTTGGCGATACGCATGACGACAACGCCGAGCGCGATATAGAGGACGAGCGCAAACAGTTTGGCGGTTATCCAGGGTGTGGTGAAGGGGTATTGGCCGGACATGACCACCAGCACAACTGCGCTGGCCAGCAGGATGGTATCCACAACATGGGGCAGCACCCTGACCAACTTTTTCTCTACAACAGGGGAGCTCTTCAGTTTGAGAGCGCCGCGGGCGATGAAGCCCACGATCGAAAGAATCGCGCAACTCATGTGAATGATCTTGAACAGTGTATACATGGACCAACTCCTGTTGGAAAGCGTGTGGGGAAGTCGCCGATGATAGAGGAAGGGACGGTGTTGCGGAAGCCCGGTAACGCCCCGGGCGTGATGTGGGGGCGGCTCAGTCGAGACCCTGTACGGAGTCCAGCCAGGGCTGTAGTTCGTCCCAATCGATCGGGAAGACATGACCTTCGTTGGGAACCAGCTTGGCATTCACCTTGGCACCGGCTTCTTCCAGTTGCCTTGTCAACAATGGCAGCAAACGGTTCCAGCGCAGGTAATCATTCTCGCCAATGCGCAGGTACACCGGCAGGTCCCTGAGACTGCCAATCTTGGTCTCGTCCTTGATGATGCCGGGAACTGCGACCACACCGAAGTAGTTGTCGGGGTGCTGACTGGCGATTTCCAGCGCGGAACTGCCACCATTGGAGACGCCGACCAGCAGAGACTTGCCCCCCCGGATTGCGGGATATTCCTGTAAGCGGGCGATGACCTGTGGAATCTTTTCGCCGCTCTTGCCGAAGAACGAATTGGAGTCCGGAGAGACGGGAACGGCGATTGCCCACCCGCGGCTGGCAAGCTCATGTCCGAGCCAGAACTGTGCCCGCGCGATGTATTCGTTGGCGGTCCCACCTGACATCAGGATACTCAGAGGCCAGGGTCCTTCACCATCGGCATCAGGGTAGAAGAGGAACACCTTGACGGTGCTGCCATCGTCCACGGTAATCAATTCCTCCGATGCATGGACGAACGTGGACAGCAGACACAGTGCAAGGCATATGTACCTGAGCAGTTGCATCATTCTCCTGAATATTGCGTATTTACGGCTCAAGTTTATCAGCAATTAATGTGATGACATCAGAAATTCGACAGAGCGAATGCGATAGAGGATTCATGAAGCTGCTGGCCCCAAAAGAATGACGGGAACGGATTTGAAGGCGGGGGTACGGCTGCGCGGGTCCACCTCGCGGGGAACGAGCACGTTGGCCTCGGGGAAATAGGTCATGAGGTTGCCACGGCGGACGTCAAAGGGCTGCACCCGCAAATTGTCGAGCCGGCCGGCTGACGACACCAGGCTGACGGGCGTATTCTGGCGCAGGCCGGCCTGCTTCATGTCGTCGGGATGCATGAAGACAATGTCGCGGCTGTTCTGGCTGCGATAGACGTCGTTGTCCGTATACACGATGGTGTTGAACTGTCCTTCGCTGCGCACCGAAGTAAGCATGTACTCGGCTGTGCCCATGGCGTGCGCTCCATGACTCGCCCGCTGCGCAGGACGACGGAAATGTGCCTTGCCATCGACCGTGTTGAAGACAGGCGAGGTGATAATGCGGCCCTCGATATGAAACTCCTGCTTCGTCTCATCCATATCATCCAGTTTGTCGAACCCTGGGATGATGCGCGCGATCGCCTTGCGGATCTCCCGATGCCGACGGAATGGTGCGAAGTCGAACACCTCCGGCGGGATGACCCGGGAAGCGATGGTGCTGATGATTTCTACCTCCGAGCGTAGATCGGCAATCCGGTCGAAACCGCCGTCACTCATGCGCACGAAATTGAACATGGATTCCTGGGTGGTCGGCTGGGTTTCCTCGTCGCGCACGCGGATTGGCAGCACGATGGCTTCCTCGCCAATGCCATGAACGTGACTGAGGTTGAGTGTAGAGTTGACCATCACCTTGAAAGGAATACTGGCCAGCGCCTGCTCCGCAAAACGCAGGTCCGGGTTGGCAGCATAAAGATTGCCTCCGAGCAGGAAGGCGAAGTCGATATCGCCCCGCGCGGCCGCCTCCATGCACTGCAGCGTATCCATTCCCTGGGTAGTGGGCAGTTCGATCCCCAGTTCAGCGCGCAGGGTGTTGAAGACCTGCTCCTTGAGCGCGGGGGTCACGCCCATGGAGCCGACGCCTTGGACATTGCTGTGACCACGCAAGGGCAGGAGGCCGCGCCCAGGCGCGCCGATCATGCCGCGCAGCAGCGCCAGATTGCTGATAGCCTCGACGTTCTCCACCCCTTGCAGATGGTGGGTGATCCCCATACCCCAGCTGAACACGGCATTGCTGGAGGCGCGGTAGCACTCAGCCAGTTGACGGATCTCCTTTTCGCTGACGCCGGACTCGCTCACCAGCTGCGGCCAGGACAGGCCGCGCAGATAGTCGGCATAGTCGTCGAAGCCGCTGCAGTGCGCTGCGATGAAAGCGTGATCGATGGCGTCGGTTTCCAGCAGGGCCAGCGCCATCGCTTCCAGCAGTGCGCGGTCGCCACCCACATGCGGCTGTATGTACAGCGATGCTATCGGCGCTCCCCCCACAATCATCGAGCGGAAGTTGCTTGGCGACGCAAAGCGCAGCAGTCCGGGCTCTCGTGCGGGATTGATGATGATGACCTGGCCACCGCGGCGACGGCATTCAATGAGCACCTTGACGAAGCGTGGGTGGTTGGAAGCCGGATTGGCGCCAATAACAAAGATGGTATCCGCCAGATGCAGGTCGGAGTACTGGACCGTGGCGGTGCCGGTGCCGATCGCTGCCTGCAGGCCCACAGCTGATGCCTGATGGCAATAATAGGAGCAATTATTGATGTGATTGGTGCCGTGCAGCCGGGCAAGCAGCTGCAGGATGAAGGCCGCCTCGTTGGAGGAGCGGCCGGAGCTGTAAAAGAATGTGCGCTCCGGTCTGCTGGCCCGCAACCGTTCGGCGATCATGGCAAATGCCTGCTCATGATCCATGGGGCTGTAGCGGTCTGCCCCCGGGGCCTTGTACAGTGGATGCGCCAACCGGCCCAATGCCTCCAGCTGGCGTCCGCCCAGCGCGGCGAGTTCGGCGATCGAATTATCAGTGAATATCTCTACTGGAATGGCCGGGCGCAGGTCGCTCGACTGAGCCTGGATGTTCTTGTTGCAAACCTCAATGCCCTTGCCGTACTCGTTGTGGAGTCCACCCCGCTGCCCGCCAGTGCCAAAAGCGCAGGCCTTGCAGGTATTGCGCGACCTGACCGCCGCCGCCAGTCGCCCTGGGCCGACCTCATTGGCAATCGACATCACATACCGGACAGCTTTCAGTCCGCCGCCGATGGGGGTAGGGAGTGTGTTCTCATCGCTGCCGTCGGCAGCCGGGCGGGCGCGTCTGCTCATGACTCAATCAAAGCCCCCGCACTTCCATGCGCTCACTCGCAGCCACGGTGACGCGCACCCCGTCGATGGTAGTGAAGGCGCGGTTGCCAAGTTCATTCTTGAGCACCTGATAGGTGACCGGTTCATTGCTGCCGTCGCGGTGCAGGATGACGGTGACCACAGCATGTTCATCCTGCCAGCGCAGATAGTAGAGATAGGCGCCCGATCCGATCATCAGCGCAAGAAACAGCCAGGCGGCGAAGCGATAGTCATTCAGGCGGGAGCGGGGTGCCGAGCTCGCGGGTGACGTCCGTCCACCCCCGGCGGAGACTTGCTCTTCCTGAATCCTGGCCCGCCGCGCGTTTCTCAGCCAGACAATGGCCACAAGTATGATTCCAATGGTCAGGAGCGTTTTGCCGAACATGCCGGTTCCGTCATCAAATGGTGAATGGCCAGGGGGGCCGGGACCTGTCCGGCACCGGGCCCTGGGCTGAAGCCCTTGTCCGCATCATAGCAGCGTCGTCGACTGAGTCGCCACCCGAACGCGTTCGATTGTCGCCTCTGACAGGGAGTGCAATAATACCGGCCAGTTTGCTGACGGGGCGCCAGACCCCGCGGCTGGTGAAGAACTTGAATATAACAACAGGGGATCGATATGAAAGCAGTCGGAGTCTTGAATTCGTTGCCGGTAACAGATGCCAGTGCGCTGGTGGATGTGGATATCCCGAAGCCGGAGGCGCAGGGTCGTGACCTGCTGGTACGTGTTCACGCTGTCTCGGTCAACCCTGTCGATACCAAGATTCGCATGGCTGCAGGCAGCCGTCTGGAGCAGCCACGCATCCTCGGCTGGGACTGCGCCGGAGTCGTCGAAGCAGTCGGCAGCGACTGCACCCTGTTCAAGCCCGGCGACGAGGTCTTCTACGCCGGCGACGTTACCCGTGCGGGCTGTGACAGCGAATTTCATCTGGTCGATGAACGTATTGTCGGTCGCAAGCCTGCTTCCCTGACGTTCGAGGACGCCGCCGCCATGCCCCTGACTACCGTCACCGCGTGGGAGGCGCTGTTCGAGCGCATGGCCATCAATCCGGACCCTGCAGGCAACCAGGGCAAGTCGATTCTCATCATCGGCGCCGGCGGCGGCGTCGGCTCGATTGCCGTGCAGCTGGCGAAGAAAGTGGCCGGCCTCACCGTCATTGCAACCGCCTCGCGACCGGAAACGGTGAAGTGGTGCAAGGAGATGGGGGCTGACCATGTGATCAACCACCGCGAACCGCTGGCGGATGAATGCAAGCAGGTCGGCTTCAACACGGTGACTTACATTCTCTGTCTGGTGGGAACCGCCCAGCACTGGCACGGTATGGCCGATGTCATTCAGCCCCAGGGGCGTATCTGCCTGATTGTGGACACGGAGTCCAATCAGCCCGTGAACCTGAACCTGTTCAAACCCAAGAGTGTCACCATCAGCTGGGAGTTCATGTTCACCCGCTCACGCTTCCAGACGCCGGATATGGCCCACCAGGGCGTCCTGCTTAACGAGGCTTCGCGCATGTTCGAGGCCGGGATGCTGCGGCACACCCGCACCGAGCACTTCGGGGAACTGAACGCCGCGAACCTCCTCAATGCTCACCGTAAACTGGAGTCCGGCACAATGATCGGCAAGCTGGTATTGAGTCTGCCGCAATGAGTCGAGTCGTCGGAATATTGCAGCTGCTGCTGTCCGGGGTGCTGGGTGTTACGGCAGCGGCAGCTCTGTTCAACATGATCATGATATCCATGCGCCCGGAGACGGTCTCTGTCGCCAATGCATCAATGGGGCTGGGGGTGGTCATTATCTTCCTGGCGGTGTGGTCCCGGGTGTTCTTCGTGAAGGGCCGTGACCGGATTGCGGCCGCCGAGGCGGAGGCGCGGCAGCAGCGGGAAAACAAAGAGGTTTAGGGTGGGGGTGGAAAAAGCGGTATAATCCTGCGCCTTTATCCCCCGGCATTCCTCGCGAGATGCCCTGAAATCCCGGATGCGACTCTGGCCATGGTAGTGATTGAGGACACAGACAGTTTCCCGCAACACCAAAGCGGTTGCGTTGCCACCATCGGCAAGTTTGACGGTGTGCACATCGGGCATCAGCTGATTCTGCAGCAGGTTCGGGCCAAGGCGGCAGAATATGCCGTCCCCAGCATGGTCATCCTCATTGAGCCTCACCCCGAGGAGTTCTTTGCTGAATCCCCAAGGGCGTGCCCTGCGCGGCTGAGCGAGCTGGAAGAGAAGCTGCAGTTGCTGGAGGAGCAGGGCATCGACTATGTCTACAAGCTGCGCTTCGATGCCGAACTGGCCAGTCTGAGCGCCGAGGACTACATCCAATCCATCCTGGTTGACGGACTGGGTCTGCGCTGCCTGGTCATCGGCAGCGACTTCCGCTTCGGCAACCAGCGCCGGGGAGACTTCGCCCTGCTTGAGCGCTACGGTAGGCTGCACGGCTTCGAGCTGGTCGAGAGTGCCAGCTGCGAACATGAAGGCGTCAGGATCAGCAGCACCTATGTAAGGCAGTTGCTCAACCAGGGCAACTTCGAGCTGGTAGAGCTGTTGTTGAACCGTCCCTACGGGATCACCGGAACGGTGGTGAAGGGGCATCAGCTGGGGCGCGACCTGGGCTTCCCCACCTGCAATGTGCGGCTGAACCGGAAGAACATCCCCCTGCATGGGGTCTTCGCCTGCGATGTGCATGTCGAGAATGCCGATCTGCAGATGCGCTTTCTCAAGGGCGCAGCCAACATCGGTTACCGGCCTACGGTCAGTGACAGCGACAAGGCGATTCTGGAAGTGCATCTGCTGGATTTCGACAGCGACCTCTACGGCGAACAGATCACTGTCTACTTTCGCCACAAGATCCGTGAGGAGCAGAAATTCGAGAGTCTGGAGGCGTTGCGTGAGCGCATTGCCATCGATGTCCAGACAACCCGCAAGTTTTTCGAGAAAGAGATGCCCATGTGACTGGCGGGAAGACCTGCCGCAACAATGATTCCAGTGGGCAATACCTGAGTAAGGACCAGAACATGACGGACTACAAGAGCACCTTGAACCTGCCGCAGACCGACTTTCCCATGAAAGCGGGACTGGCCCAGCGCGAGCCACAGATGCTGGCGCGCTGGCAGGAAATGGACCTGTACGGCCAGCTGCGGGCGAAGAGCGCGGGCAAACCGCGTTTCCTGCTGCACGACGGCCCCCCTTATGCCAACGGCCCACTGCACCTGGGGCACGCGGTCAACAAGACGCTCAAGGACATCATCGTCAAGTCCCGCTCGCTGATGGGCTTTGACGCGCCCTACGTCCCGGGGTGGGACTGTCACGGGCTGCCCATCGAGCACAATGTAGAAAAGAAATTCGGCAAGGCCGGCAAGAAAATTTCCCATGCCGAGTTCCGTCAAGAGTGCCGCAAATACGCCAGCAAGCAAGTGGAGATGCAGAAGCAGGACTTCGTGCGCCTGGGCGTTCTGGGCGACTGGGACAATCCCTATCTGACCATGAACTTCCGCACCGAGGCTGACACCGTGCGCGCCCTCGGTCGCATCGCCGCCAGTGGGCATCTGGTCAAGGGCTTCAAGCCTGTGTACTGGAGCGTGGTCGGCGGGTCTGCCCTGGCCGAGGCAGAGGTCGAGTATCACGACAAGACTTCCTTCGCCATCGATGTGCGCTTCGCGGTGGTCGATAAAGAAGGTTTTCTGGCCCCTTTCGGGACAGTGCCCGATGCAGTCCGGCACCAGCCTCTGTCGGTGGTCATCTGGACCACCACGCCATGGACACTGCCGTCGAACCAGGCGGTGAGTCTGCATGCCGAGCTCGACTATGCGCTGGTCTCCTGCAACCTTGCCGGTCAGCCGGAAACCCTGCTACTGGCTGCCGCCATGGTGGAAGAGGTCATGCAGCGCTACGGCTGCGAGAACTACAGCGTGGTAGCCAGCAGTCTGGGTGCCAGCCTTGAGCACCAGATGCTGCAACATCCCTTCCTCGAGCGCCAGGTGCCGGTGATCCTGGGCGACCACGTGACCACCGACGCGGGTACCGGCGCAGTGCATACCGCGCCCGATCACGGGGTGGACGACTTCAACGTGGGGCGCAAATATGGCCTGGGCACGCTCAACCTGGTGGATGGCGACGGGGTGTTCACCAGCGCTGCTGGTGTGTTCGCCGGAGATCATGTCTACAAGGTCGATGAGAAGGTCATTGCCCTGCTGCGGGAGCGCGCGGCGCTGATTGCCGAGAAGAAGATCGTGCACAGCTACGCGCATTGCTGGCGCACCAAGACGCCGCTGATTTACCGCGCGACGCCGCAGTGGTTCATCAGCATGAGTGAAAAGGGGCTGCTGCAGCAGTGCCTGGACGCGGTTCAGCAGGTCAAATGGGTCCCGGACTGGGGTCAGGCCCGCATCGAACTGATGCTCAAGGGCAGCCCCGATTGGTGTGTCTCGCGCCAGCGCACCTGGGGCGTGCCGATCACGCTGTTCGTGCATAAGGAAACCCAACAGCTGCACCCACGTACCGATGAGCTGGTGGAGCAGGTGGCGTTGCGCATCGAGGAAAAGGGCATCGACGCCTGGTTCGAACTGGACGCCGCCGAATTGCTTGGCGCCGAGGCGGAACAGTACGAGAAGGTGACCGACACGCTCGATGTCTGGTTCGACTCCGGTGTCACCCATTACTCGGTGCTGGCGCAGCGCGAGGGTCTCGGTGCGCCCGCGGACATGTACCTGGAGGGCTCCGACCAGCATCGCGGCTGGTTCCAGTCGTCCCTGAAGACAGGCGTAGCCATGAACGGGAGTGCGCCCTATCGGCAGGTACTGACTCACGGTTTCACCGTGGACGCCGCCGGGCGCAAGATGTCCAAGTCCATCGGCAACACCATATCGCCACAGGAAGTGTTTCAGGAGTATGGCGCGGACATCCTGCGGCTGTGGGTGGCGGCGACGGACTACCGCGGCGAGATGACCGTGTCTCCTGAGATTCTCAAGCGGGTGGCCGATGCCTATCGCCGCATCCGCAATACCGCGCGCTTCCTGCTGTCCAACCTCAACGGCTTCGATCCGGCGCAGCATCCGGTGGCGCCCGGTGACATGCTGGCGCTGGACTACTGGATCACCCGTCAGGCGCAGCTGCTGCAGGAGCAGGTCACCCAGGACTACGAGAACTATCACTTCCTGGGGGTTTACCAGAAAGTACACAACTTCTGCGTGATCGAGCTGGGCAGCTTCTATCTGGACGTGATCAAGGATCGGCAGTACACCACCCGCGCCGACAGTCTGGCGCGACGCTCCACCCAGACCGCGATGTATCACATTGTAGAGATTCTCAGTCGTGCCATCGCGCCGATCCTCAGTTTCACGGCGGACGAGATCTGGCAGAGCATTCCGGGAGAGCGCGCGCCCTCGGTCTTCCTGACCCTGTTTGCCGACGGCCAGCAGTCCTTCCCGGAGCGAGGTGAGATGGATGACTCGTTCTGGAGAACGGTCATGGAAGTGAAGACCGCCGTCAACAAGGAACTGGAATTGCAGCGCAACGAAAAGCGCATTGGCTCCGCCCTGAGCGCCGAAGCCACCCTCTACTGTGAGGAAGCCCTGAGCCAGGCGCTGGCGCAGCTGGGCGATGAACTGCGCTTTGTACTGATGGTATCGCAAGCCCGCATCGCGCCGCTTGAGAGTGCAGCGGAAGGACTGGCCGACACCGAGGTTCCGGGTTTGCGGCTGCAGATCGCGCCTTCCGCACACAGGAAGTGCGTGCGTTGCTGGCACCATCGCAGCGACGTGGGCGCACACCAGGAGCACCCGGAGCTGTGCGGCCGCTGTGTGGACAACGTCAGTGGCAGCGGGGAGCTGAGACGCTATGCCTGAGTCCCTGACGCCAGCATTTCCGGCGGAGGCCAGAATCGGTCCCGGCTGCCGGGTAACCCTGCATTTTTCGCTGGAACTGGCGGATGGCTCTGTGGTCGACAGTAATTTCGAGGGCACGCCCGGAACCTTCACCATGGGCGATGGCAGCCTGCTGCCCGGTTTTGAAGCCGTGCTGGAGGGGCTGCGGGTCGACGACGAGGCGGATGTGCTTCTGCCGGCCGAAAAGGCCTTCGGTGAGGTGAACAAGGGCAATGTGCAGGTGCTGCCCCGGGAGCGCTTTGCAGCCTTGCTGGCCAATTCTACCGATCCTGTGCAGCCGGGTACCGTCCTCTCGTTCACGGATGCAGGTGGGTTCGAGATTCCCGGAGTGGTGAGGTCGATTGATGACGCTACGCTGGTCGTGGATTTCAATCACCCGCTGGCGGGTCGCGACATCCGGTTCAAGGCGCGAATCCTGTCGGTAGTTCCCGCCGACGTACAGGTAATGGAGGTAAAATGAGCAGCGTAAATGAGTTCGTTCCGGGCAACCCCTCGGTGCAGTCGCCCGCTGCCCATATCCGCCTGGCCAACCCGAGAGGTTTTTGTGCGGGCGTGGATCGAGCCATCGACATCGTCAATCGTGCACTGGATATCTACGGTGCCCCGATCTACGTGCGTCACGAAGTGGTGCACAACAAGTTTGTGGTCGATACCCTGCGTCAGCGTGGCGCGGTCTTCGTCGATGAGCTGAGCGACATTCCGTCCGTGGACAGCACGGGCCGTTCCGCCATCGTCGTGTTCAGTGCCCATGGAGTGTCCCAGGAGGTGAAGGAAGAGGCAGAGCAGCGCGGCTTCAAGGTATTCGATGCCACCTGCCCCCTTGTAACCAAGGTGCACCTGGAGGTCATCAGCTTCAGCAGAGCAGGGCGTGAGTGTGTGTTGATAGGACATCAGTTCCACCCGGAAGTGGAGGGAACGATGGGTCAGTACGATGACAGCGCCGGTGGGCAGATCTATCTGGTCGAGTCAGTGGAGGACGTGCACAATCTACAGGTGCGTCGCCCGGACCAGCTTTCCTACGTGACCCAGACCACCTTGTCCATGGACGATACCTCCCGCATCATCGATGCCCTGCGGGAACGCTTCCCTGCCATCGAGGGGCCCCGCAAGAAAGACATCTGCTATGCCACCCAGAATCGCCAGGATGCGGTGAAGCAGCTGGCTCTGGAGTGTGAGCTGGTGTTGGTGGTCGGGTCGCCCAACAGCTCCAACTCAAACCGTTTGAAGGAGCTGGCGGAGAGGCTGGGCTGCGAATCCTACCTTATCGACAGCGTCGACGAGATTCAGCCCCAATGGTTCGAGAACAAGAGTCGCTTTGGTGTGACAGCTGGCGCGTCTGCGCCCGAGGTGCTGGTGCAGCAGGTGGTCAAGCGTCTGCGTGAGATCTGTCACCAGGAGCCGGAAGAACTGGATGGGGTTGAAGAGAACATTGTCTTCAGTATGCCGAAGGAGCTGCGCCGGCCCTGAGGGACTCCCCCTAGAATGCCCAGGCGATGAGCAGCCAGATAATCACGAAGAACAGGAAGAAGCCTGCCAGTACAAACTGCAGTTCGCCCAACAAGCCATCTCCCGATGCAAAGGCGAGGATCACCATCAGCACCACTGTGATGAAGAAGGCGATCACCGCCGCATCCCGTAGTCCCAGGCCGGGCGCCAGATAGGTTGCGGCAAAGTCCGCCAGCAGGGGCAGCATCATAAACGCTGCCAGGGCCAGGAGCCCCACAAGGGCTACCAGCACGATGGCGATGCGGCGGGCTTCGTTCCTGTCCTTGCGATCGGTTTCGCCGGTCACTTCACTGCTCCCGTTGATTCGCCTTGATGATCTCGCGTACCCGGTTGGGATCGGGCAGGCCGCGGGCGACAAATTCCGCACTGTCCCCCGCAGTGTAGAGTTCGACCGTGCCGGTGCCGAAGGTGCGGTTGAACAGGGTTTGCGACACTTTCACCGTACGGATACTGTCGATATCGATCTCCGAGCGTTCCTTGCTCAGCAGACCCTTTTCGTAGAGTACATGGCTGTCCGTTACTACCAGTCGGGACGACTTGTTCCGCAAATGCCAGACCAGAAAAATAATGATGCCGACGCCAACCGGGACCAGCAGCAAGGCCAGAATGAAGCCGAGCGGGTTGTTTTTGAACATTACCGGATTGGCGGAGTAGAGTTCCTGCATGTGTACATCCTTCTAGTCTGAATCAAGGGGTTGGTTGAGATCACATCAGCCCGGATTCCATCAGAAAATCCTGAATGGCAGTATAGATCAGAATGCGTTCGTCCACTGTGAAGCGTCCATGGCCGCCGCCCGGAACGGTGATCAGCTGGTTGCGCACATTGGTTTCCGCCAGCGCCCGGTGCAGGGCGACGCCCTGGGAGTAGGGCACGATGGTATCGGCATCGCCATGAATGGTGAGAATCGGGGGGAGGTCGTCACGGATATACTGCATGGGGGACACGCGCGTGGCCAGCGCCGTCGCATCGGCCACGCCATCGAACCAGCGGGCGGCACTGGCCTGGAAATTGGGTCCGGCAATGACGTCATTGACGTCGGTAGCGCCGAACCAGTTGATAACCGCCGCAGGAGCGGGTGTGACACCCTGTGGGCAACCCGCGGAGAAACCCTCGCTCTGTGGAATCATCGCCATGGACAGCGCCAGGTGTCCGCCGGCGGATTGGCCGCTGACCACGATGCGCTCGACATCGATGTTGAAGCGTTCCGCCTCATTACCCAGGAAGCGCAAGGCGCAGAAGCTGTCGACCAGCGCGGCAGGGGCTGGCGCAGTGGCCCCCAGGCGGTAGCCTACGTTGACGACGTTCCAGCCCATCTCGAGCCATGGCAGCAGGTTCATGATCTGGGAGTTCTTGTTGCCTGCCACCCAGAACCCTCCGTGAAAGAACACCAGGGTGGGCTGGGGTGTGCTGACATCGCGACGGGCGTAGACATCCAGCATCAGCTGGGCGCCGCCCTGGGACGTATAGGGTACGTCAATATTGACCTGATAGCGGGTCTCCACTTCCGCCGCCCACTCTGCGGACGAGGTGAGTTGGGCCTGGGCAGTGCGGGGCAGGGCCAGCAGGCCCGTGCAGAGGGCTGCCAGCGTCAGCAGCGAAACGATGGTCGGTTTTGTTGTTGTCATGGCGAATCCTGCCTGGTTCAACGCAGTGGCTATTGTGCGCTGAGCGGTTGGTGGTCGTCTACCTGTTGTGCGGTCGAGGCTCGCTGCCGGGACGGTAAGGCTCAGTCGAGAGGCAGATTGATCTGCCAGTAGCCGACGTCGATCCACGTGTCGAACTTGTAGCCAACCTCGACGAAGTGCGCGGTCTTGGTCATGCCGAAGCGCTCATGCAGCATGACGCTGGCAAGGTTCGGGAGGGCGAGGCAGGCGACGACCGAATGCACCGGTAGCTGGCGCAAGGCCGAGAACAGGTCGATATAAAGCGCCGTGCCGATGCCGAGGCCGGTCATCCGCCTGTCAACGTAGGCGGCGATCTCCACGCTGTGGCGATAAGCCTGGCGGTTCTTCCAGCCGGTGGCATAGGCGTAGCCCATGACCGTGCCATCGACCTCGGCCACCAACCAGGGCAAACCAAGAGTCTCAATGGCGGTTACTCTGGCAGCCATCTCCACAGGCTGCACCGCAACTTCCTCGAAAGTCACGACGGTGTTGAGAACATAGTGATTGTAGATGTCGGCGATACGCTGGGTATCGTCTGACGTCGCCATTCTGATGATTGCGTCCATGACAGCTCCGGATGGCAGACTGATATTGTCGGATCAGCGTAACGGAATCATAACCACACCTGTCGCTGTTATGGCAAGTCCCGCCTGGAAGGCCTGCACGGCGCCTTGGCTGCTTATCGATGAAGCGAGAGGATTTGCCTGCGGATCCGTTTGTAAACAAGAATGATTCGCAATAGCATGTGGCCGCTTTCATGCTTTGTGGAGAATTCATCATGCGGCCGACCCCGACCCCCTTCCCGTTGCGACGCCTGCTTGTGGCCATCACGCTGGTGGCTCCCACCGCCAGTGCTGTGGCACAGGATGACCCTGCTGACGGCGTGACAGAAATCGTCGTGCGCGGAAGCTACACCACCAATGACCTGCTGGAGTCCGCCACGGGTCTGGGATTGTCGATACGCGAGACGCCCCAGTCCGTCAGCGTGATGACCTTCGAGCGCCTCGCCGACCAGAACCTGCGCTCACTGGCGGATGTGGTGCAGAACGCGGCTGGAACCTCGGCGAAGGAAGGGGACAGCTCCCGGGACTTCCTCTCCGCGCGCGGCTTCGACATCGACAACTACCAGATCGACGGCATCCCGATGGAATGGACGGCTGGCGGTGATGCTGGCGAGAGCCAATCGGACACGGCTCTGTACGAGCGCGTGGAAATCGTGCGCGGGGCCACGGGGCTGCTGACCGGGGCAGGCAACCCCTCCGCTTCGATCAACCTGGTGCGCAAACACGCGGACAGCCGCGAGCTGGAGGCCAGTGCATCGCTCGGTGTGGGGAGCTGGAGATCCCGCAGTGGCATGCTGGATGTCAGCACGCCTCTGAACGCCGCCGCCACCATCCGGGCTCGCACTGTACTCAACCACGAGCAGGGAGAATCGCACACCGACTATCTCGAGAATCGCAAGAGCGTCGGCTATCTGGTAGTGGAAGGCGACGTTGGGGAGCGTACGCTGCTGCGGCTGGGTGCCAGCTATCAGGACAACGATCCCACGGCGTCCACGTGGGGCGGTCTGCCGGCATGGCACAGCGATGGCACGCG
>Ga0079224_100004884_pt1 | contig 17481 bp, 15 predicted proteins | sample Stecom2015_FD_80414 | JGI IMG/M metagenome (GOLD analysis project Ga0079224, IMG submission 80414) | Agricultural soil microbial communities from Utah to study Nitrogen management - Steer compost 2015 | ecosystem: Environmental > Terrestrial > Soil > Agricultural land | place: USA: Utah...
ATCATCCCTGATCAGGTTTGTGTCACCGTCGAGTTTCGACACCCCAACGAAGCGCAGCTTGTCCTGTTGGAAGACGCCCTGCTTGAACTGGCGCAGCGGTGCGCGCATCAGTACCGCCTCGAAGTAACTCCCACCCTGATGACCCGCATCCCCGCCGCCCTGATGGCTTATCAGGTGATTGAATGTATTGAAAAAGCCTGTCGCATCACGGGCGTGACTCATCAGCGGCTGGCGAGCTATGCCAGCCATAATGCCCAGACGATGAGCAGCTTTACGCCAACCGGCCTGTTTTTTATCCCGTCGATTGGCGGTATCAGCCACAACCCGGCGGAGTATTCCCGCTGGGAAGATGTGGTGAACGGCACGAATGTCCTGCTGCACACCCTGATCGCAATGGCCCTGTCTGCCTGCTGATGCTCGAAAAGCCCAATCTGCCGGACAGCCGCATTGTCGATTGCCTCCGTACCGATTACGGGCTGGACGCGGTCCGGCTCAGCTTTCTCCCCCTCGGAGCAGACCGCGATACCGCCGTCTATCGGGCGGTCACTGGCGACGCCACACCCTACTTTGTCAAGCTGCGGCGCGGGGATTTTGACGAAACAACGGTCATCGTGCCCCGTCTTCTGGGCGATTTGGGTATCCGGCAGATCATCGCCCCGCTGTTCACCCGGTCAAACCGATTGTGGGCCAGTCTGGACCCATTCAGGCTGACCGTTTCGCCTTATGTTGACGGCCTCAACGGTTATGAGGTTGAACTGCACGATCATCATTGGGTTGATTTCGGGCGGGCGCTCAAAGCGGTGCATACGGCGGTTATGCCGTCCACAGTGATCGAGCGCATCCCGCGAGAGAATTATTCGGCCCAATGGCGCGAGCGCGTCAGGCACTTTCAGGCGCTGATAGACACCACGACGTTTTCCGATCCGGTCGCGGCGGAACTGGCGGCTTTCCTCAGGCGGCAGCATCGGATCGTGAGCGAACTCGTCAGCCGCGCCGAACGTCTGGCTTCCTTCCTCCAAACTCGTTCTCTGCCCTTCATTCTGTGCCATGCCGACATTCACGCCGGCAACATCCTGATCGACACCAGCGGCCAGCTTTATATCGTCGATTGGGACACGCTCATCCTAGCGCCAAAAGAGCGTGACCTGATGTATGTTGGTGGCGGTCTGTTTGGCGGCCGGCGCTCGCCGCAGGAAGAAGAAGCACTGTTCTATCAGGGTTACGGTCAGGTGGCGGTTGACCCGGTGGCGCTGGCCTATTATCGCTACGAGCGCATCGTTCAGGACATCGCCGCCTACTGCGAACAAATCCTGCTGACGGATGAAGGCGGCGCAGACCGGCAGGAAGGGCTGCGGCAGTTGACAGGTCAGTTTGAACCCCACGCGGTCATCGACGTGGCCTTCCAGTCGGAAGCACGCCTGCCGCCGGAATTCCGTCCTCAATAAGCAGCAAGTCTACCCGGCTGCCACACATGGGGCGAAACCCGCGCTGAAAACTTCAGTTGATTTTCGTTTCCCGCACGCGGCGCTGCGCGGCGATCACGCGATCTTCCCACGTAAAATCGTCTGAATTGTCGATGCGGCCTTCAGCGTCCATCGCCGCGATAATATCCACCATCGCCTCACGGAGCGTCATCTGCGGGCGGAATTCGGGCACATCGCGCATGATCTTTTCCGAACTAAAGTAGTTGTTGTAGGAATAAACGTCCTTGCAGGTTCCCATATTCGGCACGCCCAGCGCGATCAGGTCTTCCAGAGGCACACCGACCAGATCGACCTCGCGCCCAATGACCTCCATCGCCGTGTGATGGAACACATCCCAGTATGTGAACCTGTCCTCGACCAGATTGTACGTCTGCCCGATGCAGCGCGATTTCCCAATCACGCCGACGAATCCCGGCGCGGCGTCTTTCACGTGCAGAAACTGGATCATCTGGCGACCATCGCCACAGACGACCAGCGGCTTGCCCTTGCGCACCCGGTCAATCCACTGCGTATCCCGGCTGACCTGACGCACGAGGCCGCGAATCGGGCCGTGTGTGGTCGAGGGTTTGATGATCGTGACCGGGAAATTTTCGCTGTAGAACGCGGCCATAAAAGCATGATCGGCCTCGGCCTTGCCCACACCATACGGCGTATCCGGCTGGATCGGATGATCTTCCGTGACCGGCAGCCACATATCGGGCTTGCCATAGCTCATCACGCTGGAACACTGGATAAACTGCTGCACCCCGCGAAAGGCGCGGATATCGCTTTCAGCATCGTCCTTGTTGAAGCAGATCATATCAATCGCTACGTCGAACTGCTCACGCTGCATCGTCGCCTCGAATTCTGCGCGGTGCTTGCGATCCCCGGTGATGAGGCGCGCACCCGGCGGCACTGTGCCCTTGAGTCCCCGGTTGTAGCAGGTGACTTCGTGCCCCTGACTCAACAGCAGTTCGACGATGCTGACGCTGATATTTCCAGTTCCGCCGACGATAACCACGCGCATGATGACCAACCCTTCTGCTGGCAGCAATCGCGGAGAGAATACCAGAATCAGAAAATCGGGCAAAAAAAGGGCGCAGTCCCACGATTACGCCCTTCTGATGCCTATCGACTGATAACTGTAGTCTATCGCCTACACCACGATATTGACCTTCGGCTCCTGACCGCCGCGCCCTGGAATGAAGATGACCTTTTTGGGCTTGCCCCCGTTCAGATAACGCTGCGCCGCCTCGGTTGCCAGCGCCACTTCGATAGCCTCAGCTTCACCAATATCGGCGGGGACCTGGGCTTCGCCACGCGGCCTGCCGTTAACCATCACCACCAGCGCGACGGTGTCTTCTTTGGCCTTTTCGGCGTCGTACTGCGGCCACGGCTGGTTGTGGATGCTGTAGCTGCAACCCAGATGGTTCACCCACAATTCCTCCGCGATGTGCGGCGTGAACGGGGCCATCAGCACCAGCATGGTCTGCACCGTTTCCCGCCAGGCATCGCGGCCAATTTTGCCATCGCGGGCAGCCGGGCGCAGTTCGTTTTTCAGTGCCATCAGCGCGGCGATAGCCGTGTTGAAGCTGAACTTTTCCAGACTTTCGCTCACGCGGGCAATCGTCTGATGCAGCTTGCGTTCGATGTGGCGTTCGGTGTCCGGGTCGCCGGTTTCAGTCGGCGGGCCGGCGGTGACAATTTCCCACACCTCATTCAGCCACCGCTGCGGGCCTTTGATGCCGTCCGGGTCCCAGGGGCCGCCCTTCTGCCAGTCGAAGGCGAACATCAGGTAGGCGCGTACTGTGTCTGTGCCGTAGGTCTGCACCAGTTCATCCGGGTTAACGACGTTGCCCTTGCTCTTGGACATGCGCTGAATTTCCAGATGCTGCTTCAGTTGATTGACGGTGTTCGGGCCGGGAATCGCCGGAATCTCGATCACGGCAGTATCCGGCACTTCGACAATCATCACCTCGCCCGCCGGGTTTTGCACAGTCAGCAGATTTTCAGTGCGGCGCATCAGTTCGCCATAGAACACCGTGTCCTGATCGCCCGCCTGAGCCAGATCGCTCGCATTCTCGATGACTTTGATCGTCTCGGCGATCAGCTTGGTGGCGCTGACCTTGCGCCCGGTAACGATCAGCATGTCGCCCATGCGTTCCGCGCCCAGCACCTGACCCTGCGCGCGGTATTGCAGCATCGGTTCGCCCCACAGCATCGGTTCCGGGTCACGTCCGTGCGCTTTCATGATGCGTATGGTTTCGTCGAACATGCCCAGATCGCGCATGGCTTTGGTAAACCAGCGCGAATACAGCAGATGCATGGTGGCGTGTTCCGCCCCGCCGGTGTAGGTATCCACCGGCAGCCAGTAGGCGGCTTCTTCCGGGTCGAACGGCCCTTTGTCATAATGCGGACTCAGATAGCGATACCAGTACCACGACGAACACATGAAGGTATCCAGCGTGTCGGTTTCGCGCCGGGCCGGGTTGCCTTGGGAATCCACCGTGTTCAGGAACGGCTCGTGATAGGTCAGCGGGCTGCGGCCCGAAGGCATAAATTCGACATCCTCCGGCAGCAGTACGGGCAGGTCTTCATCCGGCACAGTCTCTATCGTGCCATCCTGACGGTAGATGATGGGAATCGGGCTGCCCCAGTACCGCTGGCGGCTAATCAGCCAGTCGCGCAGGCGGTAGTTCACCGCCTCTTTGCCGATGCCCTGCTGCTCCAGCCACTCGATGACAGCGTTGATGGCCGGGTTCTTGCGGCCTTTGGCCTCGCTGGAAAACGCGCCATCGAACTGGCCGCTGTTGACCATATAACCGGGACCCACATAGGCTTCGGTCAGCGTGTCGCCATCCAGCGATTCGCCTTCCGGCTGAATCACGACGCGCACCGTCAGGCCGAACTGGCGGGCGAACTCGAAGTCGCGCTGGTCGTGGGCCGGCACCGCCATGATCGCGCCGCTGCCATAGGTAATCAGCACGTAATCGGCCACCCAGATGGGGATACGTTCGTTGTTCACCGGATTGATGGCGTAACCGCCGGTAAAGACGCCGGTTTTTTCGCGGTCTTCCGCGATGCGCTCGATCTCGGTGGCGCGGCTGGCCTGTTCGACATAGGCTTCCACGTCGGCACGCCGGTCCGGTGTGGTCACCTTTTGCACCAGCTTATGTTCCGGGGCCAGCACCATGAACGTCGCGCCCCACAGCGTATCGGGCCGGGTGGTGTAAATCTGGATCGGATCGCCCCCTTCGGTGTGGAAGGTGACATGAGCGCCTTCGCTGCGGCCTATCCAGTTGGTCTGCATGATCTTGATCGGCTCCGGCCAGTCGATGTGGCTGAAATCCAGCATTTCATCGGCATAGCGCGTATAGCGGAAGAACCACTGGGTCATCATCTTCTGGATGACGGGCTGGCCGGTGCGTTCGTCCTTGCCGTCGATGACCTGTTCGTTCGCCAGCACCGTTTGCAGCGTCGGCGACCAGTTCACCAGCGCCTCGCCGCGATAAGCCAGGTCATTTTCGTAGAACTGCTTGAAGAACCACTCCGTCCATTTATAGTATTCCGGCTCACAGCTTACGATTTCCCGCTTCCAGTCGAACATCGCGCCCATACTGCGCAACTGGCTGCGCATTCGCTCGATATTGGCGTGAGTCCACTTCGCCGGGTGGATGCCGCGCTGTATGGCGGCGTTTTCCGCCGGCAGGCCAAAGGCATCGAAGCCCATCGGAAACAGGACGTTGAATCCTCTCATGCGCATCCAGCGGGCGCGGGCGTCGGATGGCGTCATGGCGAACCAGTGGCCGATATGCAGGTCGCCGCTGGGATAGGGCAGCATGGTTACGGCATAATGCTTGGGCCGGTTCCAATCGACTTTGGCCCGGTACAGTTGATCGTCTTCCCACTTTTTTTGCCAGCGGGATTCAATGGCTTTAGGGTCGTATTTTTCAGTCATTGGCTGCGCGCTCTCCACATGGAATCCATCAATAGTGCCCGGTATAAACGGGTAGATTGTAGCAGAATTTGGAGTTGATCGGGAAAGTGAAATCAGCGCAAAGCGGGGGTGCGCGCAGGCTGAAGGGGGTTATACAAGAGAAGAGCGGGCCACCTCGAACCCATTGGTAAAACAACTGGTGACAAACATAGCCAAAACACTCCCGAATAGGTCAGGTTGACACAGGCATTGTAACATACATCAGGCAGCGCGATCAACACCCTAAAAGTGTGGGGAACCGGGGCCATACGAAGCGGCCAGAGTTCGTAGGGATGCAATGCCGGACGTTCGGAGCAGCAGCCCACCTACAGGACGATCCGCACAATGCGATCCAGACCGGCGTAGTCCTTGAGGATATTGAGCTGCTGCGGGCGAATCATCTGGCGCACCAGATTCCGGCAGGATTCGCCCTGATCGGCGCCGATTTCCAGCAGGGCCAGCGCGCCGGGGTCGCAGACGCGGCGCAGATCAGCCAGCAGGCGGCGGATAAGATCGAGGCCATCTGGCCCGCCATCGAGCGCGAGATGTGGCTCATACTGGCTTACTGCCAAACTGGGCAGGTCGCCGCTTGCGATATACGGCAGGTTTGCCATCAGCACACCGACTTTGATGCCGCGCTCGACGAGTGGTTGCAGCAGATCGCCGGCGAGAAAATTAATCGTTGTGCCGTGCAGGTCTGCGTTGTGCCGGGCGATTTCCAGCGCCTGTGGGCTGATGTCCACCGCGTAGACGGTCGCTTGCGGGCAGTGGACCGCAAAGGTAACAGCCAGCGCACCGCTGCCCGTGCCAATATCGGCGGCGGTGACTGACGAACGTCCGGCGGCAAACTGCAGCGCCGCTTCCAGCAGCAGTTCGGTTTCTGGTCGCGGAATGAGGACGCCGGGCGCAACAATGAATTCCCGGTCATAGAAAGCCCGCCGCCCCAGAATATAGGCGATGGGTTCTCCGGCAGCGCGGCGTTCGACCAGCGCGGCATACCGAGCGGCCTGCTCCGGGGTCAGTGACTCGTCGCTGTGTGCCAGCAGAAAAGCCCGATCTTTGCCGAGCATTTCGGCCAGCAAGACCTGCGCATCCAGACTCGCAGACTCCGAAATCGGTGCGATGCGCTGACGGGCCTGCTTCAGGGCATCAGCGATTGTTGTCATCGTTCTCGTACCGGGACACGCGCAGCAGGGCTGTCACCTTGCCGCTGTCATCCACATCCTGTTCGACAAAGCCAAGCCGCGCGTACAGCCTGCGAGCGGCCTCATTGGCATCGTGATAGCAGATAAGAATTTCATCGCCGCCGGGCCGGCGGGCAATTTCCGCGATAATCTGACGCATGGCCTCACAACCATAGCCCCTGCCCTGATGAGCAGCGTCGATCATCAGGCGGAAGACTTTCCATTTCTGGGTGATGACATCGCGTCCGTACAGGGCAAAGCCGACCAGTGTCCCGGACTCATTGTATATCGCCAGCGGGCGGGCTTCGGGATAAAACTGCGCTTCTGCAATCGAGTACAGGTTGGTGGGCACAAAATCGCGCTGGCTCTCATGGACAGAAAGGGCGATACACGCCTTCCAATTATCCACCGTCACAGGTTCCAGGGTGATGTATGGCATTGCTGATCCTTGCTGACAGGCAAGGCGGTTTGTAGTTCCTTGCCCAACGGGCTGATGTCCGATGCAGGCTGTTGGATACGGCGGAGTCTATGTCTGATCTCTCAGCGCCGGAATCACGTCGCGCCCGAAGGCGTCGATCTGGCTGACGAGGTCGCTGAGGGTTTCGTGCCTGAAGCCCACTACCGGATATTCCAGACCGGCCTGGCGCAGCGCCCCAAGCTGGTCGATCACCGCCGCCGCGCCCTGACGCATATCAACCGTCATCCGTACGCTCATGGTTATCGTTCTGCCGGCGCTCATCTCGCGGATGCGCTGCACCTGCTCGGCGTAATCCGCTGCCGTTTTGGGCAGATTGGGATGATAGCCATCGCCGAGTGTGGCCGCCCGCTTGAGCGCCGCATCCGAACTGCCGCCGATCCAGATGGGCGGCGGAGTCCGGGGGCGGGGCGAAAAGCGCGCGCCGGAAAAAGTGTACGTCCCCTCGTGCTGCGGCTTTTCCTCCGTCCATAATTTGCGCATGATGGTGATGTATTCATCAACAAGCCGGCCGCGCCGGCTGAAACTGGCGTTGAGGTAACCGTACTCATCGCGGTTCCAGCCCACCCCGACGCCGACGGTCAGAGGCCGCCCCGACAGGTGGATGATCGAAGCAATCTGCTTGGCAACGATGAGCGGATTGCGCATCGGCAGAACCAGCACACTCAGGCCGAGATACACCCGCTGGGTTGCGGATGACAGGTACGCCAGTGTCGTGATGGCCTCTGTGCCTTCGCCATATTGAGGATACTGCTCCGGCATCAGGATATGGTCGGTTGCCCAGATCGAATCGAAGCCCACAGCTTCGGCCAGCCGGGCGCTGGTCTTGAGCGCAGTCGCGTTGCTGATGGGCGACAGCAGGTTGGGGAGAATGAAGCCGAATCGCATGATGTTTCCTCGGCGCAGTGCGTTGTGAATCGCGTTGATAATATCCAAAAAAGGGATGGAATGCGTTACAATCGAGTGCATGATTATGCGTCATGTCCACGACACACGCTACCTGAAAATGTTCACGAAATCACCTCGTTCTCACTCTTTTGGTAAGACCGGCATTTTAGATGGCTTTCGTGTCCAGACCTCACCCCCTCCGAACCTGTGGTTCTCCCTCCCCACTCCATCGAATGGCGAGGGGAAAGCGAGCGCGGCAAGCAGGGGTGAGGTGAATTCCACCAAATCCGTTAGAACCAGAAAATCACCAATCTCCATACCCGGCGTCAGGCCCTGGCTGGCGGACGCCACATTACGAGGATAAGAGATTATGTCTGACAAAAAGATGTTTCAGGTAGGGCCAAATCAGGTGCGGGTGCGCCGCCAGCCCGGCTTGCAGGGTGAAATGATCCGCTGGCTCGACCCCGGCACACAGGTGGAATGTGACGCCAGTTCGCGCCGGGAAGTCGATGGCTATGTCTGGTGGCAGCACGCCGATGGCTGGAGCGCCGAGCGCAGCCTCAGCAGCGGTGAGGCCTATCTGTTTGAAATTATCCCTGCACCAGCGCCCAGCACGGCGGATCGAAAGCTGTTCCGCGCGGGCAGCAGTCAGGTGCGGGTGCGCGAGGAGCCGCATCTGCGCGGCGCAATGGTGCGCTGGATTCAGCCCGGTGAGCTGGTCGAAGTCGATGCCGATTCGCGCCAGGAAGCCGATGGTTATGTCTGGTGGCGGCATAACGAAGGCTGGAGCGCCGAACGCAGCCTCAATGGCGAGGCCGTCTTTCTGATCGACGTGCCGCCGCTGCTGGCTCCGGCCCCAGCGCCAGCCGTGCCCACGCCATCACCAACCCCGGCCACGCCTGAACCATCAGCACCGGCGCCTACACCTGCGCCGCCGCCGGATGTCGGTGAGTTTCAACCGCCACCGCCGAAAAAGCCGTTCAGAGTGAGCAGTGTCAAGGTGCGGGTGCGGGCTGAGCCAAACCTGCAGGGCCAGATGCTTAAATGGCTCGACCCCGGCACGCTGATCGAATGTGATGGCGGTTCGCGCCGGGAGGCTGATGGTTATGTCTGGTGGCGGCATAACGAAGGCTGGAGCGCCGAACGCAACCTCGCCGGCAGCGAAGTCTATCTGGTTGATCCAAGTGTGCCGGTTGATATTCCTGCCCCGCGCACCAACGAGCCGCCGACAGTTGAAACCCTGCCGCTGCGAGATTCATTGTTCAAGCGGCTGCCGGTGGATTTTGAGAAAATTCTGTGGTGGCAGTATTTTGGTAATAATGTCTATGCCCGGCGCATCTGGCTGCAAGGGCTGCGCTGGTACAGCTACTCACAGGGTCTGCACGGCGGGCTGGATTTTGGCAATTCCCGTGATCGAGGCGTGCTGGTCTATGCCGGGGTAGAAGGAACCTTCAAGTTTCATGACCGGGCTTACACCCGCCCCAATGGACTGTGGGTCAAGGTGGGCGACTACACCGTGATCTATGGGCATCTCACCAACCCGCGCCTGTACCGGGTGGGTGACCCCATCGGGCCGGATACAATTCTGGGCGAAATCGAATTCGGAGGCCAGAATCACCTGCATCTGGAAGTGCGCTACCAGGATCGCTGGATCATCAACCCGCTATTGCTGTTTCCGCCTCATATGCGTGACCGCCTGATTACGCGGTTTCCTCCGAGCAGCGATTACTTCTGGCGCGATGCGCACTGGTATCAGTGGCAGACGCCGCTCGATCAGCCGATCATCACGCTTGGCGGCCCGATCATCGGCCCGAATGCAAGATAGGCCAGTCCGGGGGGCGACGAACTGCGGCTGCCCGGAAACCGTGCTGGACACGCTCCCCCCATAGCGATAGACTCTACAGATGTTCTATTCGCGAGCAGACCTTCGGACTCTCGACTGTTGACGAGCGATCAGAGACTATCCTATGCTGCCGATTCGCCTTGAACTGAGAAATTTCCTGCCTTACTGCGCGCCTGATCCGGTGCGCTTTGAGGGGATGCACCTGGCCTGCCTGACCGGTCCCAACGGCGCGGGCAAATCGTCGCTGCTGGATGCAATGACGTGGGTGCTGTGGGGTAAGGCCCGCGCCCGCTACGATGAAGACCTCATTCATCAAGGCCAGCAGGATATGTATGTGCAGTTGGATTTTGAGCAGGAAGGGTTAATCTACCGCGCCATCCGGCGGCGCACCCGCAGGCAGCGCGGTTCTGGCACACTGGACCTGCTGGTGCAGGATGAGAACGGCCAGTTCAACCTCATCAGCGAGCCATCGATGCGCGCCACGCAGGAACGCATCAATTACATTCTGCGGCTGGATTACGACACCTTTATCAACTCGGCGTTTTTGCAGCAGGGCAAGGCCGACGCTTTCACCACCAAAACGCCGAAAGAACGCAAACAAATCCTCTCGGATATTCTGGGGCTGGCCCTGTGGGAGCGGTACGAAGACGCGGTGAAGGAACACCTGCGCCAGATCGCTGCCCAGCTAGAGGTCTACGCACTGCGCATTCAGGAAATTGACGAGGAACTGGCGAAAGAGCCAAATTTGCAGGCGGCGCTGGCAGAAGCGGAACAGGCAGAAGCAGAAGCGCAGACAGCCTTGCAGGCCGCCGAAGCCCGGCTGGCCGAAGTTGCGCACGTGCCGCGCGATCTGGAAAATGCCCGCGTGCAGCTTGCCGAAGTCGAGCGCCGCGCCAGAGAGCACCAGAGCGATGTCGAGGCCGCCACCAAGGAAATCCAGCGGCATACAGAGCGAATCGCCGAATTTAAGGCCATCATCGCCGCGCGCGAAGAGATTGAGGCCGGGTATGCCACACTGCAAACCGCGCGCGAAGCCGATCATGATCTGGGGGCAAAGCTGCTGCAGCTAAGCAGTTTTGACAGCCGCCGGGCCGCACTCGAAAAGCAAATCCTCGAGGCGCAGGCCGAACTGGAAAACGAAGCCAGCGGCTGCCGGGCGCGCATCAGCGAACTGGAACGGGCGCTGCTGGAAGCTGTGAGCGACGATCTGGCCGCTGTACAGGCCGAAGTGCTGGCCCTCAAGGAACTCGAAACGCAGCGCCAGCAGCTTCAGGAGCAATCCGCATCGCTGGGCGAGGAACGCGCCGATCTCGAAGCTACCAACCGCGCTCTCAAAACGGATATGTTCGCTATCAAAGACCGGCTTGACCGGCTGGCGCAGGCCGATGGCGCGATCTGTCCTCTGTGCGGCCAGCCCCTTGACGAACAGCACCGCCACGAGCTCATCGCCCAGTTGACCGCCGAGGGGACGCAGTACGGCGATGCTTACCGCGCCAACGAAGCCCGCATCAAGGCTATCGCCGATGAACTCGCCAGCTATCACCAGCGCACCAGCGAACTGGATGCGGAACTGAAACGCTTGCAGCCGCTGATCGAACGCGCCGGGGTGCTTCAGGCCCAGGCGGACCGCGCCCGCGAAGCCGAAGCCCGTTTGCAGGAAGAACGCGCCGCGCTTCAGGCAGTGGAGAAGCTGTTACAGGAAGGCAGTTTCGCGCAGGAAATCCGCGAGCAGTTGGCTGCGTTGGAAACCGAGCGCGCGGCGATTGGCTATGATCGCGAATCGCACGAAGCGGCGCGGGCGCAGCTTACCACCTATCAGGAATACGAATGGCGGCAGTACGATCTGGAAAATGCAGTGCAGTCGCTGCCCGGTGCGGAATCCGATTTGCAGGCGGCGGAAGCCAGGCGAACCCGCAATCAGGCGGCGCTGGACGCAGATAATGAGAAGATAACCGAGCTGCGGGCAGAGATTGCCCGGCTGGAAACGCTCAAAGCCGAACACGATGCGCGCCAGCAGGCCGTCAATGATCTGCGCACGGCGGCCACCAGCGCCCATGAACGCTATGTTAGCGCGAAGCAGGCCATCCTCGCGCTCGACAGCCAGCGGACTCGCCGGGCTGATCTCGAAGCGCGTGCGGAAGCCGCCCGTCACCAGAAGGGCATCTACGAAGAATTGCGGCTGGCCTTTGGCAAGAACGGCGTCCCCGCCATGATTATCGAGACGGCTATCCCCGAACTTGAAGCTGCCGCCAACAATCTGCTGGGGCGTATGACGAATAATCGCATGGCGCTCAGTTTCAGCACCCAGCGCGAGAAAAAAACCGGCGGCATGGCCGAAACGCTGGATATTCAGATCGCCGACGAACTGGGCACACGCGACTACGAACTGTACAGCGGCGGCGAGGCATTCCGAATCGATTTTGCTATTCGGGTGGCGCTGTCGCAGATGCTGGCGCGGCGGGCCGGGGCGCACCTGCGGACGCTGTTTATCGACGAGGGTTTTGGCACGCAGGATGCCGACGGTCGGGATCGGCTGGTCGAAGCCATCACCGCCATTCAGGACAACTTCGACCTGATTCTGGTTATCACCCATATCGACGAACTGCGCGATAACTTCCCGGTGCATATCATTGTCGAAAAGCTGGCAGGCGGCAGTCGCGTCGTCGTGCGATAACCCATCTGCGATTCTTAAGCGTGACCTAATCATTCGCTGAGCAATGGTCACGCTTTTTGTTTTCTGTGCTAAAGTATTTTCACCGTCCACAAGGTGAGGTAAGGCTGATGGTCGAGCAATCACACCCCCGGACATTCGCAGACGACCCGGCGGCCCTGATGGAGTAGATGCTTGGCGATGCCGCGTAGATGGCTGCGGCTGGCGGTCCTGCTCACGGCGGTGTTTGGGGCGGCTGTCGGGCTGATGCGGGCGCGCCCCTACGACGACCCCGTTCTGCGCGCCTTTCTGACTCCGCCCGAAGGCTGCGCTGCGCCCTGCTTTCTGGGTGTTCAGCCGGGCATAACCTCGCTTGACGAAGCCGTGACGATTCTGGAAGCCAACCGCTGGATTGCGGATGTCGAGCCAAGCGCGCGCTTTTACGATCTGCATTGGAGCGGCGCCCAGCCTGATTTCATCGATGCGGATTCGCTGAATTATTTCATGGGCGATTCCAGCGTGGTCGGGCAGATTCGGCTGCGCACCCGGCTGCGGCTTGGCGATGTCTACAGCCTGCTGGGCGCGCCGGATGCCGGCTACTGGCTGATGTCGGGCAGCGGCAGCGGCGTATTTCATGCGCGCATTTATTCGCAGCTTGGGGTGGAAGTCAGCGGTTACATACCCTGCCCGAACCGGCGTCGGGATTTGTGGTTCATGCCGGTAGAGGTCCGCGTCCATAAACCTTCTGCGCAGTTGATGGAGAATCTTGACTTTCAGTTAACGAAACAATTGAGGGGCATTTGCTGAAATGCAGTTTATTCGACGCTGGATTGTTATGCTTGCAGTGATAGTGACGTTGTTGTTTGCCCTGCCCATCCTGCTGATTCGGGCGCAGCCGTATGAAAGCGGGTATCTGGGAACTTTTCTGATTCCGCCTGATGGCTGCCGCGCGCCGTGCTTTATGGGTGTGCGTCCCCGGCACACAACTGCTGAACAGGCGCTGGCAATTCTGCGAGCCAATGATGCAGTAGAACAGGTGCGCATGGAGCATTACTATGCCGGGCAATCCATTGTCTGGAACTGGAAGGCTGCCCCTGCTCAGTTCCGGCGCTATGCCTTTCGCATCGGACGGGACAATCTGGTGTCTCGGCCTGTGCTGCCTTCCACATTGACGCTGGGCGAGGTGCAGCTTGCCCTCGGCCAACCGGAGCGCGTCACGGCCGCCTTCACCAACGAATATCTGCCCCGCGCGGCTGTTGTGCTGGATTACCCGCAGCACGGCCTGCACCTGTTTATCGGCCTGTATCCCTGTCAGGTCGATCAAACCCAGTTCTGGCGCATCCGGCACGAATCGAGCGTGTTCGGCAGCTTTTTCATCGGGCTGGGTGACGGCAATTACGCCCGCATCCTGCCCCAGACTCTCGACCAACTCGATCCTTCATCCTGGGCCAAGCAGCTCCGGGATTTCTGCCGGGCGGAGTAGCAGCTATGATGAAGCGGCTGGTATTTGGTCTGACCATATCGTTTACCGTACTGATTCTGCTGATTCGCGCACAGCCCTACAACGGCAGCACGGTGCAGGCTCTGCTGCTGCCACAGGACTGCCGTGCCCCCTGTTTTCAGGGATTACAGCCCGGCCAAACCGGCCTTAACGAGGCGCTCCAGTATTTTTCCGAGCAGCCGCAGTTGCAGTATTTTATCCAGCGTTCGGACCCGCCAAGCCGCGAGCTGGCGGTGCTGCACTGGCGCGAAGCCAACACCGGCCTGAGCGGTTCGCTCATTTTTGCCGGCGGGCGGCTTGAAGAAATTACACTGAGCGGCCTGCGGCTGCACGAAATCTGGCTGGCGCTGGGTGAGCCAGACGGCGGGCAGATGGTCACCGAGATGATCTACCTGGATCGGCAGCGGTTTCTGCTGATGCCCAGAGTACACATGGGGTATTATCTGGCGAACAATTTCCGCATCAATATTTCACCGGCCTGCGGCTGGTTCTGGCAGCAGCGGGTTTACATCGTCTTCAGCAAAACGGCTGTCCCTGACGACCTGAACCCGGAACAGACGCTCGCCCGTCAGCGGCGGGCGACCTGCGAAAACGAACGGCTGTTCCTGCGCGCATCGATGGGTGGATAACGGTGGTACGCGGCTGGCTGAAAATCATCGCGGTGCTGTCGCTCGGCTTCATGATGCCCATCCTGCTGATCCGGGCGCAGCCCTACAACGATGACGGCCTGCGCCGGTTCCTGAACGCCGGTGAGGACTGTGTGCCACCCTGTCTGATGAACGTTTTGCCCGGCACAACGCCGCTGTATAAAGCACATCTTGACCTGCTGGCCCACGAATGGATCGCCAGCGTCGAAAGCAACGAATACGCGCTCCTGGGCGAACCAACCAGTATCCGCTGGGCATGGAACGGGCAGCAGCCAGCCTTCTTCCCGTCAACCGGGCGCGGCAGCGTGTTTTCTCGTGACGGTATTATCGTGGATGAAGTGCAGGTCGAAGCCGGTCTGCCGCTGGGCGGCTGGTGGCTGGCGCTGGGGCCGCCGGATACCTACCGCCTGACCACCATCGGCGGCACAATTCATTTTCCCGGTGAATATCTGGCCTTTATCAATATCTATCACGACCCGGAATTTGCTATACTGGGTATCATCGAGTGTCCTTACCGGGCCTCGTTATGGCAAACCCAGGTTGCGCTGCGTGTCCGGCTCGAACAAACCTTCCCGGAACCAAACCTCGCCACTGATGCTTCGCTGCCACGCCGGGTCGCGGAACTGGAACGTCTGATGTGTTAATCGGGTGACGGCGGTTATGGTCAGTCTGTGGCTTAAGGCAGTCACGGCGCTGGTTGCGCTGTGGGCGCTGCCGATTCTGATGATTCGGGCGCAGCCCTATCATGGCGATGCCCTGACTCAGTTTCTGCTGCCGCCCGCAGACTGCCCTGTGCCGTGTTTTTTAGGTGTGCGCCCCGGTGTGACCACCGCGAGCGAAGCGTTTGCGCTGCTCGAAGCGCATCCCTGGATTGATCGTATAGAGCCATCCGGCGTGACGCAAATCTACCGCGCAGTTCTGGCAGCCGATTTTGATCTGGCCCGGCGCGGCTCACCGTCGCCGCTGCTGCGAATCGAAAACGGAATTGTCCGCTGGGTGTTCTGGCAGACCAGACCGTTTACGCGTGGCGACCTGCGGCTGGCGCTGGGACCGCCGCAGACCATCCAGGTAGTACACGATCAGGTCTATGGTTCGGTTCCGCTGCTGATGCTGTACCCACAATACAAGCTGCGCATTGTGAGTCCGCTGTACATCTGCACCCTGAATCAGGCGGATTTCTGGCGAAGCCAGCGCAACTGGAACGGGATTTATATCGGCGATGCAGACGAAGCGCATCAGAATTTCATCAGGTCAGCGACCGGCTTCCTGCTGCCTTCCAGCGAAATCGAACCCGCTGTCTGGGCGCACGCCCTGCGCGACCTGAACCATTGTAAAAGCGAGCGGTAGCGGGAGGAACGATGCAGCGTCTGGCGATCCAGTGGATGATCGGACTTTCGGCGGTGTTTCTGCTGCCGCTCTGGTTGATTCAGGCACAGCCGTATGATTCCAGCAGCCTATCGGATCTGCTGGCCCCGCCGCCAGACTGCCAGACCCCGTGTTTTCTGGGCATCCGCCCCGGCGAAACGACGCTGAACGATGCCGCCCTGCTGCTGGATCAGAATCCACAGGTGCGTTTCGTCATCCTCAGCGACGAATATAATGTGCACAACACCCGCACGCGCATTGTCTGGGAATATCGCCAGCCGCAGCGGGTGGTCAGCGGTAATATTTATCTTGACGACTATATCGTCCGGCGCATCACCATTTACGATATTCCGCTAGGAGAAGTCTGGCTGGCGCTGGGGCAGCCGGACATCAGTTACTTTGTCGGCGAGGACCGGGCAGATGCAGCGGGCAATCTGATCCATGACCCGGTGATGCATATTGGTTATTATGTTCAGCACGACCTGCGCGTGGATTCGCCGGCGGCCTGTATCAACTTCTGGTCCGGCTTGGCCCATATCTATGTCACCCAGACGGAACGGGCTGCCAATACCGAACGACGATTAAGTGAAACCCACCTACCGACATTCCGGCGGCAGTCGTGCCGTGCCGTACGACGCAACCATACCGCCTTTCTGACCGGCAGCTTCCTCAACCGGCTGCCGCAGAGTTATCAGATGTTTGTGGAGTCGCTATGATTCGCCTGCTGCTGCTGCCAGCTACCCTGCTCACATTTGCGCTTACGCTGCCGATTGCGCTGGTGCGCGCCCTGCCCACAGACGACCATACGCTGCACGAATTTCTGACCCCGGCAGAAGGCTGCGCGGCTCTGTGCCTGCTGGGTATTCGTCCCGGTGTCACGACGGTGGGCGAAGCGCTGGAACAACTGCGCGCTCATGAGTGGGTGGCGAAGGCGGAACTGAACGCTACCGGCAGAGGCTATGGCGACATCAGATGGCAGTGGAGCGGGCTTCAGCCGGACATGATTGACGACTCGCGTCCGGGACGGGTCACATTTTACTGGGAGGAACATGAGTCCAGCGACCCGCGCCAACTGGTCGATATGCCGATTGAACTACTGTCGATCCATACCCGGATTCGCATCTATCAGGCGCAGACATGGTTGGGTCAGCCAGATACCGGCTTTGCCGATTATACGCTGGAAAATGATCTGGGGTATTCGGCGGCCTATAACAATGCCTACGGCATGGTTGAACTATCGACGGTGATGCCATGCCCGGCGAATCTGCTCAACTTCTGGAACGCGCGGGCGAAGATTACGCTGAGCAAGTGGCGCGGCAGGGGCCAGTACGTGCCGCCGCAGGAGATCATACGATGGGGTTGATATGCTTCTTCGCGTGCTGAAAATCGCCCTGGCGCTGCTGTCAGCGTGGACGCTGCAGATAATAGCCAATCGCGCCGGGCCATACGGCCGTTACGAGTGCGATGTTTTGCTGACATCATCGGGCTG
>Ga0079224_100004887_pt1 | contig 17478 bp, 11 predicted proteins | sample Stecom2015_FD_80414 | JGI IMG/M metagenome (GOLD analysis project Ga0079224, IMG submission 80414) | Agricultural soil microbial communities from Utah to study Nitrogen management - Steer compost 2015 | ecosystem: Environmental > Terrestrial > Soil > Agricultural land | place: USA: Utah...
GCGGCGAGCGCCGCGTCGAGCAGCGCGAGGCCCTCGTCGATCTGCGCGCGGTCCCAGCGCGTGCGATCTTGGTCCTCGAGCAACACGAGATCGCCGGCGTCGGTGACGCGCGCGTCGCGTCGCGAGTCTTGCAAGAGCATGAGCGCGAGGAGGCCCTGCGGGGCCGGCTGCGCCGGCAGCATTTCGCACAGGAGGCGTCCGAGACGGATCGCTTCCCGCGCGAGGTCGCGCCGCTGGAGCGCCTGCCCCGAAGTGGCGGCGTACCCTTCGTTGAACACCAGGTACACGACCGCGAGAGCTCCCGTGAGGCGATCGGGGAGATCGGCGTCGCTCGGCACGGTGTACGGAATTCGCGCGACGCGGATCTTCTGCTTCGCGCGCACGAGGCGCTGCGCCATCGTCGGGACGGGAACCAGGAACGCGCGCGCGATCTCCTCGGTGGAAAGGCCACCGATCGTGCGCAGCGTGAGGGCCACCTGCGACTCGAGCGGCAGCGCGGGGTGGCAGCACGTGAAGATCAAGCGGAGGCGATCGTCGGCCACGGCGAGGACGTCGGGGTCCTGCTCCGCGTCGGGCGGAACCACGAACGTCGTCTCCTCCTGGGATCGAGCGCGGCGCTCGGCGCGCTCGCGCCGGCGTGCGTCGTCGACGGCTTTGTTGCGCGCGGTGCGGATCAGCCACGCGCGCGGGTTCTCCGGGCGGCCCTCGCTCGGCCATTGCCAGAGCGCCGCCTCGAACGCCGACGCGAGCGCCTCCTCGGCGCGGTCGAAATCACCGAGGATGCGGATCAGCGTCGCCAGGATGCGCGCTCGCTCCTCCCTGAAGACGTGCTCGACGGCGCTCGCGTCGTCCATGACCGTCCGGGCCACCATAGCCCGGACGGCCTGCGCTGAAGACCCGGCTAGGCCGAGGTGTGCACCATCACCGGGCGGATCTCGACGGCGCCCGCGCGCGCGCTCGGAATGCGCTCCGCGATCTTGATCGCGGCGTCGAGATCGGGCGCCTCGATCAAGCAGAAGCCACCGACGCCTTCCCGCGCTTCGGCGAACGGGCCGTCCATCGTGAGCGTCTTGCCCTCGTTGACGCGCACGGTCGTCACGCCCGCGGGGTACGTCGCGATGCCCCGCAGCGAGCCGCTCTTTTGGACGAAGGCGTTGAACTCGCCGTAATCCTTCGCGAACACCTCGTGCTCCGCCTTGGAGAACCCCTTCATCTTTTCACTGTCGTTGTAAATCAGCAGAAGGTACTGCATGGGTGGTGCCCTCTCGTCTCTTGGAGACTCGATTGTCCCATCCACCAGTCGCCAAGGCCCCACGCAAATCGACAGCCGCCGATCACTTTTTCTCCCCAACCGGCACATCGCCCAGCCGGTCGCTGACCGCAACGTTCGGATCCGCGGCGTGACGCATGGCGTTCTGGATGCCGTTCGCGAGCGTGCTCCCCTGTTCTCCTGAAGCGCTCACCGCCGTGCTCTTCTCGGCAGCGTCCCCGCGCGTGACGACCCGGCGATCCTGTCCCTGCGTTCTGGATCCACGCGGTCGTTCAGGGAGTCCCAGTGGAAGTAGAAGCTCGACTCGTCGATTCCGACTCGCTCGCGCGACTCGAGAGGAACGCGACCAGCCGAGTCTCCGCGCTCCATGCGTCGAACGCCACGACGGCGCGGAACCCGTAGACCCGGCGTAGACCCGGCCAAGCGCGCGCCCGGCGTCCGCGAGCCTGACGCTCGAGTCGCGAGTGCTGCGCGCGTGCTCGAGGGCCCGTCGCGGGACTCTCGTGGGCATCGCACGTAGACTGCGGCCCCCCATGCGCGCGTCCGATCGCCCCGCCGGATATCTCAGTGACACGACCTACCCGGACCGGTTCCACCGCGAGCTGTCGCCGTCGTGGTTGAGCTACGCGGGCGTGCACGGAGGCGCGCCGCCGCGCCAGCTCGACGGTCCCTTCACTTACCTGGACCTGGGTTGTGGCTTCGCGCACTCGACGGTGGTCAATGCCGGAGCGTATCCGCACGCCGAGTTCCACGCCTGCGACTTCAATCCGCTCCATATCGAGGCAGCCCGGCGCCACGCCGCTCGCCTCGGGGTCGACAACATCCACTTTCACGAGGCCTTGTTCGAGGACCTGCTCGAGCGCGACCTTCCGGATTTCGACTTCATCGTCCTCCACGGCATCTATAGCTGGGTGAGCCCGGAGGTCTGCCGCACGATTCAACGGATCATCGCCACGAAGCTGAAGCCGGGTGGGCTCGCGTACGCGAGCTACAACTGCCTCCCCGGCTGGTCCGCCGAGATTCCGCTCCGCCGGCTGCTGCTCGAGCTGGCCGACCAGGAGTCGGGCAACAGCGAGCAGCGCGCCAGCGCGGCGCTCGGCCAGTTGCAGCGCCTCAGCAACCCGAGCTTTCGCTACTTCCGCGACAACCCCGCGGTCGTTGCGGCCGTGGACTCGTTCACGAAAGAACCGGCCAACTACCTCGCCCACGAGTTTTTGAACGACACGTGGACGCTCTACTATTCGGTCGACGTGGCGGACGACATGGCGCGCGCGGGCGCGACGTACCTCGCCAGCGCCACCCTCGCCGACAATCACCCCGTGCTGCTCATCGACAAGGGGGCGGCGGAGGCGATCGCGAAGCTGCCGAGCGCCCGCCTCCGACAGCTCGCGCTGGACTTCGCGGTCAATCAACGGTTTCGGCGCGACGTCTTCATCAAGGGACCCCCGCCTGCGCGGAGCCCGGCCGAGGCGATTCGAAACCTCGACGACGTCGCGATCGGCTGCATCACCGAGCTCGAGCAGATCGGCTCGCAAGCGATCATCCCGCGCGGGAAGATGACGTTCCAAGATGCCTTCATTCGCGATCTCCGCGAGCTGATGAAGCACGGCTCGCTGCGGCTCGGCGACATCGTGGCCCGCCTGAGCGGCCCGGGCCGAAACGCCGTCGAGATACGACAGAACCTCGTATTCCTGGTGGCCGCGGGGACACTGACGCCGTTCGCTCGAGCGGGGCGCGCTCCGTCCGGGCCGGCGCCCCGAGGCGCCATCCGCAAGACGGTCGACAACGCGTTTCGACACATCGTCGCGACCGGTGCGGCGGCGGTCGTGCCCTGCGAACGGCTCGGCGGCGGCGTGCTGGTCGGACCCGCCGAGGCCGAGCGGGCGCTCGAGTGGGTGGCCGGCAGCGCGCCCGAACGCTCGCGCCCGAGCCGCCTGGCCCGGCTGGGCCTGCTCGACCCGGGCTGAGCCGGTGTGGGCTCAGCGATCGTTGGCTGCCCGATCGTTGGCTGCCCGGGCGCCGGAGACCTCGAGCGCGGCGCGAACGTCGAGGGCCAGCGAGCAGCTGTCGATGCCGCGCGCGTATTCGGCGCGCACCGTTTCGGAGAGCCAGCGCGGATCGACGCGACGCCGCAGGCGGAGCAGGAGCCGGTCGGCAGTGAGGTCGACGAGCCCGACGCGGATGGGATGCGGGCGCTCCCCGTCGAGCTCGGTGGGGCCGCTCGTGTCGGCGGGCTCGTCGATGAGAAAGAGGAACAGCTCCGCCTGGCCCGCGCTCTTGGCCGGGCCCAGCGGCGCCCGCTCGAGCTCTCGCTCGCGATCATCGAGCTCGTACGGGCTGGCGGTGAGCACCCGCTCTTTCCAGGCGGGATCGAGCAGCGGCAAGGTGACCAGGATCGGATGCAGACGGTGCACGTGGGGCGTCGCTTCCCGCATGCGACTCCCGAGAGCGTAGGCCTGGCGCGTGCGACCGAGGAGCGCCTTCTCGGAACGCGTGGACGGCGGGTCGAGCAAGCAGAGGACGAAGGCGTCCTTGGCCGAAGCCGCCGCGCTGTGAGCGAGTCCGGCGCGAGTTCGCAGCATCTCCTGCGTGCCGCGGAGGTAGAGCGTCGGCCGTCGGAGCGTCGCGGCGAGCGCGCCCGGCGCTCGGAGCTCGTCCGCGACAAAGTCTCCCTCGTAGTCGCCCGAAGACCGCGCGAGCACCGCGCGCGCCCGTTCCGGAATCTCTCGATGTCGCGGGCCAAAGGACGCCACCTCGCGCTCGATTCGCTCGACGAGCGCGCTCCGCCGTTCGGCCAGCTCTCGATTGGCGCGGCGCCAAGAGAGGATCGCAGAGCCGATGAGGAGGCTCAATCCCGCGACGATCGCAAGGCGCAGGAGGGAAATGGATCGCGCTTCGAGGCGCGCACGCGGCGGGACGCGCCGGCCTCGGAGCGACGCCTCGACGCGCGCCGCGAGCTCCGGAGACATCCGGGGGGTCGTCAGGAACGTCGGCATCGCTCACGCCTGGCCGTAGTGGGTCCCGAGACCCTGAGCGAGCCGCAGGTTCCGATCGATCAACATCAACAACTGTTCGCCCGTGACACCCAAGCGCTCCGCGGTGTCGCTGGCCAGGGACGTGCGCGCGACCCCGCGGGTGAACTGATAGGTCGGCCGTCGATTGGCGTCGAGCTCGACCTGAAGGAACCCGAGGCGCGGGATCTTCCGCTCCCGCTCGAGCCGCGCGGCGAAGGTCAGGAAGTGGGTCGTGATGAACGCCTGCGGCCAGAGGCGGCTCAGCATGGTGACGACGAGCTCGAAGATCTCCTCCCCTTCCGACGGATTGGTGCCGGAGCAGAGCTCGTCGAGCAGCACCATGGCGCCCGGTGGGAGCCGCTCGAACAAACTGCGAATGCGAAGCAGCTCCATGCCGAGGCGTCCCTCGGGTTGGTCCACTTTGCTCTCTTCGATCAACGAGACGACCAACGCCGGAACGAGCGCGATCGACCCGGCGCGCGCCGGGATGAAGAGCCCCGATTGAGCGAGCAGCTGCGTGAGGCCCACGGCCTGCAGCAGGCGCGTCTTTCCGCCCGAGTTGGGACCGGTGACCAAGACGGTGTTCGCGAACGCGTCCGTGACGAGATCGCACGGGATGGGCGCGAAGCCGCTCACCAACAGCAGCGGATTGAACAGGCCTGCAATCACGCGCGGCTGCTCGGGGCCAACGAGCTCCGGCAGACACACCGCGAGCCCTGCCTCCGCCGCGCGATCGCGGAACCCGAGGGCACCGAGGTAGAGCTCGACGTCGGCGAGCAACGGGATCAGCGCGAGGACCACGTCGTCGAGGCCCGCGAACACCGCGTCGAGAAGGCGCGCCATGACCTCCGACTGCCCGAAGCGAAAGCCCCGAACGAACATTTCGAGCTTCGCGAGCCAGCGGCGCACGGGAGAGTTCGCGAAGGGATTGCTCGAGTTCTCTCGGACCTGCACGACCTGAAAGCCGCGGACGCGGCCGTCCGCCCCGATTCCGAGCCGCACGGTCACGCTGGCGAGCTCTGCATCGTAGCTGAGCAGATCCACGAGCGAGTGGTAGGGCTCGCCCTGCTGCACGCGGGCCGCGAACTCGCTCAAGCGGCGCAGCCCCGAACGCGCGCCCGCGAACCCGGCGCTCATCTGATCGAGGATCTCCTTCAGCACCCCGAGCAGATCGAGCTGGCGCCGATTGGCGTCCCAGGTTCGCACAGCAGCCGTGTTCTCGAGCAAGGCTCGAAGACGACAGAGCAACCGATAGAGCTCCTCGAGCCGTCCTCGCAGCGCGGGCTGCTCGACGAGCTCGGAGAGGATGTCCCGTCGGTAGTGCACGATCGCCGGATCGGCCGGCGGATGCGACAGCACGCGAACCAGGTGCTGGGTCATCAGAGCGGGTTCGTGGCGGCCGATCTTGAACTTGAAGCACTCGGCAACGAAGCGTCGGACGAAGAGATCGTCGGCGAAGGCGGACGGCTGCCAACTCGAAGCAGCCAGACCAGAATCCGCCATTGCTTCACTGAACAGACCACCGGAAGTCCCCCCAGCGAAGGCGAGGTGAACCGCCAGACGCGTCCGCTCCATATCGATGCGCGGGAGGGGAACTGGGTGAAGGAGATCCGGGAAGAACGTCGGGGTCGCCGCGAGCATCGCCGTCTAGACAGCGGACGACCGAGAAAGTTTCGCGGCGCTGCTTCTTTTTGAACCGGCTCTCCCCCCATTTCGAGGCGAGGGAGCGTCCGTCGGGTCGAGCGAGGTCAGACTGTTCGGCCAGCCTTCGATGGCCGCGAGTCCGGAGCCGGGCGCACCGGGGAATCGCAGGCGCTCGAACGCCGTTGGTGCGAGTCGTTGCCGCCCTGCGACCGCGACTTCCGACGAGGAGCGTGGTTTGACGCGAGGAACGGGTATGAGAGCATTGTGGTGTGGCCGAGCCCGCCGAAGCCCTCGTTGCGGATGACCAGGAGGACGTCCTCGTAGCGCTGCGCCTGCTGCTCAAGGAGAAGAAAGTGCGCGCTTCCTGCGCGCGGTCACCGGCAGATGTGCTGGCGCACGTCAGGCGACACAGGTACGATGTCTTGCTACTCGACCTGAACTACACGCGGGGAGTCACCAGCGGTGACGAGGGCATGGATTTGCTCACGCGAGTTCGGGAAATCGACCCGGACCTGCCCGTGATCGTGATCACCGCCTGGGGTACGGTCCAGAACGCTGTCGCGGCGATTCAAGAGGGAGCGCGCGCCTTCATCGAGAAACCCTGGGACAATCGCGTTCTCCTCGAAACGGTGATGACTCAGATCGCGCTGGGCCGGGCGCTCCGCCAGGCATCGGAGTTGCGGCAGGAGAACCTGCGACTCCAGACGAGGCAGCTCGTCCCGCCGTTGATCGGGAGCTCTTCGGCGATGCAGCCGGTCCTTCGTCTGCTCGCCAAAATCGCGCCTTCGGAGGCGACCGTGCTCATCACTGGCGAGCACGGCACGGGCAAGGAGGTCGTGGCGCGCCACCTGCACGCCGCATCGCCGCGCGGCGAACGACCGTTCGTCGCGGTCAACGCGGGCGGCTTCTCGGACGGCGTCTTCGAGAGTGAGCTGTTCGGGCACGTACGCGGTGCGTTCACGGACGCCAAGTCGGACCGCAAAGGCGCCTTCGCCGTGGCCCACACCGGCACGCTGTTCCTGGACGAAATCGGCAATATGCCGCTCGGCCAACAAGCCAAGCTCCTTCGCGTGCTGCAAACACGAGAGGTCGTGGCCGTCGGCGCGAGCACCCCGCGCCCGGTGGACGTGCGCGTGATCGCGGCGACGAATGTCGACTTGGCGGTGGAGGTGCGGGCGGGCCGCTTTCGCGAGGACCTCCTCTATCGGATCAACACGTTGGAGGTCCGTCTGCCGCCGCTCCGCGAGCGCGAGGGAGACATCGTCGAGCTGGCGACGTACTTCCTGAAGCGTGCGTCGGAAAGAGCGAGAGTCGACTACAAGATCCATCCCGACGCCCTCCAGCGCCTTCTCCAGCACCCGTGGCCTGGAAACGTCCGAGAGCTGCAGCACACCATCGAACGGGCCGTCTTGCTCGCCGAAAGCGCCGAGATCCGTACGGCAGATCTGTGCCTTCCCGCCCAGAAAACGCCGGAGACTTTCGAAGGAACGCTCATGCTGCACGAAGGCGAGAAGCTCCTGATCCAGCAGGCCCTCGAGCGCGCCAACGGGAACATCAGTCAGGCCGCAGTGCAGCTCGGCATCAGCCGAAGCTCCCTCTACCGGCGACTGCAGCGTCACGGCCTTTTGCCTCCGGGTCGATGACGTGTGGCGCTCTCTCGGGCACATCCACCAAGCGCTGGCGATCACTGCGGCGCTGACCGGGCTGCCCCTGATCCTGGCTTGGGTCGCCCCGACTCTTCGGGTCACGCCCAATGACGGCTCGTGGTACCTCCTCTGTGGAGTCGCAACGCTCCTATCGGCGGTCGGGCTCTGGAAGCTGAAGGATCGCTTGGCCGCTCCGCTCAACACGGCGGCCAACCTCGTTGCGGCCATTCGAGAGGGGGATTACTCGCTGAGAGGAGTCGAACGGCGGTTCGACGACCCGGGCGATCTGCTCATCGGCGAGATCAACGCCTTGACCGAGGAGTTCCGAAGCCAGCGCCTGGGGCGCGCCGAAGCGAGCGAGCTCCTGGCGAAGGTGATGGTCGAGATCGACACTGCGGTCTTGGCGCTCGACGAAAATGGCTCGATCGTCCTTTGCAACGAGGCCGCCGCTCGGCTGCTGAGCGACGACGGCCGTTCGCTCCTCGGGGGGGCGGCGCAGGCCCTCCCCATTCCGATCCCCGCGCCCGGGACGGCGCAGCGAGTGGACCTCGACCTGCCCGGAGCACGCGGGCCGTTCGAGGTCCGCACACGGCCGTTTCGCTATCGCGGGCGCGAGCACACCCTGCTCGTGATCCTCGCGGTCGGGCGACTCCTCCGGGAGGAGGAGCGCCGCGCGCATCGCGACCTCATTCGAGCGATGAGCCATGAGATCAACAACTCCTTGGCTCCGATCCGCTCACTCGCCGTGCGGCTTCAAGAGCTCGCCGCGCGCCTGCGATCGCTCCCGCCATCGTCCGAGCTCGGCGCCGACGACTCCAGAGAGATCATGGAGGACCTCGGCACCGGGTTGTCCGTCATCGCGCGGCGTTCCGGGCACCTCGCGCGGTTCATGGCCGGTTATGCACAGCTCGCACGCCTCCCCGAGCCGCACGTGCGACCGCTGAACGTTCGCGCGTGGATCGAACGCAACGTCCAGCTGCTCGAGCCGCGCGCGGCGGTGATCGACGCGGGGCCCGACCTGGTGATCCTGGGCGACGAAGCCCTGCTCGACCAGGTGCTCGTGAACGTCATCAAGAACGCCTACGAAGCGGTCGGCGAGCACCCGAACGACGCCGCGGGCGAACCGCCGGTGCGGCTCTCCTGGTCCGTGTCGAAAGAGCTCGTCGTCATCACTGTCGAAGACCGAGGCCCGGGTCTGCGAGCCGGCATGGACCCCTTCCTCCCGTCCGTGACGACGAAGGAGAACGGGACGGGAATCGGCCTCGCGCTGAGCCGCGAGATCGCCGAAGCCCACGGCGGCCGCCTCGATCTCGCCAACCATCCCGAGCGCTCTGGCTGCATCGCACGGCTCCAGCTCCCCATCGCGCCGGCGCCCTGCTCGCCGATTCCGGCTCGCTCGCGATGAAGAGCGCGAGCGCGACTCCGTGTGAAGCGCTCGGTACGTCGATGAGCACTGAGAGTGCTGCGCCGGTCGAGATTCGGTAGCTCCCCTGCACTCAACCGCGTTGCCATGTGGCAACAGCTCCGACTCGACTGGTCGCCGAGAAGATGCCCTGACCGGGTCCCTGCCACCATCCCGAAGTGTCCGAATCCGAACAGGGTGTCCGCAGGCGGACAGTGAGCTGGGGACGAGGGCCCGACCCCTTCGAGTCCTGTGGAGGCGCCCCGGCGCGCAACTCGCTGGAAATTGCGGCTCGCCTGGGCGGATCCGAGCTGTTTCAGGGCCCCCGGGGTCGCGGCGTCCGGGCTCGGAGTCGCCGCGCTGAGGCCTCGCTTCCGGTTGGCATGATTGAAGCATAGGTGACGACGAGCTCACGATGGATCGACCGATTCCCAAACGCCGGCGCCTCTGGCCGCTGGTCTTCGCGGTGGTCGGGGCCGCCATCGTCACGCTCGCGCTCGTCCGGGCTCGCGCGACGGTGCCGTCCGTCGAGCGCAAGGAGCTGTTGCTGGCCCAGGTGAAGCGGGAGAACGTCGTGCGCTTGGTGACCGGTCCCGGGCGGCTCGTTCCGACGACGGTTCGCTGGATCACGGCGACGCACCGGGCACGCGTGGAACAGGTGTTGGTTCGATCCGGCGATCGCGTCACGAAGGGACAGGTCGTGGCGGTGATGCGAAACCCCGAGATGGATCTGGCCCTGCTCGAGGCGGAGCGGCAGCTCGCGCTCGCGAGCGTCGAGGCGGCGGGGCTTCGCCGGCAGCTCGACCTCTACGCGGACCGCCTCGAGATGACCCGAACGACGCTCGGCACCCAGCACGAGCGGGCGCTCCGCGATCTGGAACGCGCACGGGCGCTCCACGGCGAGAACCTCGTTACGGAGAGCGATCTCGAACGCGCCGGGAGCACCGAGGAAGAGCTGCGCAATCAACTGGCGCTGACGGAGCAACAACGAGCCAGGGAACGTCGCCAGCGCCCGTCGGATCTCTCCCCCGCTCGCGACCTGGAGAAGGCGATGCGCAGAATCGTCGAGCACTCGAGGAAGCAGCTCGAAGAGCTCACGGTTCGCGCCGAGACCGGCGGCGTCGTCCAGCTCGTCAACGTCGAGCCCGGCCAATGGGTGGAGTCCGGGTTCGTTCTGGCGAAGATCATCGTCTCGGAGGAGCTGAAGGCCGAGCTGCAGATCGACGAGCTCCAGGCTCGGGACGTAGCCCTGGATCAGCTCGCGTACGTCTCCGCGGGGAGCTCTCGGTTGCGCGGCCGCGTCTCGCAGATCGACCCCAGTGCCTCTCAAGGCACGGTCGTCGTCGAGTTGATGCTGGAGGAATCAGCGCCGGGACTGCGCCCGGACCAACGCATCAGCGGAGAGATCGAGGTCCGTCGCTACTCCCAGGCCCTGACCCTGAAAGCCCCGGTTCAGGTCACCCGTCCCGGTCTGTATCCGGTGTTCAAGCTGGTCGGTCCCGACGCGCTCGTGCGCACCAACGCACAGCTCGCGCCCGCGGCAGCGGATCGGGTCCTCGTCCAGAACGGCTTGGCAGAAGGGGATCAAGTGGTGGTCGGCGACATGGAACGGTTCAAAGAAGTCGAACGCCTCGCGATCGAATGAGGGATTCGGAGCCCGTCGCAGAGAAGACGAGGGAAGGAAACATCCTACGATGATGAGCACGGCAAGCGTAGTGTCCCAGCCCGAGGGAGAGGTGGACCGCAGCACGACGGTTCTCAAGCTCGAGGGCATCACCAAGGTCTACCGAGCAGTCGACATCGAGACGATCGCGCTCGACGGGCTGCACCTCACCGTCGCATCCGGTGACTTCGTCGCCATCGAAGGACCTTCCGGGTCGGGGAAGACGACGCTCCTCTCGGTGCTGGGCTTGCTCGAAGAGGCGACCAGCGGCCGCTACCTCTTCTGTGGCGACGACGTCTCGCGCCTTTCATCGCGGGAGCGCGCGCGTCGGCGCAATCGGGATATCGGCTTCGTCTTCCAGGATTTCAGCTTGATCGGGGATCTCACGGTCGCGGAGAACGTGGAGTTGCCGTTGCTATACGGCAAGGTCGCCAAGGCGGAACGGCGCGCACGCGTCGACTTCGCGTTGGAGCGCGTCGGCATGACCCACCGGAAAAACCACTACCCGAGCCAGCTCTCGGGGGGACAGCAACAAAGAGTGGCCGTCGCGCGTGCGGTCGTCAGTCAGCCGCGAATCCTTCTGGCCGACGAGCCCACGGGGAACCTCGACTCGAAGAATGGGGCCGCGATCATGGATCTTTTGCTCTCGCTCCACGAGGCGGGAACGACCCTCTTCATGGTCTCTCACAATCCCGCGTTCAGCAGGCTGGCTCAGCGCGTTTTGCAGTTGAACGACGGGCAGATCACAGCCGAGGACCACGTCCGGTCCAGCGGTCCGGGGCGCTGACGATGGCACTCATCCGAGGGATGCAGTTCGCGCTGCGCACGCTGACGCGGTATCCGGGCGCTCACGCGGCGGCCATCCTGATTCTGAGCCTGGCCATCGGCACGGTCGTCGCGATCTTGAGCATCGTCGACGAGCTCTTGTGGTCTCCGATGCGTGGGATCGAGGCGCCCGAGGAGACCGTGCAGCTCTTCGCGGTCTCCGAGACGGGGGCGGTGGATACGAATCGAGACGTCCTGCGCCTGCCGAACGTCGCCTACGTGCAGGACCACGACGTCGCCTTCGAGGACGTCGCGTGGTTGACCTTCACCCGTCGAGCCCTGTTCAACGGGGACGAGCCCGAGGAGCTCGTCGGGCGATCGGTGAGCGGAGGCTTCTTCCCGCTCATGCGCACCCGCGCGGCGCTCGGAAGGCTGATCGAGCCACAGGATACCGTGCCGGGCGCCGCTCCCGTGGTCGTGCTCGGTGAGGAGTTCTGGGCGCGGAGATACTCCAGAGCTCCGAATATCGTCGGCAGCTCCCTGACGTTGGATGGAGTCGAGCATCGGGTCGTCGGCATCGCGCCTCAGGGCCTCTTCTCCCAGTTCGGCGGCGTCGCCAGCGTCTGGCTGCCCCACGTTGCCACGGCGGAGGAGCGCGCGAACCGAGACAGCTTCGTCGCGGCATTCGCCCGCTTGAAGCCGGGCATCGGCATCGAGCAGGGAAATCAGGATCTGCGCCGCATGGCGGAGAAGATCGCCCAGGCCCACCCGGACACCGACGAGGGGATGAGCATCGCGGCGGTTCCGCTGGGCGACATCATGAGTCGATTCCGCCCCATCGCCATTGCGCTGGTGCTTGCGGCACTCCTGGTGGTGGGCGTGGCCAGCGCCAACGTCGCGAACCTCCTGCTCGCGCAGGCATTGCAGCGGACTCGCGAGTTTGCCGTGCGCCAGGCGCTCGGCGCGGACTTTCGCATGATCCTCCACCACTGGGGCAGCCAGATCGCGATCTTGATGGTGGTCGCAGCGGGAATCGGAACGCTCCTCGGCCACTGGGTCATCGAGTGGGTCGTGAGCGGAATGCCGACGATGATCAAGAACTCGGCCTCGAGCGCCATCGACCCGAGCCTCGACTGGCACTCGTGGATTCTGACGTTGGTGATAGCCGTGAGTTGTACGCTGGTGATCGCGTTCGTTCCCGCGCGCCAGGCGACGCGGGCGAATCTCGGTCGCGTCCTCCGCGACGGCGGGGGCGGCGCCGCGGGACGGGTCAAGGGCCGACTGATCAGTCGCTCGCTCCTCTGCGCGCAGGTGACGCTCGCCTCCGCGCTCACGTTCGGCAGCCTCAGCGCGTATCTGCACTTCGTTTACCAGAAAGAAAAGCCGCTCGGCTTCGACGCCGCCGACGTGACTCAGCTCCACCTCACCAATCTCCACGGCACTGGGGACGGGTGGACGAAGCTGTTGGGCCGCCTCCAGCAGCTCGTCGAACACCAAGCGGCGTTCTCCGGGCGTCTCGCGCTGGTCAACGATCCGCCTCTGACCAAGGAGTACGAGGAGCTCCGGTTCTACGTCGAAGGCACCGCCAAACCGGAAGCCGCGGCCATGCTCTGGGGCAAGCGCATCGCCGTCAGCCCGAGCTACTTCTCCGTGCTCGGGGTCAAGCTCGTAGAGGGCCGTGGCTTCGGGCCGGAGCACGGCGCGGGCGCGCCGTGCGCGCTCGTATTCAGCAAGAAACTCGCCCAGGGAACCTTCGGAAGCGAGCCCGTCGTGGGACGGCGCGTTCACCTCGAAGCGGGTGGCACCTGCGAAATCATCGGTGTGGTGGAAGACGTCCACGACGTCTTGGACCACGGTCCCGGCGACGTCTACGTCTCGATCTTCCAGTCACCGCCGCAGGACAAAGTCGTGGCGCTCGCGAAAGGCTCGAGCTCGAGCCTCATCGACGACCTGCGCCGCCGCATCCGAGACGGAGCGCCCCATCAAGTCATCGTCGAGACTCCGTTGACGGAAGTGGTGGCCGCCACCCTCTGGCCCTATCGCACCCTGGTGGGGTTCTTCTCCGTGATCGCGGGCCTCGGGCTGGCGCTCTCCGTCATCGGCGTCCACGCCATGATGTCCCACGCCCAGAACGTCCGCCGCAAAGAGCTCGCCATCCGCGCCGCGCTCGGTGCCGAGCCCATCCAGCAAGCCGTCCTCGTCGTCCGCGACAGCGCCATCGCCGGCCTCATCGGCATCGGCCTCGGCTTGTCCCTGGCGGTGCTCGTCCTCTCGAGCGCCTCCTCCTGGAGACCCGCCGGCTGGGTCTACCTCACGACCATCGCCGTCGTCGCCGCCTTCCTCGCAACCTCGGCGCTCCTCTGCTTTCGTCGCGTCGCGGCACTGACGCCGGCGGCGGCACTCCGCCAAGCATAGTGTGGTTGCACTGCGCTCTGCGCGGCGTCATCTCCCCCGCTCGCGCGCAGGCGCGCCGCACTGGTGCGCGCCGGGATCGGAAGCTCGCGCGTCACGCCAAGCCAAGCGCGAATGTCAGTCGTCGTCGCCGATGGTCACATCCCGAGGGTCAGGAAGCAAGCGGCGCTGGACTGTAGCTACTGCGCCGGCCCTAGAACTTGATCGTCCAGCCTGGGTTGCGCGCTTGTGCCTTGGTGTACCGTCGACCTCGAGGCCGTCGGAGTCTACTCACCCGCGAACAGGGCGACTTTCTCGAACACGTCGCCGGGTACCTCGATGGGCGTTCCATGGCGGACGCCGGGGAAGAACGTCGAAGAAGAGATGTCTTCCCAACTACTCGGTGAAGTCAGCGGAGCGCCGGCCGCGGCACGGAGAGCCCCGTAGGCACCTTCCGCGTACTTGTCGAAATAGATCAGGAGCTGACCGTCGCGTTCCATGATCGACGGGCCCTCGGCCGCATAGTTTCCCGTCAGAGGCGCCGAGGGGTCGTCTTGCCAAGCGCCTTCGCCGAAGAGGCTGGGAGACACGAGCGCGCGCAGGTTCTTTTGACCCTCGGCTTCGTCCTTGAGGATCATCAAGAACTCGTCCCCCACTCGTGAGATGGTTCCATCGATGACGTTGCGACCGGGCCGAGAATAGAGGAGCTCGGGCGGCGAGAAACTCTCGAAGTCGGACGTGAGCACGTAATAGAGGCTATGAGGATCTGCCGCCGATGGGTTCGCGTCGATCGGTGCCGAAAACACGATCATGTACTGCTGCGTGAGCGGATCGAAGACCGTCTCGGGTGCCCACACGTGTTCCACGTTCAGGTCGATCGGGACGTAGTCCGCCGCGCTCCAGGTGACGAGATCGCGCGAGGTCGCGTGACCGAACCCTCTGTCCTGCACGCAGTTCGACTCGGCCCAGGGCACGCACGAGGTCGTCCAAACCAGGTGATAGACGCCCTCCGGGTCCCGCATGACGTGCGGGTCGCGAAACGAGCCACCACCCACCGAGGGCGGCATGAAGACCTTACCCGCCCCGATCGCTCCCCAGTGCAGCCCGTCGTGACTGTGAGCGAGTCGAAGGCCGTCCCCGCGGCCCTGGGAGACCTCGACGAAATACGCAAACAAGTAGTGCCGCGCTTGCGGACGTCCCGCCCGGTAGAGAGCGAGCGCGTCGCGCGGTGAGAGCACGCGGCTTACCACGCCGAGCTCATCGATGGCACCGCTCACGAAGTCGCGTTGAGTCCCGTCCCATCGACCGCTCCCGACCCGAAGCGGCCCCGACGCGGAGAAGACCCCATCTGGGCATACCGTCATTCCGGACAAGACGCCGTCGACGTAGAGGCGCTGGGCTCGCGACGCACGATCGCGCGTCGCGACGACGTGATACCACTCCCCGGGGCGCGGGCGAACTTCGGCCGACGTGACGCAAGGGGTACTCGCCGTCGAGTCCTCCGGAAAGGTCGCGAGGGCGAGCCGGTGGTCAGCGCGCTTCTGCAGGTAGACGGCGCTCACTTGGGAGCCGTCGATCGAGACAACGGTGTTGTACTCCGTGAGCTCGTCGAGGCGGAGCCAGGTCGCGATCGAGAAACTCTCTGCCGTGTCGAGGATCGAGTCGCTCGCGTGCGCCCCGGCAGCGCTGTCGGAGAGCGCGAGCTGATTGCCCGTGGGTCCGGGCGCGGCAGTGCCAGCGTCGAGCTCGAGCGCTGCGTCGCCAACCGACGAGGGCACCGTCGAGCCTTCGACGGTTTCGAAGTCCCAATAGGCGTCGAAGCTCCCAATGAGCTCCTCGACCGCGTCCCCACCTGCCAAGCCTCCGGAGCCCGAATCCGCGCCTCCCAATCCCGAATCCGCGCCTCCTGCTCCAGAGTGCGTGCCACCGGACCCGGACTGAGCTCCTCCGGAACCGGACTGAACGCCTCCGGATCCCGAGTCGGCGGAAGGCCCCGAGCCCGCGGTGGTTCCACCGGACGAAGGAGCGTTCCCCGAGCCTGCGACGCCTCCGGATGTCGTTGGAGTGCCGGAGCCTGCGACTCCGCCGGACGACGGGACGCCGCCCGTACCCGCCGCACCGCTCCCGCCCGAGCTCGGGAAGGCTCCCGCGCCCACGCTCGACGTTTGGCCGCCGACTTGGCCTTCGCCGCCGGCGTCCTGACTCGAACAACCCGGGGCCACCATCGACACGGCCGTGAAGGCGAGCGCCGCGAGCGCAATCCTTCCGTTCCGAGGCATGCCGTTCACGGTCGAAGCCTAAATCAGAACGCGCACGCGCGCACAAACGGCCGCCTACCGCGTGCTTCGAATCGATATGCGGCGCTCGTCGTTCGGAACCTGACAGCTCCGTGAGACTGAGCTTCACAATCGGCCCGTCGTCACGCGCCCTCCTCTGTCCACGACATCAGCCGCGCCCACGCACGGACGTTCAACCGCGCACCACGCACGGACGTTCAACCGCGCACCACGCACGGACGTTCAACCGCGCCCACGCACGGACGTTCAACCGCGGTCCACAGTCTGCCAACCCGATAGGATTGCTCACTCGGCGCGGAGCCGAGCCCCGCCGTCGCGCGGAGACCTGCGGAGTCGAATCCGAGGGTCCGCAATCCGAGCCGGATGCGAGCGACGGCACCGACAGTGCGCTCGGAGCCAATGCGCTGCAGCTGCGAAACCCAAGGTCGCCTTCAGGATTACCTGGTCGAAGACGGAAGCGGGCTCGCGACGTGTGCGCGCATCGAGCCTACCGGCAGCGACCTCCCTGCGGGCCCCTGCACGCGATGTGCACCGCGGACAAGGAGCCCGAGCCCCAAGGCGACCCGGAATGCGAGATCGTGAGCCAGGAGGAGAGCGACGAGTGGTGCGGAGTTCGCCTAGCGTGCCATCCTCGCTGCGCCGTTCCTGCGCGAACGGAAGCACTGATCGGGTGTCGGTCGCGTCTGCACCGGCGCCGTGGTCTCAGGCACCGCTTCGTCCGTCAGCTCCGAACTCGGCTCGAGCCCCAGCGCTTGCGCCGCCTCGATGTACCGCGTTGCAGTCCTACGGCTGACCACTCCCTTGCGCGCCATCTGCCGCGTGCTCTGCCCCCGCCGCCCAGCGGTGTAGTCGGTTTCGGAGAACGCGGTGATGCATTCGAGCACTGGGTTCAGCCCGGCTTGCTGCTCCACAGCCAGAACTGGTCGAGGACCCCTTCGGCACCTGCGCGCCCGCATCCGAATCGTCCGCGTTCGCGTCCTCGCCACGACGGGGCCAGGGCGGCCAGCGGGAGCGACGCGAACGGAGTGCGGGCGGAGCTCGTGATGCAGCCGGACGACGGTGTGTTGTTTTGACGAGCGCTGTGCAATCGGTGAGCCCGAACCGTCTCACGCATCGGGGTGCGCGAGTACGTGGAGGCGGCGGAGACGGGGAAGAAGGGGACGCCCGTGCCCGAGCCCCACGACTCCCACGTGGGTGCGTGAGGTCCAAGTCCGGTCAACCCAGCGACGTCGATCCCAGGTCAAGCGCCGCGCGACGTCGGATGGTGGGCCATGAAGGACTCGAACCTTCAGCCAACGGATTAAGAGTCCGCTGCTCTACCAATTGAGCTAATGGCCCAGCTCGCTCGGGCCGGAAGAGGCCCTCGGAGGGGGGCGGATCTCCCAC
>Ga0079224_100004888_pt1 | contig 17476 bp, 16 predicted proteins | sample Stecom2015_FD_80414 | JGI IMG/M metagenome (GOLD analysis project Ga0079224, IMG submission 80414) | Agricultural soil microbial communities from Utah to study Nitrogen management - Steer compost 2015 | ecosystem: Environmental > Terrestrial > Soil > Agricultural land | place: USA: Utah...
CATGCCGGCGTTCAAACGGCTCACGCAGGACGACCTGAAGACGCTGACCCGGGCGGAGCTGCTGGACCGGATGGAAGTCGAGTCGGCGTACTGGGACCGCAAGGTGCGGCGCGGGCTGAGCAGCGAGGACGCGGCCGCGCACGACGAGTTCGGCCGCATCATGCGGGCGGCGATCGACCCCGAGGACGCGATCACCTCGGCACGCCGGTTGCTGGACGGCCGAGACGATGACGGCTACTGGGAGACGAAGCCAGGGCTCGCCGCAGGGAACTGACGGTTTCGTACGCCCAGCCCGTAGCAGTCCGTAGGACGGCCGTCCAGGCGTCTTCCTGCCCCTCGTGTGTGAGCTGCCTCCCAGCTATCCTGCAAACATGCCGCATCAAGATCGCACCGGGGGCGCGACCGCCGTCCTGACCGCCGACGACATCACCGGCCTGGTGGAGTTCCTGCGTTGCCGGGTCGCGGACGACCGCGCAGCGATCGGCGAAGACCTGGACCAGTCCGGCCCGCAGTACCAGATCGGCACCATGCACCAGAGCACCGTGCTACTCGCCCCGGGCCGCGTGTACGCGCACCTGGACGCCGTAGAGCACGCCATCGAGCGATACGTTGACGCCGTGTCGTGGGCGCGGCTCGCCGAGGAGAACGGGCAGGACGCCGACCTGCACCGCGCCGCCGCGGCCGCGTACCTGGACTCGCTGCGGATGCACGCCACCGAGTGGTCCACGCACCCCGACTACCTGCCGTCCTGGCGGCAGCGGTGACCGGTCCGGCCGCGCAGTGACCACCAGCACCGAGGTCGCGGTCCGGGACCCGCGGGCCGGCCTGGCGCAGCTCGCCGCCGACCCGCGCGAGAAGTGGCCGGCGCACGCCCGCCGCCTGTACGACCTGCTGACCGAGCACTACGGCACCGACGACCCGTTGCCGACCCTCGCCGCGGGCTGGGTGGCGCACCAGCGCAGCGAGAACACCCAGCGCGCCTACGCGCGCGGCTTCCGCGTGTTCGACGAGTTCGCCCGGGAGATGGGCGTCCACCCGCTCGACTTCACGTTCATGCTGGCCGACACGTTCCGGCTGCACCTGGAGACCGCCCCGACCTGGGTGAGGGTGAAGGGCGGGAAGCGGTGGGAGATGGCGCGCACCGGCCCGCCGTACTCGGACGCCTCCCTCGCCAACACCCTGTCGGCCGCCAGCTCGTTCTTCGACTACCTGGACAAGGTCAGCGACGACCCGACGCACCGGAAGAACCCGTTCTTCGCGGTGCCGCGCCCGTACCTCGATCCGGACTACTCGCCGACGGCTGGCCTGACGCAAGCGCAGGTCGCGAAGCTGCTGCGCACCGCGCGGGACGAGCACCATCCGGCTGTGTACCGGCTGAGGACGTACGCGATGCTGCTCACGCTGTATACCGCGTGCCTGCGCACCGACTCCCTGCTCGCGGCGGACGTCGAGGACCTGGGGTACGACGAGGGCCATCACGTGCTGCATGCGCGGGTGAAGGGCGGCCACAAGGACAAGAAGGCGATCCCTCCGCACACCTGGGACACCCTTCAGCGGTATCTGGCGGGCCGGAAGACGGGGCCGCTGTTCGTGACGGGGACCGGGGGCCGGCTGACCGAGCAGGCCGCGATCCGAACGATCAAGGCGGTGGCGCGGCGGGCCGGGCTGTCGCAGGCGGTGCACCTGCATGCGATGAAGCACTATGCGGTGACGCACGCGCTGCAGAAGCCCGGCGCGAAGCTGGAGCGGGTGCAGGACTGGGCGGATCACAACGATCCGCGGACCACGCGCCGCTACGACCGTCGTCGTGGTCTGCTGGACGACTCGCCCGCCTACGGGGTGGCGCAGGACTTGGTGGCCGCGTTGGCGGACGAGTAGCCGGTTCAGACGCGCCGGTCGGGGCGCGGGGTGGGCATGCGCAGTGAGACGGTCGGCACGCGCAGGCGCAGGGGCCGGATGCGCATGCTGCTCGTGGTGGTGGGCTTGGCCGCCTTGTGGATGGCGAGCTTCAGTTCCGCGAGTTCGAGGTCGACTGGCTTGCTGCCGTTGTGGCGGACCATCAGGGCGAGCGGGACGTGCGGCTTGACGAAGATCTCGTGCGTCTTGTGCAGGTAGGGGCCCTTGTCCTGGGCGGGCCTGCTTTCGGTCGCGGTGGAGTCGTAGCCGGTCGACAGGCCGAGCGGGTCTCGGACGAAGCGGTCGCGGTACTCGGTGGGCCGGTGCTGGGTGAAGATTCCGTCGGCGGGCGGCGTCTTCCAGTGGATCATGGCGGTGAGGGTGCCCCAGCCGTTCGTGTGCGGCCAGATGAGCGCGGAGCGGTCGAGGAGGCGGGTGGCGTCGACGCCGTCGGGCTGCTGCACGGGGTGCATGTCGAACGGGTCGTAGCACTCCTCGGCGCCGTCGTCGCCGAACGGGAAGTGGACGAGGTGGTACTTGCCGTCGGCGGGGATCGTCTGGGGGCTGGTGGTCTTGAGGGAGCACACGTAGACGCCGTTGTTGCTGGTCATGAGTCCAGAGTGTGGCGTGCGTGCGGGCTGGGTGGGGGCGTGACATGCCGCGACCCCCGAGCCCAGGGGGAGGGTTCGGGGGTCGCGGGTGTGCGGGAAGGTCACCAGAGGTGGGGGGTGAGGCTCTGGTCGATGCTGCGCTTTCCGCCGTTGCGGCCGTACTGGTTGATGAGCTTGGGCCAGCCGCGGGTCAGCGTGGTCGTGGTGTCCACGGACGGCGGGACGTAGCGGTTGAGTCCTCGTGCCCACCGGGCGGCCCGTACGACGTTGGTGGGGGTGTTGTCGGGGACTACTACGTCGGTCAGTTCGGCGGCGAGGTCAGGGGTGTTCTGGGCCTGGCCGACGAGCTGGTTGGTGAGCAGGTCGACGTAGTCGGGTTCGGGGTTGAGCACGGCGGTCTCTCCTTGTGTCACGGGCAGGGGCCGGCGTGCCAGTGGTGGCAGTTGTAGCACCAGGGGTCGCTGAGGGCGGCGGCGATGCGCCGGAGGTGGGTACGGATTCGCATGGTGGTCTCCATGATCGCGATGGTGTGTCACAACCGTTCAGGTTGTGCGCCTTACTCTACTCGAACTGATTTGGTTGTGCACCCTCTGTGGGTGGTTTCACAGCACCCGCCGAACACCCGGCCTGCGCCTGGGAATCCAAGACGCGGCCCGCTGGGGCCGCTTCACGAATCGTGGCCTGCCACCCTCCCCAACCAAAGAATCGACGGCACCCCGGCGCGCACCTTCACCCGGAACGACGACAAACACGCAGCCGTCCACCCGCAGCCGGCCCACCGTGCCACGCTGACCGGCATGAAAGCCCTCTACCAGCACGCCACATGCGCGACCTGCCTACGCACCAGCCACCACCCGCAGGACGTCAAAGAGGGCTACTGCGGGTCCTGCCACGCCTTCACCGGCACCGTCGACGTCTGCCGCTGCCACGAACCCGGCGCCCCGCCCACCCCCGTGCCGTACACCATGCTCAGCGAACTGCGCGAGCTGCGCGCCGTCGAGACCTACCGGCGCGCCCGCAGGCTCGGCCACCTCGACAGCGTCATCGTCGACCACGACACCGCCCGCCAGCAGGTCCTCGGCACCCGGCAGCGGCCCGTGGTCGCCACCCCCTCGCACGACGTGTGGTGGACCCACGACGCCGTCGCCGCGTTCCAGCAGATCCACGGCAAGTGGTCGGCCCTGTCCCACCTCGTGTTCGACGTCGTCGCCATGCTCGCCCGGAACCCGGACGGCTGGGACGAGGCGACGCAGTACAGCTACCGGCTGACCACGCTCTCCACCCACCGCGTGGCGTACGACGTCGACCACGACCAGGGCCGCGTGTACGTCGTCCACGTCTCCCGCACCAACCACGACTGACCCGCGGGCCGCGCCCCGCGGGTCCCGACACACGTGCGCGGGGCGTGACGTGCCACGCACGTTATGTAACCGTTGCGTGATGCACGCTATGACCCGTTGTGGTGCAATTCCGCCCCACCTCCTTGAGCACCTCGCCAAGTCGCCGGACGCATCCCGAGCTCGCCGCGCCCAAGCGACGCTGCACGCCGACCAGCGGCACCGCGCCGCACGCATCGACATCCCCGTCCCCGACGAGCCCACCGAGCCCGACGAGGGCACCGAAGAACAGGCGCCGCCCGCCAGCGAACCCAACCGCACCATCCACGACGCCGAGAACACCGAGCAGCTGCCCGGCAAGGAAGTCCGCGCCGAAGGCGCACCCGAGACCGGCGACCCGGCCGTCACCCGCGCCTACGACCACCTCGGCGCCACCTACCGCCTGTTCTCCCAGATCTACGGGCGGGACTCCCTCGACGGGCAGGGCCTGCCGCTCATCGCCACCGTCCACTACGGCACCGACTACGCCAACGCCTTCTGGGACGGCCGACAGATGGCCTTCGGCGACGGCGACGGCGACCTGTTCGTCTGCTTCACCAGCGCACTCGACGTCATCGCACACGAGCTGACGCACGGCGTCGTCGAACGCACCGCAGGCCTCGTCTACTTCGACCAGGCCGGCGCACTCAACGAGCACCTCGCCGACGTGTTCGGAGCGCTCACCGAGCAGTACGCCGACGGACAGACCGTCGACCAGGCGACCTGGCTGATCGGTGACGGCCTGTTCACCGACGCCGTGGAAGGCGCCGCACTCCGCTCGATGAAGGCCCCGGGCACGGCGTACGACGACGACGTGCTCGGCAAGGACCCCCAGCCCGCTCACATGGACGACTACGTGGAAACCTTCATGGACAACGGCGGAGTGCACATCAACTCCGGCATCCCGAACCGCGCCTTCTACCTCGCCGCGACCGAACTGGGCGGCCACGCCTGGGAGACCGCAGGCAAGATCTGGTACGAGGCGATGACGAGCGGCGAACTGAAGCGCGACGCCACGTTCGAGCAGTTCGCCGCCGCGACGTCCGGGGCCGCTGTCCGCCTGTTCGGCGACGGCACCGCACAGGTCAAGGCCGTGAATGCGGCGTGGGAAGGCGTCGGAGTCCCGACCGGGTGAACGATCATGGGTGTGGGGCCGCTTCCCTCACGGCAAGGAGCCGAACGCTATGTGGAAGCACTTCCCGGCCTTCACCGATCGTTTCTCCCTGTGCATCACATGGTGCCCGGACCGGGCACGGGCTCTGCTGCTGGCCGTGACGTCCACCGACGGCATGTGCGTGGCACGCGCCGCGGAGCGTTCGGCGGCCGACCCGAAGTACGTGGCCGACGCTGCGGCTCACATGTACGCACGAGCCCGCCAGAAGGCGCCTGTGGCGGTCGTTCTGCTCCACCCGGCAGGAACCGACCCCGCCTCGTGGCTGCGGTCCCTGACGCTGCGTCTGGGGTCGTCGGCGGACCTGGTGACCGTCGAGGCGAACCAGGACGAGGGCGTGCAGGCCGGCACATGGGGCGGCGCCGCACAAGGCGCAGCCGGGGGTGCCGGGGTGATGCTGCGTAACGCCAAGGACGCCATCACGCAGCTGGCACGCGAATGCCGGATGGCGTCGGTGGGTTCGGAGTGACACGCCACGCCCGGGGACCTCTTGAGGGCCCCGGGCGGACCGGCTGACACGCCCGGGACACAACCGGACACACTGCCGCTAAACATGCTGTACATCACAATCACCGTACTCTTACCGCCGTGGTACGAAATCTTCCTCTTCTGGTCCTTGTCGGGCTCGGCTCCGTCTTCGCCGCCGCACGCATCACCCGCTTCATCACCGCGGACTCGATCACCCAGCCGATCCGCGACGCGCTCTCCCACCGCGCACGACTCCGCCCCCTCAACGACGGCACCGGCCGCGCACGCCTCGCACCCCTGCCCTGGCGCTGGTCCGCGAAGCTCGTGGCATGCCACTGGTGCGCCTCCGTATGGGTCGGCGCCGCCACCTCCACCGGCTACCTCACCTGGGCCACCGGACAACCCCCCACCGCCTGGACCCTGTCGACCTGGTTCCTCGACCTGCTCGGCCTGCTCACCACCTCTTACCTGGTGGCAACGGCCGCCGACTGGCTCGACTCCCCGCCGCCAGTCAAGCCCCTGCACATCACGATGACCGACGACCGCTAGCCCGAAGGGCCCGCACCCCATGCCTCGCTGGAGCGAACGCGACCACACCACCGCGACCACCACCCTCAAGGACGGCAGCACCGCCACCTTCTCCCGCTTCGCCCGCCCCAAGCACGTCATGGTCGACCGGGGCGACGGCACCCGGGAGGAAGTGTTCGCCGGCATGGCGATGGTCGCCTCCGCCGCGCTGGTGTCCAAGGAACACGTCCGGTCCGTGGTAAGCCACAGCTCCGGCGAGTGGCAGTCCGAGGTCTGGGACCTCTACAACACCGTCCCCGAACTGCGGTACGGGGTCACCTGGGCGGCCAACGCGTGCTCCCGCGCCCGCCTGTACGTGGGCCGGATCGACCCCGACGGCTCCACCGATCCGGCCCCCATCGGCATCGTCACCGGACCGAACGCGAACAACGAAGAGAACCAGCAGTCCCCCAGCGAGCTGGCCAAGACCCGCGTGCTGCTCGCCCCGCTCAACGAGCTGACCGGCGGCCGGGTCCGCGCCGCCGGCATGCTCAAACGGCTCGCCACCCACCTCAACGTGCCCGGCGAGTCCTACCTGATCGGCTTCGACGACCCCGAAACCCGCAAGCGGCGCTGGCTGGTGTGCTCCCGCGACGAGGTCAAAGCCCAAGGCTCCACTCTGCGGATCGTCTCCCCCGACGTCCCCGGCAAGGACATCCCCCTGCCGATCGAGAAGACCACCATCGTCCGCATGTGGCGGCCGCACCCACGGCTCCACCACGACGCCGACAGCCCCGTCCAGGCCCTCCGTGGCCCCCTGAAGGAGCTGCTGGACTTCTCCGCGCACATCGCCGCGACCGCCGAATCCCGCCTCGCCGGCGCGGGCGTCCTGTTCGTCCCGCAAGAACTCGCCGTGCCCAAGCCGAACGAGTCCGAAGACGGGCCGAACCCGCTGCACTCCGACCCGTTCACCGCGTCGCTCATCGAGGCGATGGCCGCCCCGCTCCGCAACCGCGACTCCGCCTCCGCGATCGTGCCGCTGGTCGTGCGCGGCCCGGCCGCCGCGGGCAAGGAGCTGCGGCACATCAGCTTCTCGACGGAGTTCGACAAGAACCTCCAGGACATGCGCAAGGGCGCCATCCAGCGCGTCGCGACCGGCCTCGACCTGCCTCCGGAGGTGCTGCTCGGCACCGCCGACACGAACCACTGGGGCGCCTGGGCGATCGACGAGGCCGGGCTGAAACTCCACATCGAGCCGCTGCTCGGCCTGATCTGCGACTCCCTGACCGCGCACTTCTACCAGCCCGCCCTGCGCGCCATGGGCATCGAGGACTGGTCGTCGTACGCCATCTGGTACGAGACGGCCGACCTGGCGCTGCGCCCGAACCGCGTCCCCGAGGCGTCGGAGGCGCACGCCCGCGGCGCCATCTCCGACGCCGCCTACCGGCGGGTCCTCGGCTTCGGCGACGAGGACGCGCCCACCGACAAGGAGAAGAACCGGGCGCTGGCCCGGCAGGTGGCCCTCACCAACGCGAACCTTGCCCCGTACCTGCTCCCCGAGTTGGGGGTCGACTTGCCTGAGGAAGCGAAGAAGGCCGGGCTGCCGCAGGGAGTGCCCGCCCCGCTCGGCGCCCCGACGAACACCACCCGGCAGCCGCAGGTGCCCGGGTCCCCGGTGCCGGGCGCCGGACCGCAGTCCGGGCGGAACGAGATCCCCAGCCGTGCCGGGAACTTCCCCCAGACCACCCAGACCGCGCTCGCCGCGTCCGGCGAGGACGCCGCCCGGGCGTGGCGTACCACGTGTCTGGACATGGCCGTACGGCGGGCGCTCGCGCGGGCCGGCCAGTTCCTCATCCGCGCCACCCCCCGCTCAGAGCGGGTCAAGCTCCAGCGGATGCAGCGCGACGAAATCCACCTGCACCTGGCGGTCAAGCCCGCCCAGCTCGACACGATGCTCGCCGGGGCGTACAGCGAGTTCCACGAGGCCACCCCGAACGAGCCGTGCCTGCACACCGCGATCGACGCGTACGTGCGCGCCCTGCTGACGGCCGGGGAACGGCACCAGGTGCGCTATCTGGACCAGGCGCTCGTGCAGTTCGGCTGTGAATGACGTGAGCGCGGGCATCGAGGCGTGGACGGACGCCGACCTGGAGCGGGTGGCGGGCGAGCTGGCCCCGGCCTTCGAGCTGGCGGTGCGGGACTTCCTGACCGTGGCCGCCGCCCAGCACGGGCTGACCGCCGCCGGGGACGGTCTCACCAGCGTGTGGCGGGGCATCGTCGACCGGCGGGTCCGGCCCGTCGCCGTAAAGCTGTGGGGCCGCCTGTACGAGCGGTTCGCCGGCACAGCCGAGGGGGCCGCCGACGCCGGGCGGGGCGTGCTCGCGTCGCTGGCGGAACGCACCGAAGGCTTCACCGGCCGGGTCGTGCGGAAGGTGACCGGCGTCCTCGAGGCCGCGCGCGCCAACGACACGGCGGACGACGTGGTGCGCCAGCGGGTGGCCAGGGTCCTCGCGGCCGGTGACTGGAGCGGGCAGGCCGACCAGATGAGCCGCACGCAGGCCGCGACGCTGTTGAACGCGTCGACGATGGCGGCCGCCCTGTACCGGGAGAAGACGCAGGGCGGCCGATGGACGAAGACGTGGACCGCGCGCAGGGACGCGGCCACCCGTGCCGCGCACCGGCAAGCGGACGGCCAGACCAGGCGCCTGTCCGACCCGTTCACGGTCGGAGGGGCGAAGTTGCTGTTCCCCGCCGATCCGGCTGGACCGCCCGAGCAGCGCATGAACTGCCGCTGCCGAATGACGGTGCGCCAGGACCAGGCCGCCGATGAGTTCGCCTCTGTTTCGCAAGGAGACGCGATGACCACCACTGCACGCATGACGTTCGCCCCCACGCGGCGGATCTCGTTCACCCTGTCGTTCTCGGACTCGCTGACGGCAGCGGGCGGGGACGAGTCGGCGCTGAAGGTCGCCGATGACGGCTCGTGGTCCGGGCCGGTCGGTCTGATGGACGCGTGGTCGGCCGATGACCGGATGCTCGCCACGCCGCAGGCGGGGGAGATCGAGACGCGGCCGCTGCCGGTTCCGGTGCTGGTGCAGTGGCGGCTGTCGTCCGGCCATGACGGGGGCGAGCTGGGGCTGATGCGGATGGACCGTGTGTGGGGCGACGGCAGGTACGTGATGGCGGCCGGGAAGATCGACATGGCGGACGATGCGGGCGTGCGGCTCGCGCGGAAGATCCGCGAGAAGTTCGTGCGGTTCGTGTCGCTGGATGTGGACGCGGCCACCGAGTACCGGGTGTGCCTTGACGACGCCGGGCAGCCGATCGAGGGCTGTGACTGGCAGGCGGCGGCCGAGTCGGGTGGCCGGGTCGGGCGGGTGTACGAGTCGTGGCGGGTGATGGGCTGCACGGTGCTGGCGCACCCGGCGTTCCCGGACGCGGCGATCAGCCTTGACGACGACGCGGCGCAGGAGCCGCCTGCGCTCGTCTCAGAGCCGGGCAGCACCGTCCCGGAGGAACCGCAGCAGGTCGTGGTGGAGGCTTCCACGGGCGCTGAGGAGCCTTCCGACAGCCCTGAGGAGCTGGAGGTGGGTGAGGGGCTGGGTGTTGACGACGGTATCCCGCTGCTCCAGTCCGAAGACGAGGAAGAGGAGGAGTCCGGGCAGGAGGGGGACGGCGACAGCGAAGGGGAGGGCGACGGCGGGGCGGGCGCGATGGCGGCGCAGCAGCTCGCCGAGACCGACCCGCCCGCCGAAGGCGCGTCCGAGGTGGCGGAGGGCGGTGGGCTGGTCGCGGCCGGCCTGGCGGTGAAGGCGCTCGACACGGGCCGCGTGCTGATGCTTCAGCGGGCGCTGGACGACGACGATCCGGCGTCGGGCATGTGGGAGTTCCCCGGCGGGCACATCGAGGACGGCGAGGACCCGCAGACCGCTGCGGTGCGCGAGTGGGCGGAGGAGACCGGGATCAGCCTGCCGGACAGTGCGGAGTTCGCCGCGTCGTGGGACGCGCCGAACGGCAAGTACCGGCTGTTCGTCGCCGTGGTGCCCACCGAGGACGATGTGCCGATCAACCTGGACACCGAGGACCGGCAGGTCCTGAACCCTGACGACCCGGACGGCGACCAGGTGGAGGTCGCCGCGTGGTGGGACATTGTCTCGCTGCCGGACATGCCGGCGCTGCGCGAGGAAGTGCGGGAGACGCCGTGGCAGTTGCTGGCCGATGCCGGGGTCGCGCCGATCGACGTTGACGGTGGTGAGGGTGCTCCGGTGGTCGAGGAGCTGGCCGACGGCGGGGCTGTGGAGGCTGTGGGCGGGTGCGTGGTGAGCGACCCGGCGTCGGCGACGGGCTGGTCCCCTGCGGACTGCTCGGTCGAGGGCGCGGTGCCGGCGAACGCGGACGGCACGGGCCCCGCCGACAGCGAAACGGCCCCGGGCCCCGAGGTGGAGTCGGAGGGGCCGGTGCTGCTGCTGGACGAGGACCTGGTGCCGGTCGACGCCCCGGCCCCCGACCCCGCCCCCGACCCGGCCCCTGCCGCGGACCCTGGCGGCCAGGAGCAGCACGACGACCAGGACCAGGAGCGGGAGGAGGAGGAGTTCACCGCGCCGTCCGGCGAGCTGTGCGAGGACAAGGACCGAAAGAAGCGTCTGGCCGACGAGGAAGTCCTTGCCGAACCTCCGGCCGCGCCCGGACAGCCCGCCGCCGACATCGGCAACGGCTGCGTCCGCTGGGACGAGACAGCCGCAGCGTTTGTCCCCACCCCGTGCGACGCCCCCGGCGCGGTCACGGCCGGCGTGAACGGCGGACCGGTGCAGCACGACTGCGGATGCGGCACCACGCCCGGCGACCCCGAGGTCGAGCTGAGCGAACAGGCGCAGCAGTACGAGGCGATGGTCGCCTCGGCGTTCGAGCACCCGTCGTTCCGGCCGCCCACCGCGTGGTTCCGGAACCCGAAGCTGACCGAGCCGACGCTGGCGACGGTCAGCCCGGAAGGCCGGATCAGCGGGCACCTGGCGCTGTGGGGCGTGCCGCACGTGGCGTTCCAGGGGCGGTCCATCTTCGCCCCGCACTCCCCCACGAACTACGAGCGGTTCCACATGCGGCCCATCCACACCAGCGAAGGGCTGGTGGAGGTCGGTGTGCTGGCGATGGGCACCGACCACGCGCGGGCGTGGGTGGACGCCGCGAGCTCCGTGCAGCACTACGAGACGACAGGGTCGATCGTCGGCGCGATCCGCTGCGGCGAGGACGCCTACGGCATCTGGATGGCCGGTGCGGTGCTGCCGGACGTCGACCCGGACGAGCGGCTGCGGCTGTCGCTGGCGACGTTCTCCGGGGACTGGCGGAACGAGGGCCGCGGCCTCGACCTGAAGGCCGCGCTGGCGGTGCCGGCCGGGCACGAGGGCTTCTACACGCCGAAGAACAGCCCGACGGACCGCAACTCGTACGCGCTGGTGGCGTCCGGCGCGGTGACCGCCGACCACGTCAGCGAGGCGAGGAAGGCGTTCCTGGCGGAGCTGGACACGCGGGTGAACGCTGCCGTCGACCGGGCGCTGGCTCAGCGGCAGGAGGCCGCCCAGGCGTCCGCGCGGGCCATGGCTGCGGCAGACCGGGTGCAGGCGTTCAGGGCGCGGCGCGCGGCCGAGCGGATCACCGTGCGGCAGCGGGGGCTCGCCTCACGCATGACGATGATCGCGGTCCTGTCGCGGGAGTACCCGGGCGTGAAGCTCGCCGGGCCTGGGGACGTGAAGCTCGCGAAGAACTGGGTGGAGCAGCAGGGCGGACTGCCCAAGCACATCAGGAAGATCGCCAATCACCTGAAGCGGAAGGGGTTCGACGAGTCGCACGCCATCGCGACGGCGGTGAACGTGGCGAAGCGGTCGAGCGCGAAGACCGGGAACGGGAAGGCGTGCGCGGCGGTCGCGGCGTGGGAGCGGATGAAGGCGGCGGCGAAGGCGTCGTGACGACACGTCCGGCATGCGCGTGGCATGCCACAAATCCACTATGATCACCGTCTGTCCCATTGGACCCGTTTCGAGTGAGGGTGTGATCGCATGGGCTGCGCTTCCTGTGGCGGCGGTCGCCGGGCGTCGACCTCGACCTACAGCCCTGGTGGACGCGGCGGCGCGGCAGAGTCATGGAAGCTCACGGACGCCAACGGCGCCGAGATCTTCTACGTCGACGGCGATCGGGCCCAGCGCGACCACAAGCTGATGCCCGGTTCGACACTCCACAAGATCAACCCGATCACAGGTGCTCTTCTTTCCACCTGACGTCGGGCCGGTGGCCGTCCCCCCCATGGTTCGGGGAAGAAGGGGACGGCCCCACACTGAGGGGCCCGCAGGTGGCTTTCACGTTCTCCGTCCTGCGGGCCCTCAGCGCTGTCTCAACGCCCCGTAGCGCCCTCCTTCACGGCGCCGTCCAGCGGGGGCGTGGTGGTCATGCGGGCAGGATCTCCTTCACTCGGGTCGCCACCCAGGTGGCGACGTTCACGGGCACGGCGTTGCCGACCTGGAGGCGCCGGTCGGCAGCCTCGCCCTTGAGGACGTGGTGGTCGGGGATGCCCTGGGCGCGGGCCTTCTCCTCGATGGTGAGCGACCGGTACTCGACGTCGTCGACCTTCAGGGAGTCCGTGGGCCGGGCCAGGTAGTGGTGTCCGCCGCCCTGCGCGGTGAGCGTGCCGATCGGCACGTCCAGGCTGGTGGCGCGCCCGTTGCGGCGCAGCGTCACGATGAACGGCTTGCCCCGGAACAGGTCGATACCGGACTGCACCCGGCGCCGGGTCTGCTCCCCGTACGGGGTGGTCTTGCGGTCGGGCCGGCCGTCACCGAACCGGTGGCCGCGCACCGTGAGGTCGAGAACCTCGCCGATGCCGGGCACGACAGGTTCGACGCGCTGGTGGCAGGCCGGGGTGGGGCACACGTAGAAGTAGCTGGCGCCCGCCCCGGTGGGGCTGGTCGCCTGGCGGTTGTACGAGCCGACGCGGCGGCCGCGCAGGTTCGTCCAGTGCTGGATGCCCTGTACGGGCCCGCAGTCGGGGCAGATCGCATCCGGCCGGGGCCGCAGGTCGGGCAGGCGGCCGACGTCCTTGCGGACCATCGCCCACACGAGCCGGTCGCGGTACTGCGGAAGCGGCCCGAGGTCCCCGATGCGGATGTGGGCGGCGTTCACGCAGGCGAGCACGGGCACGTAGTCCATGGCATCCCACACGCACAGCCAGGCGTCGAACAGGGCCCGGTTGCGGGTGCCGAAGCCGGGCACGTTCTCGCCGCAGTACGCGAGCGGCCGGTGCACTTCGGCGTACCGGATCGGCTCCCACGCGGTGATGCGGGTCTGGGTCCATTCGCTGCGGCGCGGCTTGTCGCCGGGCTGGTCGAAGTCGAGGGCTTCCTGTGTGCGGGCGGAGGCGTTCCCTCCTGCCGGGGTGGAGTCCCAGCAGATCGGCGAGCCGACGAGCACGGTCGCCTTCGGCACGGTGCGCATGTCGATGGTCTGGATGTCGGCCTCACGCACGTGCATGCTGCTCCAGTTCGCTCGCGCGGTCTGGACGCTCGCCGGGTGGTGGTTGGCCCCGAACACGGGTGTGAAGCCTGCGTTGGCGAAGCCGCGGACGTCTCCGCAGCCCCCGGTGAACAGGTGGGCAGAGGTGTGCACGGTGGTCTCCGTTGTCGATGGTGGAATGCCGACCGGGCCCGCCCCGGTTGCTGGTGCGGGCCCGGCCGTGTGACGGGGTCAGGGCCGCGGGTACACGTGGTCGATGGAGTACGAGTCGGGCACGTCGCGGTCGTCCAGGCGGACCAGGACCTGCCCCATGTGGCCGGGCTCGTGGAAGGCGATGCCGCCCTCGTCGGGGAAGTAGACGTTGGTGACGTTGCCTTGGGCCTCGGGCATGCCGGGGCGGCGCACGGTGACGGGCTGGCCCCGGTAGGCGAGGCCCGGTTCGAGGGTGTGGCCGTGCAGCCAGGGGTGGGTCTTCTCCCGGTAGGCGTTCAGGACGCCGAGCGCGTCGATCATCCGCTTGCCGGTGATGCAGCGGCGGCTGGTGCCCCAGAAGACGTACTGCCGCTTGCACCACGGGCAGTCTGCGGTGTGGGCGTCGGTCATGCGGAACAGGTCGCGGCGGGAGGCGTCGAGCTGTTCGCGGGTGGGGCGCTGCGGATCGTCGATGCGGACCAGGCGGTGCGGCTGCTGGTGGACGGGGCCTGCGCCGGGCGCCTGGCGCACGCCGTACTCGCGGCGGCCGCAGGCGCCGTCGCCGCGGTTCAGCACGGTGAGCGGTGTGCGGTCGGGGTCGTCGACGCGCCACACTTGCTCGCCCTCTGCGTGGACGAGGAGCGGCGAGGTGTAGAAGACGTCGGGTCGCTTGGTGGCGGTGGCCATGGTGGTCTCCGTGTGTCGATGGGGCGGGCCCGGCTGGACGTGCCGGCCGGGCCCGAGGTGGTCAGGGGGTGATGTCGCCGCGCCACAGGGCGTAGCCGGCTTCCTGCAAGTTGCGTTGTGCGGCCTTCGCTCCGGGCTGGACGGACTCGAAGCGGCGCCAGAACTGCGGGCCGTGCGGTTTCCCGCCCGGCTGGGAGGCGTGGACGAGTTCATGGAGGAGGACGAGGCGGGCGAAGGTGGGCGGGAACTGGAGGGCCCGCCACGAGACGCGCACCAGGTGCTTGTTGGGGTGGTAGACGCCCCAGCGGGTCTGGCCGATGTTCCCGACCATGACCTCCGGCATCGGCGTGCTGCTCGTCAGCAGGGGCCACAGGCGGACGGCTTCCTGCCGCATCCAGCGGGTGCCCTCGCGGCTGTACCAGTCGATGAACGGCCGCGCGCCCCGGCTGACGGCGGGCCGGGTCAACTCCAGGAACCGGCCGCGGCCCTCGCCGCTGACGAGGCGCAGCGGCGAGGGGGCCTGCTGGACGATCCGCAGGCGCACGTTCTCGCCGAGCCACAGGAATCCGGTGCCGTCGACGAGCTGCTTCGTGGGAGGGCCCACGGGGGCCCTCCGCTTGCCCTCGCGGAGCATCGCCGCGATGCGGTGCCGGTTTTCCCGGGCGGTGTGCACGAGCGCGGGGACGGGCACGTGGGCGGGCACCTGCAGAGTGACTGCGGGCTCGCCCGGCTTGAGCGACCAGCCGAGGGTCTTGCGGCGGGCGCTGACCTTGATGGGGCCGATGAGCGGCGCGAGTTCGGGGTCGGCTTCGGTGAGTGCGGCGCGCAGCGCGGTGGGGGTCAGCACGACGACGTCTCCTCGGCCTGGGAGGGGTCGGTGATGGTGACGCCGTCGCGGGTGCGGGACAGGACCCGGTCGTACGGGGGGCGGGGGTCGTCCCAGCCGCCGCCTCCGCCGTCGCAGGTGAGGGACTTCTTGTTGACCCGCTTCACCCGGTAGGTGCTCTCCAGGGTCTCGAAGGTGCGGACGGTGACGATGTCGCCCTTGACGAAGTGGTGCGGCCCCCAGTCGGTGGTGCGGGCGGCGGTCCTCTGCGCCATGTCGGCCTTCTGCTCGGCGCGGCGGGCCTGGTCGTCGGCGCGGTCGGCTTCGCGGCGCAGTTCGATGGCGCGGCGGGTGGCGTTGTCGGCGCGAGTGCGGTCGCGGAGGGCGCCCTTGTAGGAGTAGTGGCCGACGAGGAGGGGCTGGCCTCCGGCGAAGCGGCCGTACATGCCGGACGCTCGCTGGGATGCGGCTTCGGCCTGCTGCTTGAGCTGGTCGGCGCGTGCGCGTTTCGCGTTGGCGTCGGCGCGCAGTCGCGTGGCGCGCTGTTGGGGGGTCTCTTCGTTGTTGCTCACGTTGGTCTCCTGTGCTGCTGATGGTGGGTCGGGGGTGGGAGGGAACCACACCCCCGACGCATCACAACCATACGAATCTGAAACGCAAAGTGTCAAGTGTGTGGGTTGTGGGCGACATGCCACACCCCCCGCCCATGGCATGCACGAACGGGGGGCGTGAACGAGGGGATACAGCTACGCGGCGACCACGGGGGCGCCTTGGGCGTAGGCCATCGACACGACGACGGGCGCCCGCCCGGCCTCCTTCACGAGAATCCACGCCATCGGGTTGTCGTGGGCGTCCTCGAGGAAGTAGCGGCCCTCGGTGCCGTCCCAGCGGGCGAAGGCCTCCCTGACCCGGTCGACGATCTCGGGCAGGTGCTCGTCGATGTTGGCCCGCTTCAGCCTGCCGCCCTTGCCCGTGTGCACGAACAGTCCGGCCGCGGCGTACGAGATCCGCACCGGGGCCCCGGAGTCGGCCTCCCGGGCGTAGTACCAGGCCGGGCCGGTCACCTGGCGCTCGTCCTGCAAGGCGCGGGTGCGCGACTTCACGCCGGCCCGCACCTGCGCCCAGGTGCGCTCCCTGTGGTTGGTGGCGTACCCGATGAGGGCCGTCCAGTCGTCGGAGAACAGCAGGGTGTAGCCGCCGTTGGAGAGCGACCGCAGCGCGCCGTCCTCGCTCTGCCAGACGGACGTCCCGTCGCTGATGGCCATGTCCTCGGCCATGGACGTCAACTCGGTCGCGGCCTGGCGCGTGGTGCAGCGGTGGCGGGCGGCGTAGGTGTCGAGCGCGACCCGGGTCAGGTGCAGCGAGCTGTAGTCGAGGTCGTCCGGGACCTGTGCGATGCGGGTCCACTGGCGGTTGAAGCGGTTGCCCTTCTTGTTGTTGCGGGAGCGGCGGGTGACGGACGGTTCGGCGTTGATGAATCCGTCGCACTGGCCGCACCAGCCGTCGAGGCGCGGGGTGGGCGTGCCGCACGCGGTGCCGTCGGCGTTGAACCGTCGGCACGGGCGGGGGCGGGGAGGTGCGGGCTTCGGTGTGCGCATGGGTGTGTCTCCTGTCGGATCGGTCTCCGGTGTTGAAGACGCAACCATACGTACTTGAAACGGCAAGTGTCAATCCTGTCGTGTCGCGTTCCCTGTGTGCCGTGCAGGGAGGGTGCGCCTGGTGGTGCGACCCGCGGGGGCCAGCACCGCCGCTTGCGCCGCTAAACGCCCGGTGTGGGTGTTTTTGATCTCGTGTGGGCTATCTTTTCCCTTGCTCGCTGGTTCACAGAAAGGCCGGGGCACACGCATACGACCCCCCGTATGGGAGTGCTCTGCAGTGGGCTTGATCAAAGATCTCCTCTCGCGGTTGACGAACACCCCGCCCGAGGAGCAGGAAGCCGCAATCGCCGAAGCGCTGACCAGCGCCAAGGGCAGCCCCGCCGATCTGTCTGAGGAGATCGGCACCCTCTTCAGCGACCTGTACGGCGACGGAGAGAACGTCACTCCGCAGACTGCTGACCAGATCGAACTTCTCGCGAAGATCGCCGACGGCGTCGAGGGCGTCGTCCAGGAAGCCGCGAGCCGCGCTGCCCGGGCCTCGGAGATCGGCCAGCGCATCAAGGACCTCAAGCAGTCCTCCTCCGACGAGACGGAGCCGACGGCCGACACCATCGCCGCCGCCCCCGCCGACCCCGGCGCGGACGCCG
>Ga0079224_100004889_pt1 | contig 17476 bp, 13 predicted proteins | sample Stecom2015_FD_80414 | JGI IMG/M metagenome (GOLD analysis project Ga0079224, IMG submission 80414) | Agricultural soil microbial communities from Utah to study Nitrogen management - Steer compost 2015 | ecosystem: Environmental > Terrestrial > Soil > Agricultural land | place: USA: Utah...
ACGTCGTTGCCGCCCGGCACCTCGCCGGTCGCTGCGCCTTCCACCGGCGCCGGCGTGATCGCCGGCGGTTGCGCGGTATCGGCCGGCTCCGATCCCGGTGGCGTTGCGTCCGGTTCCTCGCGCGCGGGCGCGGAGGCTTCGGTGTCGCGCGCCTCGCGGGTGCCCGCGTCGTCCGGCGCTTCGTTCGCCCGGGCGAACGGGTTGCCGGCCATGGGATCCTCCGGCTCCGCCACCGGCACGGTGTCCTGCACACGGTCCAGGGGGAGCGCGCTCGTGAGCGCGACGACCCGTGTGCGCACGGAGTCGACGAGATCGGGGCGAGTCACCACCAGGCCGCCGGCCGCCAGCACCAGGAGCAGCAGGAACGCGACGCTCCAGCGCCGCCGCCGCCGGCGCGGTGCGGGCTTGGGCTCGACCACGAACGGCTCGTGAGTGCGTACCGCGGTCGCGTAGAGCGACGGCGCGGGCGGCTGTTCCGGCTCGTCGGCATCCAGCGCCGCGAGGAAATCCGCGACCGAGGCGTAGCGTGCGACGCGCGAGAAAGCCAGCGACTTCTTCAGCGCGCGCCACTGCCCGTCGGAGAGGCCGTGCGGCCGCTGCGGCTCCATGCCCTGCTCCGCGGCTTCCGCGGCATTCCGCGGGCCGAACACCCGGTGGCCCGCGACCAGCCGGTACATCAGGCAGCCGAGCGAGAACACGTCGTCCGACGGCTGCGGGTCCTCGCCCGTCAGCACCTGCATGCTCGAATACGCCGGCGTGACGGCGCCGAGAACGCCGGGATCGAACTCGCGCCTCGTCGGCTGCTCCTTCTGGCGAATGCGCGCGATGCCGAAATCGAACAGCTTCACCTGTCCCGACGGCAGGATCATGATGTTCGCGGGCTTCACGTCCGCGTGCACGACGCCGCAGCGGTGCGCGTAGTCGAGCGCCTGCCCGACCTGACGCACGATGTCGAGCGCGGTCGCCGTGTCGACGCTCTGGTGCGGATTGTCGTCGAGGATGGCAGCCAGCGACCGGCCCTCGAGCCACTCCATGACGATGAAATACACGCCGTCGTCGCGGTCGAGGTCGATGAAGCGCACGATGTTCGGATGCGACAGGCAGCGGCCTTTCGCGGCCTCCTGCTGCAGCGCGCGCAGTGCGTGCGCGTTGCGCGACAGCTTCGGCGAGATCACCTTGATGGCGACCCAAGGATCGATGCCGTCGGCTTCCGCGATGCGCCGGTCCAGCGCCTTGTAGACGACGCCCATGCTGCCGCCGGCAACGCGCTCCTGGAGCAGGAAACGGTCGCGGAGCACCGAGCCGACCTGCAGCCTGTCGTACGGGCTTTCCTCGCCCGGCCGGGCGGTTTCGATGACGGTGGTCTGCGTGAACGGGTCGTCGCCCTCGTCGTCGTCGACGTCCGGCATCGTCGGCATGCTTTCGAGCACGACCCGGTCGATCACGTTGCGCACGAGCTGGTAGGTGGGGAGCCTGAGCTTGCCGCCGTTGTAGCGTTTCTGGAGGATCTCGCGGATTTCCTCGTCGCGGCCGCCGTTGTCCGCCATCAGCTCCGTGATGACGGCATGGATTTCCGTCAGCAGGGCGGCATTGTCGTCCTGCTCCTTGAGCTGCTCGTCGAAACGGGCGAGCTGCTCGATGAAGGTTCGTTCCAGGTTGTCGTCGAGGTTTACGCTCATATCCGCTGCCGGCCGGCCTCCGTGCCGTCCGGGATGCCGCCGATCGCTCCAAGTGTAACGTGATTCACCTGCTGCCATTGCCGCCGCACCGTTCGGCCTGCCTTCCGGCGGGCCGGCAGCGTGCTCCGGCGCTTCGCAGGCGAGCGCTCGATTTGCCCCACTACAGGACCTTCCCCGGGTTCATGATGTTGTCGGGGTCGATCGCCTGCTTGACGGTCCGCATCAGCGCGATCTCGGTCGCGCTCCGGTAACGCCTGAGGTCCTCGCGTTTCGCGAGGCCAATGCCGTGCTCCGCGCTGATGCTGCCGCCGAGGGAAACGGTCATATCGTAGACCAGGGTGGCGATTTCCGCCCGTTTCTCGAGGAAGCTCGCCGGTTCCCAGCCCTCCGGCTGGCTCACGTTGAAGTGCACGTTGCCGTCGCCGACGTGCCCGAAAGCGACGACACGTGCGCCCGGCAGGTGCCGGAGCACCGCCTGCTCCGCTCGCTCGATGAAATCGGCGATCCTGCCGATCGGGACCGAAACGTCGTGCTTCAGGCTCCCGCCCTCGTACTTCTGCGCTTCGGAAACCGAATGCCGCAGGCGCCACAGCGCCTCGGCCTCGGCACGATTCTTCGCCAGCACGGCGTCGCTCACGAGGGCATCTTCCGCGGCGGCTTCGAGCGTGGCGGCCAGCGCGCTGCCTTCCGGGTCGTGGGAGACTTCGAGCAGCGCGTACCACGGGTAGCGTTCGTCGAACGGGTCCCGCGTCGATGGGATGTGTCGCAACACGAACTCGAGCGCCCGCGCCTGCATCAGCTCGAACGCCTGCAGGCGCTCGGCGGCGCTGTCGCGCAGTCTCGACAGCAGGGTAATCGCGGCGCGCGGCTCCGGGAGCGCGACGAACGCGGTGGCGACGTCGCGCACCGGCGGATAGAGCTTGAGGACCGCCGCGGTGATGATGCCCAGCGTGCCCTCGGCACCGATGAAGAGCTGCTTCACGTCGTAGCCCGCCGTGTCCTTGCGCAGGCTCCGCAATCCGTCCCACACGCTGCCGTCGGGCAGCACGACCTCGAGGCCCAGCACCTGGTCGCGCGCGGTGCCGTACCGCTGCACGCTGATCCCGCCGGCGTTGGTGGAGAGGTTGCCGCCGATGTGGCAGCTCCCCTCGGCAGAGAGGCTCAGCGGGAACAGGCGATCGACGCGCGCCGCCGCCGCCTGCAGGTCCGCGAGGATGCAGCCCGCTTCCGCGACCATCGAGTAGTCCTCGGGCGAGATCGAGCGGATCGCGTTCATGCGCGCCAGCGACAGCAGGATCTCGCCCCGGGGGATGGCGCCGCCGCACAGCCCCGTGTTGCCGCCCTGGGGCACGATCGGGACCTTCGCCTGCGCGCAGGCGCGGACCACGGCGCTCACTTCCTCGGTGCTCGCGGGCGCCACCATGAGCGGCGTGCTGCCCCGGTAGCGGTCGCGCCATTCCGTGAGGTGCGGGCGCAGCCGCTGCGGATCGCGGGTGCAGCCGGCGGGTCCCACGATTGCCTCCAGGCGCTCGAGCAGGGCCGGGTCAATCCGCACTCGCGATCTCCGGCCACGCCTGGTGCTCCCACGTGGCCCAGTCGCTGTTGCTGCCGCAAAAGACGAGCACGACGCGCTTGCCATCGAGAGCCTCCGCGAGCGGGCCCGCGAGCGCCGCCGTGGTGGCCGCGCAGGCCGGCTCGACGGCCATCTTCATGTCGAGGAACAGCATGCGCATGGCGGCGCGCAGCTCGTCGTCGGATACCCGCACGAGCCGGTCCAGGTTCGCCCGGCAGAGCTCGAACGACAGCGGCAGCGCAAACGGCGCACCGAGGCTGTCGGCGATCGTCCGGACCTCGTCGATGGCCTCCGGCCGGCCGCTCGCGAAGCTGCGGTGCATCGTGTCGGCACCCTCGGGTTCCACGCCGTAGATCTCGCAATCGGGCCGGAGCTGCCGGACGACCGACGCGATCCCGGCGCACAGCCCGCCGCCCCCGATCGGGATCACGATGGCGTCGAAGCCGTCGACCTGCTCGCAGATCTCGAGCCCGACCGTCGCGGTGCCCCGGATCACGGCCTCCCCTTCGAAGGGATGCACGAAATGACGCCCCTCGGTGCGCACCAGCGCGTCGACCGTCGCGAACGCCTCCCGGATGTCGTCGGCGAGCACGACCTCGGCGCCGTAGTGCCGGCAGGCCGCGATGCGGGCGGGATTGGCGCTGCGGGTCATCACGACCTTGGCGCTGGTGCCGAGCGCGCGGGCCGCGAATGCGGTGGCGACCGCGTGATTGCCCGCGCTCACCGCCGTGACGCCGGCCGCCCGCGCCTGCTCGTCCAGGTCGAGCATCGTGGACAGGGCGCCGCGCGGCTTGAAGGTGCCGGTCCGCTGCAGGAACTCCAGCTTGCCGGTGATCGAGAGCCCACGGCCGAGCCGTGCCTCCAGGTTGCGGCAGCGGAGCACCGGGGTGCGCAGGAGCCACGGCGCGAGGCGCCCGGCAAGGCGCCGCACCTCGGCGATATCGGGTGTCGCAGGCGGCATGAAGCGATCCGGCAAGGAACGACGCCGGCGTATTATCCGGCACGGCCGCCCTGCCGTCCACGGCGCCAAAACGCGCAGCGATAGGCACCTGCGGGCTTTATCTGAGAAAGAACTTGCAGGAACGCCCGGAGTTCATTACTTTGACGAGGCGGCCGGGCTATACGGATCAGAGAAACGGCGGCCGCAGGGGACACAGGCCAAAGGCCGCCGGGCCGGCCGGCGCGCGCAGGCCGAACGAGCACAGCATGGGTTACGACGATCTTTCGCCTTCCGGGATCCACCGGGTCGCGAGCTATTCCCCCTACCTCGACCAGCTCGCGGGTTTCGCGAGCGAGATGGGCCTGCGCCAGCGCAGCAATCTCGTGCATCTCGAGCGCAGCCTGAACGCCGCCTGGGCGCTCGGCCAGAACACCATCCTGAGCTGGTCACCGCTCGACGACGGGCTCCTGGTGCTGGTCGTGCCGCATTACTCCATCGCGGAGTACACGGCCGAAGCGTCGCGGGACCCGGCACGGGGCGCGCGCCTGTCGGCCGGGTTCATCACCGAGCTCATCTCCGGGAACCGCCAGCTCACGCTCACGCAGATGCAGAAGGTCGCACGACTCATGAACGTCGAGCCGCGTTTCATTCCGCTGCGCCAGCCGCTCACCGGGCACCCGGTCGAGACGCAGATCATCGAGAAGATGATCCGCCGCTACGGCATCAACTACGTCGCGAGCCGTGCGGTCACCCTGTTCGACATCGTGGGTTTCAGCCTGCTGACGCCGTTCGAGCAGATGACGCAGCTCAACAGCCTCTCCTACTCGCTCAACTCCGCGCACGCGAAGATGCTCGAACGGGACGTCGGCATCAACTTCGCGCGCTCGTCGAGCGGTGACGGATTCTATGTCTGGAACCGGGACCACGGCCTCGAGGCGAACGTCAACCTCTACCATTTCATGCACATCGTGCTCGCCGACAACGCGATCGCGCGCAGCAAGGCGACCTCGAATGCCGTGCCGCTCCTGCGCGCCTGCTTCCACGTGGGGAGCTGCTACGAGTTCCACCAGGCGGAGGGGCTCAACCCGACCATCCACGACTACATCGTGGGTGACGTCACGATCGAGCTCGAGCGCATGATCGAGGCGGCGCAGCCGGGGCAGATCCTCGTCGGGGACTTCCTCGCGAAGCTGTCCACCGGCACCGGGGAGCAGGACGCCGAACAGGTGAACCTCGACGCCATCGCGTTCCTGGAACGCGCCCAGGGCAATCTCGCCAAGCTCGCCGGGCTGGAGCTCTCCGGCGAGAAGATCACGGCGATCCGCTGCTACCTGACCGGCGAGCGCCTCGAAAGCGGGGAGTTCACCATCCGCAAGCTCCGCATCCGCGACAAGCACGGCCTCACGCGCACGGCGTACAACGCCAAGGTGAACATCTACCGGCAATCCGCCGAGCCGATTCTGCTCGGCATCGAGGACCGCAAGCTGACCGAGTCGCGCTCCGCCTGAAAGAGCGCGCGGCGAAAAAAGAAAATGGTCGGGGCGGGGAGATTCGAACTCCCGACCCCCACAACCCCATTGTGGTGCGCTACCAGGCTGCGCTACGCCCCGACCGAGATGTGCATGCCGCGCGGGCGGCAGGGAGCCCGCAGTATAGACCAGTCGCCGCCCTCCGCGGGCCCGGGACGGCCGTCGCCGCGCGCTTTAAGGCCTCACCGGCGCAGGATCTTGAGTATTTGCTCAAGTTCCAAGCGTAATTGCTTGATAATCTGCTGACTTTGACTGACGTCCGTCTTGGCCTGGTCGCCCATCAGGCGCTGCCGCGCACCGCCGATGGTAAACCCGTCGTCGTACAGCAGGCTCCGGATCTGGCGGATGATCAGCACGTCCTGGCGCTGGTAATAGCGCCGGTTGCCCCGCCGCTTGACCGGCTTGAGTTGCGGAAATTCCTGCTCCCAGTACCGCAGTACGTGGGGCTTCACCGCACACAGTTCGCTGACTTCACCTATCGTGAAATATCGCTTACCAGGTATTGGAGGAAGTTCGTCGTTATTCCCCGGTTCCAGCATAGGCCTCTACTCGGGCTTTTAGTTTTTGGCCGGGCCGGAAGGTCACCACGCGGCGCGCAGTGATGGGGATCTCCTCTCCCGTTTTCGGGTTCCTGCCCGGGCGTTCGTTCTTGTCCCGAAGATCGAAATTCCCAAAGCCGGAGAGCTTCACCTGCTCCCCGACGGCCAGCGATGCCCTGAGCTCCTCGAAGTAGAGGTCCACCAACTCGCGGGCTTCGCGCTTGTTGAGCCCCAGTTCGTTGAACAGCGATTCCGCCATGTCTGCTTTCGTCAGTGCCATCGCTTCCTATTCTCTCACTGTCGCAGCGAGCTGCTGCTCTAATCTCTCGACCGCGGCGGCTCTTGCCGAGTCCGCTTCCGCGTCAGTAAGCGTGCGCGAAGTTTCCTGTAAAATCAAGCCTAAAGCTACGCTTTTTCGCCCAGCTTCTATGCCCGGACCGCGGTAGACGTCGAAAATGAATGCCCGCCGGATTATATCCGGCGCCGCGGCGGAAGCCACTTCGACGACCTGCGCGGCCGGCACCTCCTCGGGCACGACCACCGCGATGTCGCGCCGGATGGCCGGGAAGCGGGACACCGGGCGGGCCCGCGGGACCTCCGCGGAGAACGCGGCCTCGAGGTCCACCTCGAACAGCAGCACGTCCCCGGCAATGTCCAGCTCGCGGGCCACCGCCGGGTGCAGCTTGCCGATGGTCCCGACCCGCTCGCCGCCGCGCCGCACCTCGGCGGCCTGGCCGGGCTGGAGCACCGGGTGCCCGGTGGCCTCGAAGGCGACGCCGGTGGCGCCCGCGAACGCGAACAGCGCCTCCAGGTCCGCCTTTATGTCAAAGAAGTCCGCGCTCCTCGTGTCCGCGCCCCACTGCTCCGGCCAGAGGGGCCCGACGGCCACGGCCGCGAGGCGCACGATCTCGACCGGGCCGGCCGCGTTGCCGTGATAGGACTTGCCGATCTCGAACAGCCGCACGCGCTCCTGCTGCCGGGCGAGGTTGGCCGCCGCGGCGCGCAGGAGCCCCGGCCAGAGGGAGCCGCGCATCACGGACATCTCCGCCGAGATCGGGTTCTCGAGCACGAGCTCGGGGTCGCGACCCGTGAACCGGCGGTCGGTGGCGGGATCGATGAAGCTCCACGTGACCACCTCCTGGTAGTCGCGCGCGATCAGCGCATCGGCGATGCGGCGCGGGTCGGGCCGTTGCTCGGACAGCGGCGGCACCGGGTAGCGGCCGGTCTCGGTGATCTCCGGCAGCCGGTCGTAGCCGTGCACGCGCGCGACCTCCTCGACCAGGTCGTCCTCGATCTCGAGATCGAAGCGATGGCTGGGAACCGTGACGCGCCAGCCGTCCCCGTCGCGCTCGACCCCGAGCCCCAGCCGCTCGAGGCAACCGCTCACCTCCCCGGGATCGAGATCGGTGCCGAGCACGCGGGCCAGCCGGCTGCGGCGCAGTCGGATGTCCGCGCGGCGCGGCAACGTGTCCTCGGCCACGAGATCCACCAGCGGTCCGGGACGGCCCCCGGCGATGGCGACGAGCAGGCCGGTCGCGCGCTCGATCGCCCGTGCCTGGCCCCCCGGATCGACGCCGCGCTCGAAACGCAGGGACGCGTCGGTGTGCAGGCCGAGGGCGCGGGCCCGGCCGGCCATCAGCGCGGGCGGCCAGAAAGCCGCTTCGAAGAACACGTTCCGGGTGCCGGGGGTGACCGCCGTGCTCTCCCCGCCCATGATGCCGGCGAGGCCGATGGGTCCGCTGTCGTCGCCGATCACGATGGTATCGGTCCCGGGCGCCGCTTCGCGTCCGTCGAGGAGCGTGAGTTTCTCGCCCGCGCTCGCGAAACGCGGGCGGATCGGCCCCGCCACGCGATCGAGGTCGTAGGCGTGCAGCGGCTGCCCGAGCTCGAGCATCACGTAGTTCGTGACGTCGACCACCGGGTGAATCGGCCGCAACCCGCTGCGCCGCAGCCGCTCGCTCATCCAGAGCGGCGTGACGGCGTTCGGGTCGATGTCCCGCACCACGCGCCCGGCGAACCGCGGGCACACATTCGGATCCGCGACAGTCACGGGGTGAACGTCGTCCGTCATCGGCGCGACAGGGGTCACCTCGACGCTTTTCAGCGCGGCACCGGTCAGCGCGGCGACGTCGCGGGCGATGCCCAGCACGCTGAAGCAATCGCCGCGATTCGGCGTGAGATCGATGTCGAGCACCGTGTCCGGCAGCCCGAGCCACCCGGCGAGATCGGCGCCCGTCGGCGCATCGTCCGGCAGGCGGACGATGCCGCCCGCGTCCTCGCCGAGCCCGAGCTCGCGTGCGGAGCACAGCATGCCGTTGGACTCCACGCCGCGGATGCGGCTGCGACGCAGCTTCACGCCGTTCGGCAGCCGGACGCCGGGCAGCGCGAGCGGGCTCTTCATGCCCACCGTGAGGTTGGGTGCGCCGCACACGACCTGGATCTCGTTCTCGCCGTCGCTGACGCGGCACAGGTGCAGGCGGTCCGCGTTCGGATGCCGCTCGACCGAGAGCACCTCGCCGACGACGACGCCGGACAGCGCCTCGCCCTCGACCTCGATCGCCTTGACCTCCAGCCCGGCCATCGTCAGGCGCTCGGCCAATGCCTCGGCCGGCAGGCCCGGGTCGACCCATTCGCGGAGCCAGCTCAGGGGGAATTTCATGGCGTCAACGGAACTGTTGCAGGAAGCGGAGATCGTTCTCGAAGAACGTGCGCAGGTCGCGCACGCCGTAGCGCAGCATGGCGAGCCGCTCGACGCCCATGCCGAACGCGTAGCCGGTGAATTCCTCCGGATCGACGCCAGCGTTGGCGAGCACGTTGGGGTGCACCATGCCGCAGCCCAGGATCTCGAGCCAGCGGCCGTCCTCCCACATCACGTCCACCTCCGCGGAAGGCTCGGTGAACGGGAAATACGAGGCGCGGAAGCGCAGCTTTGCGTCGCGCTCGAAGAAGCTTTCGACGAACTGGTGCAGCACTGCCTTGAGGTTCGCCATGCTGATGTCGCGGTCGACGACCAGCCCCTCCACCTGGTGGAACATGGGCGTGTGCGTCTGGTCCGAGTCGCAGCGATACACCCTGCCCGGCGCGATGATGCGGATGGGCACGCCTTCCTGCAGCATCGAGCGGATCTGCACCGGCGAGGTGTGCGTGCGCAGCAGCATGCCGCCCGGCAGGTAGAAGGTGTCGTGCAGGGCGCGCGCGGGATGGTTCTCCGGGATGTTGAGGGCGGTGAAGTTGTGGTAGTCGTCCTCGATGTCCGGCCCGGTGCGAACCCCGAAGCCCGCGTCCCGGAAGATGCGTTCGATGCGCGCCATGGCGCGCGTCACCGGGTGCCGCCCGCCGGCGCCGAGCCCCCGGCCCGGCAGCGTGACGTCGACGCTGTCCGCCGCCAGCTTCGCCTCGAGCTCCGCCTGCTCCAGCGCCCGCCGGCGCGCCTCCCAGCGCTCCTGGATGGTTCGCTTGGCGCCGTTGATCGCCTGGCCGGCCGCCGGGCGCTCGGCCGGCGGCAGGCTGCCCAGCGCCTTCAGGCGCTCCGTCAGCACTCCCTTCTTGCCGAGCCACGCGACCCGCACCGCGTCGAGCGCGGGCAGGTCGTCGGCGGATTCGATGTCGGAAGTCGCCTGCGCTACGAGCTCGTCCAGCCCCTGCATCGCGCGACGTTCAGGGCTGCTGCTCGAGGCCGGCCTTCGCCTGCGCCGCAATGGCGCCGAACGCCTCCGGGTCGTGCACGGCGATGTCCGCCAGCACCTTGCGGTCGATGTCGATCTGCGCCTTGTGCAGCCCGTTGATGAAGCGGCTGTAGGACAACCCGTGCAGGCGCGCCGCGGCGTTGATGCGCGTGATCCAGAGCGCGCGGAAATCGCGCTTGCGCTGGCGCCGGTCGCGGTAGGCGTATTGCCCCGCCTTGATGACGGCCTGCTTCGCGACCCGGAAGACCTTGCTGCGGGCGCCGTAGTAGCCCTTCGCCTTGTCGAGGACCTTCTTGTGGCGTGACCTGGCCGTCACGCCGCGCTTCACTCTCGCCATCGCTCGCCTCCTAAGCGTACGGGAGCATGCGGCGCACGCTCTTCAGGTCGCTCGGATCGACCTGCTCGGTGGAACCGAGCTGGCGCTTACGCTTCGAGCTCTTCTTGGTGAGAATGTGGTTGAGGTGGGACTGGGCCCGCTTGAAGCCGCCCTTGCCCGTGCGCCGGAAGCGCTTGGCCGCGCCCCGGTTCGTCTTCAGTTTTCCCATTGTCACTCCATCTGGCCTGTTCGCATGCACGCCCCGCCGGGGCGGCCGCTGCAGGCGGGTATTGGCGGCGGCCCGTTCCCGGGCTTCCCGCCGTTACTCACTTTTTCTTCGGCGCCATCACCATGACCATCTGCCGCCCTTCCATCTGCGGCATCTGCTCGACTACGCCGACTTCGTTCAGGTCTTCCCTGACCCGTGCCAGGAGCCTGGCGCCGATTTCCTGGTGCGCCATCTCCCGGCCCCTGAACCTGAGCGTGACCTTCGTCTTGTCGCCGCTCTCGAGGAATTCCATGAGCTTCCGCAGCTTGATCCGGTAATCGCCCTCGTCCGTGCCCGGGCGAAACTTGATTTCCTTGACGTGTACCTGCTTCTGCTTGCGGCGCGCCGACTGCGCCTTCTTGTTCAGCTCGAACAGGTACTTGCCGAAATCCATCACCCGGCAAACCGGAGGGTCGGCCGTGGGCGAGACCTCGACGAGGTCGAGATCCGCGTCCCTTGCGATCTCAAGCGCCTCTTCCCGGGACATGACTCCGAGCTGTTTCCCGTCGGAGCCGATCACACGCACCCGCGGTGCTTCAATCTCCTCGTTGCGCCTGATGCGCTTAGGGGCTGCGATACGAAAACCCTCCTTACCTGAAAAAACGAAAAGCGGTTCGGGACCGGCGCGCACTGCCGCTCGGGCGCGCCGCTCCCGGCCAACCAGAAAACCGCTGTCCCCGCCCGCCCGCGGCCGGCGGCACTCGCCGGACCGAGGCTCACAAGGACGCGGATTGTAAAACCGGCCCGCAGCCGACACAAGACCAGGGGGGCCGGAAATAGCTGATTCCAAAAAGAACTTGAGTGCTGCCCTGCGGCGGCGGCCGGCCGTGGTGGGCGATGGTGGCTTCGAACCACCGACCTCCACGATGTCAACGTGGCGCTCTACCCCTGAGCTAATCGCCCGGCCGGCCGTCCCGGACGCCGCCGGGACCGCGGAAGGGCGCAGAAGATACTGGAGCCTCCCACGCTCTGCAACTCGCGCGGTCAGCCGGGCAGCGCGGCGAGGAGCTCCTCGACCACGCCGAGGTCCACCGGCTTCACCAGGTGGTGGTCGAAACCCGCGGCGGCCGAGTCGCGGCGGTCGGTCTCCTGGCCCCACCCGGTCAGCGCCACCAGCAGCGGACGGGGCTCCGGGCGCCGCTCCCGGATCTGCCGCGCGACCTCGTGCCCGTCGAGGCCCGGCAGGCCGATGTCGAGCAGCACGGCGTCGGGTTCGAGCTCCGCTGCCGCGGCAATCGCCGCGTGGCCGTCGTACGCGGTGTGGACGTCGTGCCCGCGCAGGGAGAGGAGCTGCGCCAGGCTGTCGGCGGCATCCTGGTTGTCGTCCACGACGAGGATGCGCCGCGGCACGACGCCCGGCGCATGCCCCTCGGGCTTCGCGGAGGGGGCGGTGGCCGGCTCCGGGGCCAGCGGCAGGCGCACCGTGAACTCGCTGCCCCTTCCCGCTCCCTCGCTGTGCGCGCGCACCGTCCCGCCGTGCAGCGCGACGAGGTTCTTGACCAGCGTCAGCCCGATGCCCAGCCCCGCACCGGAGCGGGACCGGGTGTCGTCGGCCTGCACGAACATGTCGAATAGGTGCGGCAGGTGCTCGGGCTGGATTCCCGAGCCGTTGTCCCGCACGCTGAAGACGGCCTCCTCACCCTCGCAGCGGGCGCCGATCCAGATACAGCCCCCCGACGGCGTGAACTTGCAGGCATTGTGCAGCAGGTTCTGCAGCACCTGCGCCAGGCGTGTGCGGTCGCCGTGCACCCAGATCGGCCGGGAAGGCAACGACACCGTCAGGAGGTGTCCGCGCGCGTCGCAAACCGGCCGGACCGCCTCCACCGCGTCGTTCACGACGGATCCCACCTCCAGCGGCTCCTTGCGCAGCTCGACGATCCCGCGGCTCACCCGGCTGACGTCGAGGAGATCGTCGACCAGCCGGGTGATGTGCTCGACCTGGCGCTCCATCATCGCGAGGCATTCGGGCGCGGCTTCGCGGTTCGCGTTCTTGACCTTCATCAGCTCGAGGGCGTTGCGGAGCGGGGCGATGGGATTGCGCAACTCGTGCGCGAGCGTCGCCAGGAACTCGTCCTTCCGCCGGTTGGATTCCCGCAACGCCGCCTCCGCGGCCAGGCGCTCGATCAGGTCGGCCGCCTGGCGCGCGAGGACGTCGAACGCCCGGAACTCCCTTTCCGCGGGGGTGTGCGGCCTGCGCCAGTGCGTCGAGATCATGCCGATCATGGTTCCCGAGCGGGAGTACAGCGGCGTCGACTGCATCGCCCGCATGCCGGCCTCGCGGTGAACCTCGAGCTCGGTGCTGCCGGCGACGAAGTCGCATTCCTCGAGATCGGGCACGAGGCATCGCCGGCCGGTCTTCAGCGCCATGCCGCAGCTCGAATGCGAGCTCGGCCGCACCCGTTGCCAGAAGCGGACGGACTCCGGCGGGAACCCGCGTTGCGCCAAAAGCCGCAGCTCGCCGGTCTCGGGCTCCAGCATCTGCATGCTCGCGAAGTCCGATTGCATGATCGCCACGGCCGTGTCGAGAATCCGCTCCGGCAGCGAATCGGCATCGTCCGCCTGGATCAGCCAGGTGCTGAGCGCCTGCAGGTGACGGGCGAGCTCCAGCTCGGCGGCCAGCGCCAGCCGGCTCGATGCCAGCGCCTCGTCGGACTCCTCGCGCGCCAGGATGATCGCGCACACCGAGCTCGCCATGTCCGCGAGCATCCTGTCCCAGATCTCCGGCTTGCGCGAGGCCTCGAGGCACAGGAAGACGCCGCCCTGCGGCCGTGCACCGCGCTCCCGCACCGGCGCCACGTGCAGGGCGTTGATGGAATGCGCCCGGAACAGCGCCTTCCAGGGCCCGGGCCAGTGGGCATCAGCCGCGACGTCCCGGAAGGCCCGTGGCGTCGTGACCACGGCGGGGGCGCAGAGGCTCGCCGGGTCCCCGCTCTCGGGCAATGCCCGCAGGGCCTCGGCAAACCTGGTGAGGCGCGAGGCGACGATGCGGCTGAAATGCCGTCCGTCGCTGCCGACCAGGACGATGCAGACCCGCACCGAGGGATCGACACGCTCGATCGCCAGACACAGCTCCTCGAGGCAGCGCAGAGGCCGCTCCCCCCGGGCCACGAGCTCGAGCACGTGCCGGTGCTCCCGCAACAGCAGACTCTGTACCGTTTCCGCGGCCTCGCGCGGCGGCTCCGCGGCCCGCAATGTAGAGGAAACCTGCTCGTTCACACCGATCGGATTTACAGACACGGGATGTTTCCTGAAGCCGAAGGCTTCCAGCTCGCCGGGGTGAGCCCCCGGGGGGGACAAGGTGTAGGGGATCGCAGACGATCCGTTGCAGAGATTACCCGCGCCGATCGCGATCGGCAAACGTGATCGGAAGAAGCGGCGCCCCTGCGGGCGGTGACGGTTCCCCGGCGGGCAAAGCGTCCCGGCGGCCGCGTGCGGCGGCGGGCCTGTCGCCCGCCCGCATGCCGATCGTCGCCCGGCCGCCGGCGATCAGCCGGCCACGCGGCCTGGCACGCGCTCCGCGAGCCCGAAGATCGCCTTGCGGATCCGCTGGATCTCGTCGCGCAGCCGGGCCGCTTCCTCGAATTCGAGGTCGCGCGCGTGCCTCAGCATGCGCTTTTCGAGCTGCTCCGCTTTCTTGCGCAGCTGCTCGGGTGTCATCGAGTCGTAAGGCGAAGCTTCCTCCGCGACGCGCCGGCGACCGCGCCCCGGCACGGGGTACGCCCCTTCCATCACGTCGGTGACCTTCTTGACGATGCTGGCCGGCGTGATGCCGTGGCGCTTGTTGTGCTCGATCTGCCGCTCGCGGCGGCGATTGGTCTCCTCGATCGCGCGCTGCATCGAGCCCGTGATCGTGTCCGCGTACATGATCGCCTTGCCGCGCACGTTGCGTGCCGCGCGGCCGATCGTCTGGATGAGCGAACGGTCGGAACGCAGGAAGCCTTCCTTGTCCGCGTCCAGTATGGCGACCAGCGAGACCTCCGGCATGTCGAGGCCCTCGCGCAGCAGGTTGATGCCGACCAGCACGTCGAAGGTGCCGAGGCGAAGGTCGCGCACGATCTCCATGCGTTCCACCGTGCCGATGTCGGAGTGCAGGTAACGCACCTTGACGCCGTGCTCCTGGAGATAATCCGTGAGGTCCTCGGCCATGCGCTTGGTCAGGGTGGTGACGAGGACGCGCTCGTCCGCCTCGACCCGGGCACGAATCTCCGACAGGAGGTCGTCGACCTGCGTGCGCGCGGGCCGTACCTCGACCTCGGGATCGACGAGCCCGGTCGGCCGCACCAGTTGCTCGACGACCTTGTCCGAGTGCTCGGCCTCGTACGGGCCCGGTGTCGCCGACACGTAGATCGTCTGCGGCGACAAACGCTCGAACTCGTCGAAGCGCAGCGGGCGGTTGTCGAGCGCAGAAGGCAGGCGAAAGCCATACTCGACCAGCGTCTCCTTGCGCGAGCGGTCCCCGCGGTACATGCCGCCGAGTTGCGGGATCGTCATGTGGCTCTCGTCGATGAACAGCAGCGCATCCGGCGGCACGTAGTCGAACAGGCAGGGCGGCGGTTCCCCGGGCTGGCGCCCGGAGAGATAGCGCGAATAGTTCTCGATGCCCGAGCAGTAGCCGAGCTCGCGGATCATCTCCAGGTCGAACAGCGTGCGTTGCTCGAGCCGCTGCGCTTCGAGAAGCTTGTTCGCCTTGCGCAGCTCCTCGAGACGCTCGGCGAGCTCGACCTTGACCTGGTCGATGGCCTCGAGCAGGCGCTCGCGCGGTGTGACGTAGTGTGTCTTCGGGAAGATCGTGAGCCGCGGCACTCGGCGGAGAAGCTCACCCGTGAGCGGATCGAAGTACGACAGCGATTCGATCTCGTCGTCGAACAGCTCGATCCGCACGGCATCGCGCTCGGATTCCGCCGGGAACACGTCGATGACGTCGCCGTGCACGCGGTAAGTACCTTGCGACAGCTCGAGCGGATTGCGCTTGTACTGCATCTCGGCAAGTCGCCGCAGGATCGTGCGCTGGTCGATGCGCTCCCCGCGCGAGAGGTGCAGCACCATGCTGAAGTACGCTTCCGGGTCGCCGAGGCCGTAGATCGCCGACACCGTGGCGACGATGACGGTGTCCTTGCGCTCCATCAGCGCCTTGGTTGCCGAGAGGCGCATCTGCTCGATGTGCTCGTTGATGGAGGCGTCCTTCTCTATATAGGTGTCCGAGCTCGGGACGTAGGCCTCCGGCTGGTAGTAGTCGTAGTACGAGACGAAATACTCGACGGCGTTGCGCGGGAAGAACTCGCGGAATTCGCCGTAGAGCTGGGCCGCGAGCGTCTTGTTGTGGGCGAGCACGATCGCCGGCCGCTGCACGGCCTCGATCACGCTCGCCATGGTGAACGTCTTGCCGGAGCCGGTGACGCCGAGCAGGGTCTGCTTCGCGAGGCCGTCGTTCAGGCCTTCGACGAGGCCCGCGATGGCCTGCGCCTGGTCCCCCGCCGGAGCGAACTTCGCATCCAGCTTGAAGCGCGTGCGCTCGTCCGTGTCGCGCGTCTTGGGGAGTTTTGTCGCTTCACGTACCATGGACAGCGGTCTTTGGGAGAGAACCCGTGAGTCTATCAGTTTCGGAGCGCATGGCGCGGGTACGGCCGTCGCCGACCAGCGCCGTCGTCACGCTCGCTGCCGAGCTCAAGGCACAGGGCCGTGACATCATCAGCCTCGGCGCGGGCGAGCCGGATTTCCCGACCCCGCCGCACGTCTGCGAGGCGGCGATCCAGGCGATCCGGGCCGGTGAGACCCGCTACACGCCGGTCGCGGGCACCCGCGCCCTCAAGGAGGCGATCTGCCGCAAGTTCGAGCGGGAGAACGGCCTCACCTACGGCCTGGACCAGGTGCTCGTCTCCGTGGGGGCGAAGCACACGTTGTTCAATGCCTGCCAGGCGCTGCTCGATCCCGGGGACGAGGCGGTCGTGCCCTCACCGTACTGGGTGTCCTACCCGGACATGGTGCGGGTCGCCGGTGCCGAGCCGGTCATTATCGACACGGGAATCGACACCGGGTTCAAGATTTCGCCCGCCGCGCTCGATGCCGCCCTCACCGACCGCACCCGCGTCCTGTTCCTGAACAGCCCTTCGAACCCCACCGGCGCGTGCTACACGCGCGCCGAGCTCGCGGCGCTCGGCGAGGTGCTGCTCGAGCACCCGGACGTGGTGGTCCTCGCCGACGACATCTACGAGCACATCTACTGGGGCAGTGAGCCGTTCACCACGCTGGCCCAGGCGGTGCCGGCCCTGTACGAGCGGACGCTGACGGTGAACGGGGTATCCAAGGCCTACGCCATGACGGGCTGGCGGATCGGCTACGCCGGCGGACCGAGGAAGCTGATCACGGCGATGACCACGATCCAGAGCCAGACGACCTCGAACCCCTGCAGCATCTCCCAGGCGGCCGCGATCGCGGCCCTGGACGGGGACCAGGCCTGCGTGCGCGAAATGGCCGCGGCGTACCGCGCCCGGCACGATTACGTGGTGGAGGCGCTGAACGCCCTCCCCGGGTTCGAGTGCCGGCAGAGCGCGGGCGCGTTCTACGCGTTCCCGCGGGTGGAAGGCGCGATCGAGGCGCTGGGACTCCCGGACGACACTGCGCTCGTGGCGCATTTCCTCAAGGAGGCCGATGTCGCGATGGTGCCGGGCAGCGCCTTCGGGGCCCCGGGCTACGTGCGCATCTCCTTCGCGTGCTCGATGGACGAATTGCGTGAAGCCGTTCGCCGCATCGGCAACGCTTTGATGTAGAATGGAAACCCGTGAGCGCCAGGCGAGGCGGGCTGCCTTGACTTGGGCGGGCCGCTGGCACAGAATCGCGCCCCTTGCTCGCGGCCGTCTTTCCGCACGGTTCCCCGGTAGCTCAGTTGGTAGAGCGACGGACTGTTAATCCGTTGGTCGCTGGTTCGAGTCCGGCCCGGGGAGCCAAC
>Ga0079224_100004890_pt1 | contig 17476 bp, 11 predicted proteins | sample Stecom2015_FD_80414 | JGI IMG/M metagenome (GOLD analysis project Ga0079224, IMG submission 80414) | Agricultural soil microbial communities from Utah to study Nitrogen management - Steer compost 2015 | ecosystem: Environmental > Terrestrial > Soil > Agricultural land | place: USA: Utah...
AGGCTGGAGCGCGGCCAGACCCGGATCTACCCGGGCTGGCAGATGCGCATCCCCGCCGCCACGCACGCTCCGGCGCCCGCCCCGGAGTCGGGGTTCGGGGCTCGCGGCGACCTCCCGCCGGCTCCCACCAGCGCCGGCCAGGACGGCGCCGGCGCGCACACCCCGGAAGTCAACCCAGACCCGCAGCGCGCCGGCTTGCAGTACGAGGTGGCGCAGGGTGACTGGATGTGGCACATCGCCGACCGGTACCTGGGCGACCCCGAGCGCTACCAGGACATCGCCGCCCTCAACCCGCACTACGCCGACCAGCACGGGGACTTCCCCGACCACATCGAACCCGGCTGGACCCTGCAACTCCCGACGGATGCCGTCGATAGTGGACCTTCCCGGCACGCGACCGGCACCACTGTCCCGCCGCAGGTCGAGCAGCCCGGAGCCGAACAGCCCGGAGCCGAGCAGCCCGGCGACGGACAGCCGGGAGCAGGGCGGCCGGGGACAGAACAACCGCCGGGCGAGGTGGAGCGGCCCGGGCCGGGAAGCCCGGAGGCGGAAGCCGACCAGCCCGCACCCCCCGCACCGGAACAGCCGGCCCCGGAACAGCCGGCACCGGTGCCGGAGAGCCCGGCCCCGCCCGCCGGGGAACCGCAGGCACCCAGTCCGGGCTCTGGTGGCGCGGCGCCACCGCCGCCGGCCTGGAGCGAGGCGCCCCCCGCGGCCGCGCCCGCGCCTCCGGCCGCGCCCCACCTGCCCGGGCGCCCGCCGGCGCTGGGACCCGAGACCTCGCCGGCCCCAGCCCCGGCGCCGGCACCGGCGGCCCCGCCGGCGGTCGGGTTCGGTGCCGCTCCGGCAGCGCCGGACGGGTTCGCCACCAGCGCCGAGCAGCACCTGGAACGGCTCGCCCCGCCCGCGCTCGCCAGCGCCGGGCTGCTCACCGCGCTGGTGTTCGGCGGCGCCGCCCTGCAACTGCGGCGCCGCCGGCAGGAGCACCAGCCCGGGTACCGGTTCACCTCCGCCCCGGCGCAGCGGCTGGAGAAGACCCTGCGCGCCGCCCAGCAGCCGCTCGACGCCGCTCGCCTGGAGGCCGCCCTGCGCCACCTCGCCGCCGGGCTCGGGCGGCGCCCGGGGCCCGCGCCCGACATCGCCGGAGCCATGGTGGACGCCGGGGCGGTGCACCTGCTGCTGGCCGCGCCCTGCCCGGACCCGCCCGCGCCCTGGCAGGACCGCGGCGACCGGTGGACCCTCCCGGCCGGCACCGGCCTCCCGCCGGTGGACCCGGCGGTCCCGCCGGCGCCGCTTCCCACCCTCGCCACGGTCGGCTCCCAGGCCGGCATCCACCTGCTGCTCGGCCTGGAACGCCTGGGTCTCCTCGCGCTCCACGGCGACCCGGCCGGAGCCCGCGACCTGCTGCGCTACCTCGCCGCCGAACTCGCCTGCCAGACCTGGTCCGCCGGCGCCGAGGTGGTGGTGACCGGGTTCGACCCGCGGGAGACCGAACTCCTCCTGGCCGTCGGCGCCGAGCGGTTGCGACCGGTGCCCGCGGTCACCGACGCGCTGGGGCTGGTGCGGCAGCGGGTGGCCGCCGGGCGGGCGTCCGCGGACCACACCGCCGGCGGTCTGGGCCGCGGCGCCGCCGGCCCGCCGGCCCAGGTGCTGCTGGTCGCCGCCCCCACCCCCGCCGACCTCGCCGCCCTGGCCGAGCTGGCACCGACACTGGCCGGGTCGCGGTGCGCGGTGGTGGTTGCCACCACCGACGCCACTCCGCCCCGGCCCGCCGCCTGGCGGGTCACGGCGACACCCGACGGCACGCTGCACGCGCCGCTCCCGTCCCGGCGGGCGTCCCTGACCGCGGCGGCGCTGGCGATGGAGGAGTTGGCACTGCTCGCCGAGACCTCGCTGGCCGCCCGTACCGCACCACTGCGGCCGGTGCCGGCCGCCCCGGAGGCGGAGCCGTGGGCCGCGACCGCCGACCTCGCCGGCCTGGCGCGGCCGCCGTCGCCGCCGCCCGCGGACCAGACCAGCGTGACCGCCGCGCTGCCCACCGGCCCGGTGCCGCCCATCGACGCCGACCTGGACGCGGATCTGCGCGCCTGGCACCAGGGCGAAGCCGGCCGGCCCCGGATCGGCGTGCTGGGCCCGGTCATCGTGGACGCCGCCGGACCACCCCCGCAGGCCCACCGCCGCCTGCACGCCGAACTCGTGGTCTACCTCGCCCAACGCGGCTCCCGGGGCGCGGACGCCGGCTCGCTCGACGCCGCCCTGTGGCCGGACGTCCCGGTCGGGGAACCAGCCCGCCGGGCCATGCTGGACCGGGTGGGCCGGTGGCTGGGCACGGATCAGCAGGGTGCCCCGTGGCTGGTCGATGCGGACGTCTACCGGCTCGCCGCGGGTTACCTGTTCGACTGGCACCTGTTCCGGCGGCTACGGGCCCGCGGCGCGCAGCGGGGACCGGACGGCACCGACGACCTGCGGGCCGCGCTCCGGCTCGTACGCGGGGTCCCGCTGGACGGGGCGGACCGCCCTCGCGCTCCGGGCACCCGCAACCCGTACCCATGGTTGGGAGAGTCCACTGTCCACCCCGACCACATCGTCGCCACCGTGGTCGAGACCGCCCACGACCTCGCGGAGCGGTGCCTGGCCGCCGGCGATCCGGCCGGCGCCCGGTGGGCGGTGCGGCAGGCGTGGCTGGCCGACTCCGCGCGTACCTATGACCAACCGTGGCGGGACCTGCTGCGGGCCGAACAGGCCGACGGCCAGACCGGCCAACTCCGCTCGGTGCTGGCCGAGTTGATGCGCGCCCGCGAGGTCGAGGCGCCGCAGGACCTGGCGCCGGAGACCTACCACCTGATCAGTAGCTGGCCCCGCCACGTGCTGGCCCCGACCGGATAGGCGGCGTGGCGGTGGCCGGCCCTGCCGGCGGGGCGGGAAACTGGTCGCCATGAACCGGTACCTTCTCGCGATCGACCAGGGCACCACCTCGTCGCGGTGCATCGTGTTCGACGCGGACGCCAACATCGTCGCCGTTGACCAGGCCGAGCACCGGCAGATCTTTCCCCGGCCGGGCTGGGTCGAGCACGACGCGAACGAGATCTGGCACCAGGTCCAGGCGGTCACCCAAGGTGCCCTGGACCGCGCCGGGCTCTCCCGGGCCGACGTGTCGGCGCTGGGCATCACCAACCAGCGGGAGACCACCCTGCTGTGGGACGCGCGGACCGGTGAGCCGGTCGGCAACCCGATCGTGTGGCAGGACACCCGCACCGACGTGCTCATCCGCGACCTGGCGGCCGAGCACGACGACGAATGGTGGCGGGCCCGCTGCGGGCTGCCACTGGCGACCTACTTCGCCGGCCCGAAGCTGCGCTGGCTGCTGGACCAGGACCCGGTGCTGCGGCGGCGCGCCGAGGCCGGCGAGGTGCACTTCGGCACCGTCGACACCTGGCTGATCCGCCAACTCACCGGCGAGCACGTCACCGACGTCACCAACGCCAGCCGGACCATGCTGATGAACATCGCCACCCTGGACTGGGACGACGACCTGCTGGCCGCGATGGGCGTACCGCGGGCGATGCTGCCCCGGATCGTGCCGTCCTCGCACGTGTACGGCGAGGCCCGTGGCCTGCTCGCGGGGGTGCCGGTGGCCGGCGCCCTCGGCGACCAGCAGGCGGCGCTGTTCGGCCAGACCTGCTTCACCCCGGGGGAGGCCAAGTGCACCTACGGCACCGGGTCGTTCCTGCTGCTCAACACCGGCACCAGCCCGGTACGCAGTGAGCAGGGGCTGCTGACCACGGTCGGCTACCAGATCGGTGACCAGCCGCCGGTCTACGCCCTGGAGGGCTCGATCGCGGTCACCGGGGCGCTGGTCCAGTGGTTGCGCGACAACCTCGGGATCATCGAGACCGCCGCGGAGATCAGCGACCTGGCAGCCAGTGTCGACGACAACGGCGGCTGCTACGTGGTGCCGGCGTTCTCGGGCCTGTTCGCGCCACACTGGCGCTCGGACGCGCGCGGCGTCATCGTCGGGCTCACCGCGTACGTCACCAAGGCGCACCTGGCGCGGGCCTCCCTGGAGGCCACCGCCTGGCAGGTGGCAGACATTGTCACGGTGATGAACAAGGAATCCAATGTAGAGCTCAGTACGCTGAAGGTGGACGGCGGCATGACCGCTAGCGACCTGCTGCTGCAGATCCAGGCCGACCTGATCGGGGTGCCGGTGATCCGGCCGACGGTCACCGAGACCACCTGCCTCGGGGCGGCGTACGCGGCCGGCCTGGCGGTCGGCTTCTGGCCGGACCTGGCCGCGCTACGGGAGCACTGGCGGGTGGACCGCCGGTTCGACTCCCAGATGCCGGCGCAGCGCCGGGAGGTGGAGCGGGCCCAGTGGCGCAAGGCGGTCGCCCGCTCGCTGGACTGGGCCTGATCCCCAAGCGGGCGCCCTTGATCAGGCTTGAGCCTGATCAAGGGCGCCCGCTTGGGGAGAAATGCGGCTGCGGCGCGGTCTGCTCAGTTAGGAGCCTCGGTGAGGGTGACGGTGGTGGTCCGGACCGTGCCATCGCGCGCGAACTCCACCTCCAGGGTGTCCCCGGGCGCCGAGGACTGCACCACGCTGACCAGGTCGCCGGAGTCGGTGATCCGGGTGTCGTCCACCCGCACCACGATGTCCCCCACCCGCAGGCCGGCCTCGTCGGCGGGGCTGCCCGGGATCACCTCACCGATCAGCGCGCCACCGGTGGCGACCGGCGTGACCGAGACCCCCATGAACGCGTGGCGGATCTCCTGCCCCGCGATCAGTTGCTCGGCGACGTCGGTCGCCCGGTTGCTCGGGACCGCGAACCCCAGCCCGAGGAAGCCGGAGCCGACCCCGTCGGTGGCGATCGCGGTGTTGATCCCGACCACCTCGCCGGCCATGTTGACCAGCGGTCCGCCCGAGTTGCCGGGGTTGATGGAGGCGTCGGTCTGCAACAGGCCGGACAGTGAGCGCCCCTGGTCCGCGCCTCGGCCAACCGGGAGCGTCCGGTCCAGCCCGCTGATGATGCCCTGGGTCACCGAACCCTGGAAGTCCAGCGGGCTGCCGATCGCCAGCACCGTGTCCCCGACCAGCACCTTGTCGCTGTCACCGAAGGTGGCGGGCTCCACCGAGACACCCTCCACCTGCACCACCGCGATGTCGCTGCGGAGGTCGGCGCCGACGATGGACGCGGGCGCGGTGTCGCCGTTGCTGAACAGGACCGACACCTGCTGGCCCTGCGACGACTCCACCACGTGCGCGTTGGTCAGGATGTATCCCTCCTCGGACATGACCACACCGGAGCCGCTGCCGTCACCGGCACGGATCTGCACCACGCTCGGGCTGACCTGGGACGCGATGCTCGCCAGCGAGGTGTAGTCCAGTTGCGGCGCGTCCACCACGGTGACCTGGCCCGCGCCGTCGTCGCCATGGGCCTGGGCGTAGACCCAGGCCCCCGCCGCCCCGCCGCCCGCGGCGGCGATGCCCATCAACAGGAGGAGCAGCAGGGCCAGCCCGAAGATCCGGCTACCGCCGCCGTCCGGCCGGCCACCGCCGTACCCCGGACCCCCGGGGCCGCCGTAGGGTGGCTGGCTGGCGTACTGCGGCTGCCCGACCTGGGGCAACTGGCCGAGGGTCACCTGGGCGGGGAACTCACTGGTGGGCGACGGGTCGCTCACTGGCCCCTGGTACCCGCTGGACGGCGCCGTCGGGGCGGTCAGCGGCCCGGGCGGGCCGGCCACGGTCGGCGGTGCCTCCCCGGGCCCGGGCGGAGGGCTCCCCGGCTGGGCGTTCCCCGGCTGAGTGTGGCCGGTTGGACCGGTGTCGTGGGCTGCCCCGAACCGGTCCGGTTCCGCGTACCCGGTCGGCGCCTGGTCGGTGGGGCGGCTGGTCCAGCTCACCGGCCGCGACCACTCCGGCCGCGGTGTTGGGTGCTCGTCCTGCTCGCTCATATCCTCAACCTTCTCCGGTCATCCTTGCGCGGGGCTTGATCCATCCTGGCAGTCGGCTGTGTCCGCGGACGCTTCGCTCGGCGCCAGCGGCAGCTTCACCCGGAACGTGGCGCCTTCCCCCGGCGTACTCTCCACCTCGACCACGCCCTGGTGTGCCGCGACCAGGGCGGCGACGATCGCGAGTCCGAGCCCGGTGCCGCCCAGCGGCGCCCCGGGACCCTGGGCACCCGGTCCCCCCAGCGGGCGGGTCCGCGCCGAGTCCACCCGGTAGAAGCGCTCGAAGACCCGCTCGGCCTGCTCCGGGGTGAGCCCGGGGCCGCGGTCGGACACCTCGACCACCCCCGTCCCCGGCTCGGCCCGCAACCGTACCGCTACCGGGCTACCCGCCGGCGTGTGCGTCAACGCGTTGCCGAGCAGGTTCCCCACGATCTGCCGCAGCCGGGCGTCGTCGCCGGTCACCACCAGCGGCCGGTCGCCGGACGGCAGCTCCAGGCTGATCGGCCGGTCCGGTTCGATGGCGCGGGCGGCCTGCACCGCGTCGGCCACGATCACCGCCAGCTCGACCGGCGCCAGGTCCAGCGGCCGCTCCCGGTCCAGCCGGGCCAGCAGCAGCAGGTCCTGCACCAGCAGGCCCATCCGCGCGGCCTCGTCCTCGATCCGGCGTACCAGCCGCTCGCCCTGCTCCGGGGTGCTGGCCACGCCCTGCCGGTAGAGTTCGGCGAAGCCGCGGATCGTGGTCAGCGGGGTACGCAGTTCGTGCGACGCGTCCGCGACGAACTGCCGCATCCGCTCCTCGGACTGCCGGGCCCGGCTCTCGGCCGCCCGGGCCGCGCGTTCGGCCTGCCGGGCCGCCGCCTCCGAGGCGCTCTGCGCCCGGAACGCCGTCTCGATCTGCGCCAGCATGGCGTTGAGCGCGCGGGCGAGCTTCCCCACCTCGGTACGGGCCGGGCCGGGCCGGTTCGCCTCCGGGTCCGGCACCCGCCGGGCGAGGTCCCCACCGGCGATCGCCTCCGCGGTCCGCTCGATCTGGCTCAACGGGCGAAGGCTGGTCCGCACCGCCCACACTCCGGCCGCGGCCAGCAGGCCCAGGACCGCGACCCCGATCAGCAACTCCAGCCAGACCAGCCGCGCCACCGCGCTGTCCGCGTCGGACAGGTCGGCCGCCACGATCAGCAGGGTGCCGTCCGGCAACGGCGTGATGATGGTCCGCCACCGGTCACCACCCCGCTCCGAATCCACTGTGTAGGGTTCGCCGGAGCGGCGGAGCGCCTCCTCCAGGGTCGCCGGGCGTTCCGGCAGCGCCGAGGGTTCGTAGCGCGTGTAGTCGTACCACTGGAGCGCCCGCACCTCCGGGATCCGCCACTCGATCAAGAACTCGCTGGGCAGCAACGAGGACGGGTTGCGGACCGGCTCTCCCTCCGCCGGCAGGCCGCGCTGCTGGATCCCCGCCACCATCTCGACGAGCTGCTCATCGATGCGTCCGACCAGATAGGACCGCAGCGCCACGGTGCTGGCCACGCTGATGAGCACCAGCGCCACCGCGACCAGCACCAGCACCGCGGCGACCAGCTTGACCCGCAACGGCGTCCGACCGAGCAGACCGGTCATGCTCTCCCCACCCGCGTCGCTGCCTCGCTTCGCTCAGGCCGGCAGGCGCAGCACGTAGCCCACGCCGCGGAGGGTATGGATCAGCTTCGGTTCCACCGTGTCGACCTTACGCCGCAGATAGGAGATGTACGACTCCACGATATTGTCGTCGCCCCGGAAGTCGTAGTTCCACACGTGGTCGAGGATCTGCGCCTTGGACAGCACCCGGTTGGCGTTCAGCATGAGGTAGCGCAGCAACTTGAACTCGGTCGGGGAGAGCGCGACCCGGCGGCCGCCCCGGTGGACCTCATGGCTCTCCTCGTCCAGTTCCAGATCGGCGAACGTGAGCTTGGGCGGGGCCTGGTCCCCGGCGGAGCGCCGCAGCACCGCGCGGATCCGCGCGGTCAACTCCTCCAGGCTGAACGGCTTGGTCACGTAATCGTCGCCGCCCAGCGTGAGGCCGCGGATCTTGTCATCGGTGGCGTCCCGGGCGGTGAGGAACACCACCGGCACCCGGGCCCCCTCCGACCGCATCAGCTTGATCACCTCGAACCCGTCCAGGTCCGGCAGCATGATGTCGAGCACCACCAGATCCGGCGGTGAGCGTAGCGCCGCGGTCACACCCTCGCTGCCCGTGGTGGCGGTCATCACCTCGAAGCCGGCGAACCGCAGGCTCGCCGAGAGCAGTTCCAGGATGTTCGGGTCGTCCTCCACGACCAGCAGTTTCGCCTCCGCCATGCGTCCATCATGCTCCGTTTGGCTGAGTGCCCGCTGTACGTTCGCTGGAAGCCTCTTTGATCACGGCGATCCAGGTGGAGCGGGCGACCGCCAGCGGCTCGCCGTCCGGGGCGTACAGCGCGGTGCGCACCACCGCCTTGCGGCCCTCGCTGGAGACCAGCGCGCCGGTCACCACGCAGCGGGAGCCGGCGACCGGCACCCGGCGTACCTCGGCGGCGATCCGGCCCAGCACGTACGGCCGGCTCGGGCCGATGATCGCCCAGCCACCGGGGCAGTCCAGCGCCGCCCACACCGTGAGCGCCGACGCGCCCTCCGGCACCCGCCACGGCGCCGCGGTACGCCCGTCGCCGACCGGCCCCGGGTAGATCTCCAGGCCGTCGCCGGCCGGCCGCCGCGGCCCGCAGACGTAGCAGGTGGGGAAGGGGTGCTCGACGAATCCCCGGTACCCCTCGGCGGCCCGAGCGGCCCCGGCGAAGTCCACCCGCGGCGGCGCCTCGCCGATGGTCTCCGGCGCGACCGGGACCGCCGCCGCGACCAGGCGCTCCCCGGCGTACACCTCGATCCCGCCGCCGGTCGCACCCACCCGCAGCGGAGTCTCCAGCGGCGGCGGCGACCGTAGGGTCACCTCCACCGCCGCGGCGCCGTCCAGGCGGGAAGCGACCAACCCGGCGGTGTAGCCGCCGTTGCCCGACCCGGGCGGTCCGTTGAACCGGCGCTCGATGAGCACCTCCCGAGCCTATTACGAGGGCAACCGTGTGAGATGCTAGGCGGCGGCAGGGAGCGGTGTGGCGGGCACCGCCGACCGGGCTCCCGGCTTCAGGGTCCGCTCGCAGCCCCGCCCGGCGGCGGGAGCCCTCGAGCGGACAGCGCTCAGACCGAAAGGGCGGCTTATGACCGACGGGCGGATCGTGGTGTCCGGCCTGACCAAGCACTACCGCCGGGTCAGGGCGGTAGACGACCTGTCATTCGAGGTGGAGCCCGGGCGGGTGACCGGCTTCCTCGGTCCCAACGGCGCCGGCAAGACCACCACGCTGCGGATGCTGCTGAACCTGGTCACACCCACTCGCGGCACCGCCACCATCGGCGGCCGCCGGTACGCGGACCTGCCAGAGCCGGTACGCGAGGTCGGTGCGGTGCTGGAGGCTTCCAGCGCCCACCGCGGCCGCACCGGTCGCAACCACCTGCGGGTGGTCTGCGCCGCCGCCGGCCTGCCCACCGAGCGGGTGGACGAGGTGCTGCGGCTGGTGGGGCTCACTCCGGCGGCCAAGCGCAAGTTCAAGGGCTACTCGATGGGGATGCGCCAGCGGCTGGGGATCGCCGCGGCGATGCTGGGTGACCCGCGAGTGCTGGTCCTCGACGAACCAGCCAACGGGTCGGACCCGGAGGGCATCCGGTGGATGCGGGACCTGCTCAAGGGCCTCGCCGAGCAGGGCCGGACGGTGCTGGTCTCCAGCCACCTGCTCTCGGAGATGCAGTTGCTCGCCGACGACGTGGTGATCATCGCCGCGGGCAAGCTGGTCACCCACGGACCGGTGAGCAAGGTGGTCGACGGCATGGCCGACGCGGGCCAGGTCCGGGTGCGGACCCCGCAGGCGGAGGCGCTGACCGCGGCACTCGGCGACCAGGCACAGGTGCGGAAGGAGCCGGACGGCGCGCTGCTGGTCACCGGCGTGGACGCGCCAGCGGTCGGGGCGGCGGCCCTGCGCGCCGGCGCCGAACTGCACGAACTGGTAACCGAGAGGCCCGACCTGGAGCGGGTGTTCCTGGAACTGACCGCCGGCAAGGAGGCGATCCGATGACCGCCGTCACCACCACCCCAGAGCCGCAAACGGCCAGCGCGCCGGGTCCGGCGGAGGCGTCCGGTGGCCGGGCCGTGCACCTGGTCCGCAGCGAGCTGCTCAAGATCCGGACCACTAACACCTGGTGGATCTTCCTGATCGGGGTCTTCGTCGCCACCGCCCTCGCGGCCACGGTATGGATCGCGGTGGGCAACAGCCAGATCAACACCGCGGCGGCCGGCGGCGAGGAGTTCGTGCCGCCGGAGAACGCCTCCGAGGCGGAGCTGGAGATCACGCGCCAGCAGTCCGAACTCTCGCAGGACCTCACCCGCACCCTGCACGACGCCTCGGCCGAGATCTACACCTCCGGGCAGTTCTTCGGGCTGATGTTCGCGCTGTTGCTGGGCATCCTGCTGATCACGAACGAGTTCCACCACCAGACCGCCACCACCACGTTCCTGGTCACGCCCCGGCGTACCCAGGTGGTCCTGGCCAAGCTGGCTACCGCGATGATGGGCGCCGGGTTCTTCTGGGCCTTCGCCACCCTGCTCAGCGTCGCGGCCGGCGCCATCTTCCTGGCGACCAAGGGGTACGGCACCCAGTTGACGGAGTGGCCGGTGCTGCGCGCCATCCTGTTCAACGCGCTGGCATACGGCCTGTGGGGAGTGCTCGGGGTCGGGCTGGGCGTGCTGATCCGCAGCCAGATCGGCGCGGTGCTGACCGGGACGGTGGCCTACGTGGTCGGCACGTTCCTGATCCAGCAGATCGTCTTCGCCCTGTACTTCCTGCTCGACTGGGACTGGGTGCTGGACGTGATGGTGCTGTGGCCGGGGGTCGCCTCGCAGGTCATGATCTCACCGGAGCCGCCCTACCCCAGCAGCCCGTCGTGGTGGGTAGGGGCGCTGGTGCTGATCGCCTACGGGGTCGGCTTCGGGGTCATCGGCACCTTGATCACGCGGCGCCGAGACATCTCCTGACCCGGCCGCTGGCCCATCTGCCTATCTGCTGTACACCGGCCGTGCCCGGTCCGGCCGCGCGCGGTGCCCGGCGCTCGCGCACGCGGCGCCCGTGTGCGCGGGGCCCCCCGTGTGCGCGCGTCGCCGCGTGCGCGCGTCGCCGCGTGGCGTTCGGGCAGAGGTCACAAGCCGCTGCGGCGCGTCACCACGTAGCCTTGAGAGACGGACCAGTAGGGAAGTACACAGACCCGCGAAAGAGGCGAACAGCGGCCGTGTCAGCGCCAGAGACGTCGCAGGAGAATCGGGCCGGTGATCCGCTCGCGGGCTTCGGCCCCAACGAGTGGATCGTCGAAGACATGTATCAGCGGTACCTCGCCGATCCGTCGAGTGTCGACTCGGCCTGGCACGAGTTCTTCGCCGACTACCAGCCCACCGTCGAGCAGCCGGCCCGGGAACAGCCCACCCGGGAAGGCGCCCAGCGGACGGCGAGCACGGCGCCAGCGGACCGGGCACCGGCGAACGCGACTCCGGCCGCCGCCGCACCGGTCGCGACGCCGGGGACGGCACCCGCGACGCAGCCGGAGGACCAACCGAAGACCCCGCCAAAGACGCAGCTCGCGGCCAGGCAGCCGGTGGCCGGGTCTGGGACGGCGGGGCCGCAGGCCCCGCGGACCGGTACCCGGCCACCGGCAGGCCCACCGTCGGCCAAGCCGGCCGCCGACGAGGCCGGCCCAGAGAAGGCCGCGACGGGAAAGGCGACGAGCGGAAAAGCCGCGATGGGGAAGGCGGCGACGGTGAACGCCGGGACCCCGGGGACCGGGACCGCCGGCGGGCCGGAGGCGGCGACAAGGCCGGCCGGGCGTCCGCTACGCGGCGTCGCCGCCCGGATCGCCGAGAACATGGATGAGTCCCTGAGCGTCCCGACCGCCACCAGCGTGCGGGCGGTGCCGGCGAAGCTGCTCGAGGACAACCGGATCGTCATCAACAACAGTCTCGCCCGCGGACGGGGCGGCAAGGTCAGCTTCACCCACCTGATCGGGTACGCGGTGGTGCGGGCGATCGCCGCCCGGCCGGCGATGAACCGGGCATACGCCCGCTTGGACGGGCGGCCCGCCCAGATCGACCCCGAGCACGTCAACCTGGGGCTAGCCATCGACCTGACCCGGCCCGACGGCTCGCGGACCCTGGTCGTGCCGAACATCAAGGCCGCCGAGACCATGGACTTCCGGCAGTTCTGGCAGGCGTACGAGGACGTGGTACGCCGGGCGCGGCGGGGCGACCTGACCCTGGACGACTACGCCGGCACCACGGTCACGCTGACCAACCCGGGCGGGCTCGGCACCGTCCACTCGCTGCCGCGGCTGATGGCCGGGCAGGGCACCATCGTCGGCGTCGGCGCGATCGAGTACCCGGCGCCGTACCAGGGCATGTCCGACGAGACCCTGGCCGAACTGGCGGTTAGCAAGATCATCACCCTCACGTCCACCTACGACCACCGGGTCATCCAGGGTGCCGAGTCCGGCGAGTTCCTGGCCCAGGTGCACCGGCTGCTGCTGGGCGAGGACGAGTTCTACGACCAGATCTTCACCGCCATGCGGATCCCGTACGAGCCGGTGCGCTGGACCCGCGACGTGCCCAGCGGGGTGGACGGGCACGTGGACAAGACCGCCCGGGTGATCGAGCTGATCCGCGCCTACCGGGTGCGCGGGCACATGATGGCCGACACCAACCCGCTGGAGTTCGAGATCCGCCGCCACCCGGACCTGGACATCCTCGAACACGAGCTGACCCTGTGGGACCTGGACCGCACCTTCCCGGTGGGCGGCTTCGCCGGCAAGCAGCGGATGAAGCTGCGCGAGATCCTCGGAGTGCTGCGCGACTCGTACTGCCGCCGGGTCGGCGTGGAGTACATGCACATCCAGGACCCGGAGGAGCGGCGCTGGATCGCCGACCGGGTGGAGACCCGCTACCAGCGCATGTCGCCGGAGGCGCAGAAGCACATCCTGAACCGGCTCAACGCCGCCGAGGCGTTCGAGACCTTCCTGCAGACCAAGTACGTGGGCCAGAAGCGGTTCTCGCTGGAGGGTGGGGAGTCGCTGATCCCGCTGCTGGACGAGGTCCTGCAGGCCGCGGCGGAGGAACAACTCGACGAAGTGGTGCTGGGCATGGCCCACCGGGGCCGGCTGAACGTGCTGGCCAACATCGTCGGCAAGCCGTACGAGCAGATCTTCTCCGAGTTCGAGGGGCACATCGACCCCAGCTCCACCCAGGGCTCCGGGGATGTCAAGTACCACCTCGGCATGACCGGGAAGTACACCACCCCGGACGGCGAGCGCTCCACCACCGTCTCCGTGGTCGCCAACCCCTCCCACCTCGAGGCGGTGGACCCGGTGCTGGAGGGCATCGTGCGGGCCAAGCAGGACCGGCTGGACCTGGGCCTGGAGGGGTACACGGTGCTCCCGGTGCTGGTGCACGGTGACGCCGCGTTCGCCGGCCAGGGCGTGGTCGCCGAGACGCTCAACCTGTCGCAGTTGCGCGGCTACCGGACCGGCGGCACGGTCCATGTGGTGGTCAACAACCAGGTCGGTTTCACCACCGCGCCGGACTACGCGCGCTCCTCCCTCTACTGCACCGACGTCGCCCGGATGATCCAGGCCCCGATCTTCCACGTCAACGGCGACGACCCGGAGGCGGTGGTACGGGTCGCCCGGCTCGCGTTCGAGTACCGGCAGGAGTTCCACAAGGATGTGGTGATCGACCTGATCTGCTACCGCCGGCGCGGCCACAACGAGGGCGACGACCCGTCCATGAGCAACCCGCGCATGTACGAGATCATCGATGCCAAGCGGTCGGTACGCAAGCTCTACACCGAGGAGCTGATCGGCCGCGGGGAGCTCACCGTGGGCGAGGCCGAGGAGCAACTCCGCGACTTCCAGCAGCAACTGGAGAAGGTCTGCAAGGCGACCCGGGGCGCCCCGCCGCCGCCGGAACCGGCCGTACGCCACACGCTGGAGCCGGAGCCGGAGCCGCGCGTACCCACCGCCGTCTCCGAGCGAGCGATCCGCGCCGTCGGTGAGGCGCACCTGGCGCTGCCGGAGGGCTTCACCCCGCACAAGCGGGTACGGCAGTTGCTGGAGCGGCGGGCCCGGATGGCGACCGAGGGCGACATCGACTGGGCCTTCGGCGAGATCCTGGCGTTCGGCACCCTGCTGGCCGAAGGCGTGACGGTCCGGCTGGCCGGCCAGGACAGCCGGCGCGGCACGTTCGTGCAGCGCCACTCGGTGATCGTGGACTCGAAGACCGGCGCCGAGTTCGTGCCGCTCAGCGGGTTGGTCGCGGACGGCGCCCGGTTCTTCGTCTACGACTCGCTGCTGAGCGAGTTCGCCGCCATGGGGTTCGAGTACGGCTACTCGGTGGAGGACCCGGAGGCGCTGGTGCTGTGGGAGGCCCAGTTCGGCGACTTCGCCAACGGCGCGCAGTCGGTGATCGACGAGTTCATCGCCTCGGGCGAGCGCAAGTGGGGCCAGCGCTCCTCGGTCACCCTGCTGCTCCCGCACGGCCACGAGGGCCAGGGGCCGGACCACACCTCCGGGCAACCGGAGCGGTGGCTGCAACTCGCCGCCGAGGACAACCTGCGGATCACCAACCCGTCCACCCCGGCCAACTACTTCCACCTGCTGCGCCGGCAGGCGCTCTCGCCGAAGCGCAAGCCGCTGGTGGTGTTCACGCCGAAGTCGCTGCTGCGCCACCGGGCCTGCGTCTCGGCGGTGGGCGAGTTCACGACCGGCTCGTTCCAGCCGGTGCTCGGGGACCCGGGCGTCGACCCGGCGGCGGTGAAGCGGGTGCTGCTCTGCACCGGCAAGATCTACTACGACCTGCTCGCGGCGCGGGCCGAGCGGGGCATCACGGACACCGCGTTGATCCGGCTGGAGCAGCTCTACCCGCTGCCGGTGGCGGAGGTACGCGCGACGCTGGCCGCCTACCCCGGGGCCGAGGACATCGCCTGGGTCCAGGAGGAGCCAGCGAACCAGGGTGCCTGGTCGTTCATCGCGCTGAACCTGCTGGAGCACCTGGACGGGGTACGCCTGCGCCGGATCTCCCGCCCGGCCGCCGCGGCCGCCGCGACCGGCTCCACCAAGGTCCACGAGATCGAACAGGCCGCGCTGCTCCAGGCAGCCCTCCCGCCGCGATGACCCGGCCGGTGACCCAGCTCAGCAATGCAGACGCCGGCCTCGGGCAATCCCTGGCGTCCGGGGCGGCCTGGCGCCGGCCGCTCGATCGCCGGCTCGTGACCTCCCCGGCACGGGACCGGTAGCAACCACGGTGAGTAGACAGGACGGTTGACGGTGTACTTCACGGATCGGGGTATCGAAGAACTCGCCGCCCGGCGGGGCGGCGAGGAGGTCTCGCTGGAGTGGCTGGCGGAACGGCTGCGTGACTTCGTCGACCTGAACCCGGAGTTCGAGACGCCGATCGAACGGCTCGCGACCTGGCTCGCGCGCCTCGACGACGACGAAGACGTCTGACTACCAGCCCTCCGCGCTGATCACCGGCCGCTCATGATCGCCTCGTGATCGGGCCTGCTTGGTTCACGATTGCCAGGCACTGGACCTGGCGATGGATCGGGGTGCCGGACCGCGTCCGGCACCCCGGGCTCAGGTCAGCCGCTCTGCCGCTGCTGGCAGGGTACGCAGAACCTAGCCTGCGGCAGCACCTCCAGCCGCTCCCGCGGGATCTCGCCCTGGCAGCGGGCGCAGATGCCGTACTGGTCTTCTTCGATGCGGCGCAGCGCGGCCTGGAGCTCTTCCAAGCTCTGCTGGGTAGCGGCGATCATCGCGGCGCGGGTGTGCGCCTCGCCCGGGTCGCTGGTATCGGCGGTAAGTTGCTGGAGCCGCTGCGTCTGCAACTCATAGTCCTCGGTCAGCCGGTCCCGCAGGTCCGCGAGCCAACCGTCGGTATCGCGAATGTACGTTTCCATGTTTACCTCCTTCTGTCGAAGATCGCAGGGCAGTGCGGTCAGGCCGCGAAGCGCGGCGAGGGTTACGCCGCCCAAAGAGAAAGGCCGGAGCTGTGGAGCTCCGACCTGGTCACGTCCGGTGAGGTTAGGACCACGGTGGGCTCCGGTTGGGCCGCGACGGGCGCGGCAGACCCGGCCCGTCGCTGGCCGCGGGCGTCACTCGCCCGCGGACCGGCTCGTCACAGCGCACCATGGCGGGCGCCAGCCGCGCCGCGCTCCGAGAATGCGCCATCCTGCCCATACTTTAACTATAGGCTGTGAGCAGGGAGAACCCAACCTGTTACCCCAAAACTCCACGCAGGACCGAGATGCCGGTTACCGGCTGTGGTCGACCGCCACCTTGCCGAACACCTCGCCCGAGGCGAGTCGCGCGAACGCCTCGCGTACCTCGGTGAAGCCGTAGATCGTATCGATGACCGGGCGGATCCCCCGGTCGGTGATCAACGCCAGCAGCGCCTCCAGCTCGGCGCGGGTCCCCATGGTGGAGCCGAGCAACTGCCGCTGCAGGAAGAACAGGCGGCGCAGGTCGACGGTTGCCACGCTGCCGGAGGTGGCGCCGGCGACCACGATCCGCCCGCCCGGTTTGGCCGAGTTGATGGAGTGGTCGAGGGTGGCCGCGCCGACCGTCTCGATCACCACGTCGACCCGCTCCGGGAGCCGCGCCCCGGCCGCCACCGGGGTCGCGCCCAGCGCCGCGATCCGTTCTCGCTTCGCAGGGTCGCGGCTGGTCGCGTACACCCGGGCGCCGAGCGCGACGGCGAGCACTACCGCGGCGGTGGCGACACCACCGCCGGCGCCCTGCACCAGCACGGCGCTGCCCGGGGCCACCTGGCCGCGGGTGGTGAGCATCCGGTACGCGGTGAGCCAGGCGGTCGGCAGGCAGGCCGCGTCGATGAAGCTGAGCGCGGCCGGCTTCGGTACCAGGTTGCGCCGCGGCACCGCCACCCGCTCGGCGATCGTGCCCGGATGGCGCTCCGAGAGCAGGCTCCGGCGGGGATCAAGTGTCTCGTCGCCGTCGACCGGCTCCCCGATCACGGCATGGACGACGACCTCGTTCCCATCCTCGTCGACGCCGGCCGCGTCACAGCCGAGGATCATGGGAAGCTGCTCCGGGCGCAGGCCGACCCCGCGCAGGGACCACAGGTCGTGGTGGTTCACCGAACTGGCCCGGACCTCGACAGTGGTCCAGCCATCCGGCACCTCCGGCTCCGGCTGGTCGCCGACGGCGAGGCCAGCGAGCGGGTCGTCCGGGTGGAGGGAGGAGGCGTACGCGGCGCGCATCCTGACACGCTAGCAACCGCGGCGGGCTGTGGACGCCAAAAAGGGGGCCCGTTTGGGCCCCCTTTTTTAGGGGTTGTCCGGCGGTGTCCTACTCTCCCACACTGTTGCCGGTGCAGTACCATCGGCGCTGGAGGGCTTAGCTTCCGGGTTCGGAATGTTGCCGGGCG
>Ga0079224_100004891_pt1 | contig 17476 bp, 15 predicted proteins | sample Stecom2015_FD_80414 | JGI IMG/M metagenome (GOLD analysis project Ga0079224, IMG submission 80414) | Agricultural soil microbial communities from Utah to study Nitrogen management - Steer compost 2015 | ecosystem: Environmental > Terrestrial > Soil > Agricultural land | place: USA: Utah...
AAGAACGAGGCCGACGACCAGTTCGCGATCGTCCACGCCCTGCTCTCCGAGACCCTCGACGTGCGCGGCCTGATCGCCGCCCACTTCGGGACCGAGCGATCGGACACGAGCATGCTCGACAGCCGCGCCGAGATCGACCTGCTGCTGGAGCACCTCGGCCGCTCCGACGTCCGCGTCGAGAACGGCGCCGCGGACCCGCTGCCCGATGAGACCACCGCCGCGGACTCCCCCGGCGCGCGGCTCATCGTCGAAGAGGCGCGGAAGGAGCGCGAGGGGCCGCTGCAGATCGCGTTCCTGGGACCGCTGACCGACATGGCCGCCGCCCTGCTCCTTGACCCCGGCATCGCCGAGACCGACACCACCGTGATCTGGATCGGCGGCCCCGGCTACGGCGAGCGCGAGACGGGCGACCGCTCCGAGTTCAACCTGCGCAACGACATCGCCGCGGCCAACGTCGTCTTCCGCTCCGGCATCCGGATCTGGCAGGTGCCCCGCACCGCCTACGTCATGACCTCGGTGGGCTACGCCGAGCTCGAGGAGAAGGTGCGCCCCTGCGGAGAGCTCGGCGCCTATCTCGTCGACCAGCTGATCGACTGGAACGCGACCTGGCACCGGGAGCCGATCGAGCACCGCGCCCTCGGCGACTCCCCCGCCATCGGCCTGATGCTCAACCCCATGGGCGGACAGTTCCGCACGGTCCCCGCGCCGACCTTCGGCGCCGAGGGCGGACTGCTCCCCGGCACCGGGGGCACCGTGCGGGTGTGCGAGCTGTACGACGGCCGCTACCTGCTCGAGGACATGTTCGCCAAGCTGCGCCGCTTCGCGGCCTCACGGCGGTGATCCCGATGTCCACGACCACCCCGCGGCGCGCTCACGCGTCGTCTCCCGCCCGTCGGGCCGTGCTCGCCGGGGCGCTCGCGCTCCCCGGCGCGGCCGCTCTCGCCTCCTGCGCGAGCGGCGTGGGCACCACGTCGACAGCCGACGGGCTGACCCTGCTGAACTACGAGGACATCGACGCCGCCACGCTCCTGCGCGAACAGCTCGACGCCTTCGCCGGCGACTCCGGGATCCGCACCACCCTGGACACCGTCCCGGGCTCCGGCGCGGCCCAGTTCCCGGACAAGCTCCGCACCCGCATCCTGGGCGGGAACGCCCCGGACGTGTGGCAGATCTGGGGCGGGCAGATCGGCCAGCCCTTCGTCGAGGCCGGACTCACCCTGGACCTCGCCCCCTACTACGACGAGTACGGCTGGGAGGAGACGTTGAGCCCCGCCGGCGTGGACGGCATGACCTTCCTCGGCGAGCGCCACGGCGCCCCGATCAACGTCGCCTCCCTCGGCGCCTGGTGCAACGCCCGGATCTTCGAGGAGGCCGGCGCCGCGGTGCCCACCACCTACGACGAGCTGGAGGCGGCCAACGAGGCGATCCTCGCCTCCGGCGTCACCCCCGGCGGCTTCGGCGGCAAGTACGGCTGGCACATCATGCGCCTGTACGAGTACCTGCTCGAGGTCACCGCCGGTCCCGATCTGCACGACGCCCTGCTGCAGGGCGAGGAGAGCTGGGACCAGGCCGCCGTGGTCGAGTCCTTCGACCTCTTCCGCACCTGGAACGATCGCGGCTGGATCACCCCCGGCGCCCTCGGCGTCGCCCCGGCCGATGCGGAGCAGGGCTTCGTGCAGGGCACCAGCGCCTACACGATCTCCGGGCCGTGGATCGAGGGGCAGTACATCCTCCCCTCCGGGCAGCCCCAGGAGGAGTTCGCCACCTTCCTGCTGCCCACCGGGCACGAGACGGTGCGGCACTCCGGATTCGTGGAGGGGCTGATGATCTCCTCCACCAGCGGTGCCCCCGACGACGCGGCCGCCCTCATCGACCGCCTGCTGAGCCCGCCCGTGCAGGAGGCGCTGCAGAACACCCAGTCCGCCGCGCTCGGCGCCCCGCCCGACGCCGAGCAGTTCCCGCTCAGCGCGCAGTGGGTGGAGATCCGCGAGACCAGCGAGATCTACACGATCCAGGACCAGGCCTTCCCCAAGGCCGTCGCGGACAGCTACTTCTCCGTCCAGAGCAAGGTCCTGCAGGGCGATGCCTCGCCGGCCGAGGCCGCCCGCGACATGCAGCAGATCGTCTCCGAGTGGAAGGACCAGCGATGATCGCACAGACCATCGACCGCACACCTCGCGGTGCGGGACCCGTCGGCGCCTCCGGCGCCACGGCTCGCCCGTCGACCCCGCGTCTGCGGCTGCTGCCCTTCGCCTTCGCCGCCCCCGCGCTGCTCCTCTACCTGGGGTTCCTGGTCTGGCCGGCACTGCAGGCGCTGTGGATCAGCCTCACCGACTGGGACGGCCTCTCCGACCAGCAGAGCTTCATCGGCCTCGGCAACTACGCGGCGATGCTCGAGGACCCGGTGGTCGGCATCGCGGCCTGGAACAACGTGCTGTGGGCGCTGGTGACCATCGCGCTGCCGATGACGCTCGGCCTGCTGCTGGCCGTGGTCCTGAACCGCAAGAGCCGCACCTCCCCCGTGCTCCGCACGATCTTCTACGCTCCCGCCGTGCTGCCGCTGGTCTCGATCGCCTCGATCTGGGCGTGGCTCTACGACCCGAGCGACGGCGCGATCAACACGATCCTGGGTGCCGTCGGGCTCTCCGGGCTCGAGCAGGCCTGGCTCGGCCAGGACTCCACCGCGCTGTGGTCCGTCATGATCCCCGCCGTCTGGGTGCGCACCGGGTTCCCGATGCTGCTGTACCTGGCCGCGCTGCAGTCCATCCCCGACGAGCTGTACGAGGCCGCGTCGATGGACGGCGCGACCCGCTGGCAGCAGTTCTGGCGGATCACCGTCCCGAGCCTCAAGGACACCCACTACATCGTCCTGGCGCTCTCCCTCATCGAGTCGTTCAAGGTCTTCGACCTGGTCTACGCGATGACCTACGGCGGCCCCGGGTACTCCACGCAGGTGATGGGCACCTGGATGTACGCCAACGTCTTCCAGTACTTCGAGGCCGGCTACGGCACCGCGATCGCCGTGGTCATCACCCTGGTCGCCATCGCCGCCGGCATCCCCTACGTCCGATCGCAGGTGAAGAGTTCATGACCTCCCCGACCCTCGACGCCGGCGCCGACGGCGCCCCGCCCGCGCGCGGTCGCTCGGCCGACGCCCCCTCCCGCAGCGCCGCCGGCCGCACCGACGGCCGACCCGGGTCGCGTCTCCGGACCAGGCGGCGCCTCGAGGGCGGTGCCGTCACCGTCGGCTCCGTGCTCGCCGCCCTGGTGTGGATCTCCCCGCTGATCCTGCTGGTGGTCTCGGCGCTGCGCCCCCTGTCGGACTTCCTCAGCAACGGCCCGGTCTCCTGGCCGCAGGAGCTGACGCTCGCGAACTTCCCCGAGGCGTGGGAGGCCGGGCAGTTCGGCACCGCCTATCTCAACAGCACGATCCTGCTGCTGGTGAAAGTGCCGCTGGGCGTGCTCGTCGCCTCGCTCCTGGCCTACGCCCTGGCGAAGCTCGAGTTCCCCTTCCGCAACGTCATCCTGTTCACCGTGGTGCTGGGCATGACGATCCCGATCTACATCGCGATCGTCCCGCTGTTCACCATGCTGCGCGGGATCGGGATGACCGACAGCATCGCGGGGATCATCCCGCCCTACATCGCCTTCGGCCTCCCGCTGCAGGTGCTGATCCTGCAGGCGTTCTTCCGCCGTGTGCCCGAGGAGCTGCTCGAGGCGGCGCGGATCGACGGGGCCGGGGACGTGCGCATCTTCGCCCGGGTTGTGCTGCCGCTGAGCGTCCCGGCGCTGGTCACGGTCGCGATCCTCGACGGCGTCGCGACGTGGAACGAGCTGTTCCTGGCGCTCTCGCTGCTGAGCTCCGAGGAGAACCGCACGATCCCGCTGGGCCTGCTGAACTTCCAGGGCCAGTTCGCGACGAACTACACGGGGCTCGCCGCGGGGATCCTCATCGCGGTGGTGCCGATCCTGGTGCTGTACATGCTGCTGCAGAAGTACATCGTCGGCGGCCTCACCGCCGGCGCGACGAAGGGCTGAGGCCCGTCGGAGCGGGGCCGCTGCTCGACCGCACCACCAGCTCGACGGGGACGAGCACCCCGTCGGCACCCTCCGGGCCGGCGGTCGCGCCGTCGGCCCCGCCCATCCGTCGGCGCGCGAGGCGCGCGGCCTCGGCGGCGAGGCGTCGGGTGTCCTGGGCGACAGTGGTGAGGTCGACGTAAGTGCGCGCGGCGATCTCGGATCCGTCGTTGCCGACCACCGAAAGGTCCTGCGGGACCCGCACCCCGCGCCGGACCAGCACGTCCAGCAGGCCCAGGGCTGCGCGATCGTTGAAGGCGACCACGGCATCAGGCAGGGAGCCCCGGTCGAGCAGCCGTTCGGCAAGCTCGGCACCGCTCACCTCGGTGGTCCCCCCGACGGCGACCTCTCCCCGCACGCCCAGTCGCTCGGCGGCCTCGCGGAACCCCTCCTCGCGCTGCGATGCACCGGCCGCCCCGGCGGCGGTCGCGAACAGGACCCGCTCGTGTCCGTGCCCCACGAGATGCTCGAGCGCGAGGGTCGTCGAGCGCTCGTCGTCGGAGGCGACCCAGTCGATGCCGGGCCCGGTGGGACGCGCGAGGGAGATCAGGGGGATGCCGCCGGCACCGCGGAGCAGCTCCTCCTCGGGGAGGTCGGCGCCGAGCACGATGATCGCGCCGCACCGGTAGGCGACGAGGCTGGACAGGGCCGTGCGCTCGTCGCGGTGGGGCGAGGTCCCGGAGAGGATCACCGCACCCCCGGCGCCCTCGATCTCGGCGTAGAGATCCTCGATCAGCTGCTGGTGGAAGGGCTGGCCGGTCTGGAAGAGCACGCCGATGTCCTCGGAGCGGCTCCGTCGCAGCAGTCGCGCCCGCTCGTCGACCACGTAGCCGATGGCCTCGGCGGCCTCGCGCACCTTCGCACGGGTCTCGTCGGAGGCCCCGGGGGCATCGCGGAACACGATCGAGACCAGCGCGGTCGAGACCCCGGCCCGCTGCGCCACGTCCCGCATCGTCGGGCGGCGTCCCGGCGCGACCGCCCCCTCAGGGGCAGGGACGCCGCTGCGGTCGGCCGACGGGTCGGGAGGGAGCGCTGCCATGGAAGTAAGCGTAGGCCGTCTTGCGAGAGGGACGGCCCTGCCCTACTGTGGCTAGTACGTTCTAGTAGAACGTCCTAGTCCTTGCCGGGCGCCCCGCGTCCCGAAGATCTGAGAGAAGCACGCCATGATCGACATCGCCGTCATCGGGACCGGACGCATTGGCTCCCACCACGTCAGCGCCCTCGCCGAGGACGTCCCGGCCGCACGCGTGGTCGCCGTCGTGGACCCCGCGATCGACCGGGCCCGCGCGCTCGCCGAGGCCCACGACATCCCCCACGCCCTGCCGAGCCTCGACCAGGCCCTCGACCTCGACGCGCTCGACGCCGTCGTCATCGCCACCCCGCTTCCCACCCACCGGCCGCTCATCGAGCAGGCGGCCGCCGCGGGCCTGCACGTGTTCACGGAGAAGCCCGTCGCCGCCACCCTCGCCGAGGCCCGGGCCGCGGTCGAGGCGGCAGAGGCCGCCGGCGTCGTCTTCCAGGTCGGCTTCAACCGCCGCTTCGCCGAGCCCTGGGCCGCTGCGCACGCCGCGGTGAGCGCCGGGGAGATCGGCGCGATCCACCGCCTCCACTCCCTGACCCGCGACCCCGGCCCGTTCACGGCCGACCCCGCCCGGATCCCCGAGGGCACCATCGTCCGCGAGACCCTCATCCACGACTTCGACGTGATCAGCTGGTTCATGGGCGAAGCACGTCCGGTCGCCGTCCACACCGCGGCCGATGCGCTGGTCGCCCCTGCCGCCCGTGCCGCCGGGTTCCTGGACACCGCGGTCGTGACGATCCGCTTAGACTCCGGCGCCATCGCGACCGCCGAGGCGTCGTTCAGCGCCGTCTACGGCTACGACCTGCGCGGCGAGGTGTTCGGCGCGGGAGGCATGGTGCAGATGGGCAGCCCCGTCAGCTCCGGCGCTCGCCACTACGGCTCGGAGGGCCTGCGCGCCCGCACCGCCGGCACCGACACCGAGCGCTTCCACGACTCCTACGTCGCGGAGTTCTCCGCCTTCTGCAGCGCGATCGAGGGCGAGGAGATCGCCGATCGGCCGACGGGGGCCGACGGCCTCGCGGCGCAGGTCCTGGCGGACGCCGCGCTGCTTTCCCATGCGGAGGGCCGCGAGGTGCTCGTCGAGGAGCTCGCACGATGACCGGCGCGGCCCCCGCCTCTCCCTTCGTCCTCGCGGCCTGTGCGGAGATGCTCCGCACCGACCTTCCGCTGCACGACCGGATCCGCTGGCTCGGGGAGCACGGCCTCGCGGCCGAGATCTGGGACTGGTCGCGGGACGGCGTCGACCTCGAGGCCATCGCCCGCACCGGGGTGCCGGTGCTGTCGATGACCGGCTATCTGCGCGGCGACCTGATCACCCCCGACGGCGAGGAGGAGCTGCTCGCCACCGCACGGGAGTCCGCCCGCGCAGCGCGTCGGCTGGAGAACGACGTGACCGGCACGCCGCGGCTGAACCTCCACGGCACGGGGCTGGGCCCCGAGGGCCTGCCCGTCCGCCCGGTCCAGCAGGTCACCGGCGAGATGTGGGTGCGCGCGACGCGGACCCTCTCCCGGATCGCGGAGCTCGGCGAGGCGGAGGGTGTGGTGTTCGAGCTGGAGAACCTCAACCTCGCAGTCGACCACCCCGGCACCCCGTTCGCCGCCCCCTCCGACACCCTCGCGCTCGTACGGGGCATCGATTCCCCGCACCTGCGGCTCAACCTGGATCTCTACCACGCCCAGATCGGCGACGGGAATCTCGTCGAGACCTGCCGCGAGGCACTGCCCTGGATCGGCCAGATCCAGGTCGCGGACGTTCCGGGCCGCTGCGAGCCCGGCACCGGCGAGATCGCCTACCCGTCGGTCGCCTCAGCACTGCGCGAGATGGGCTATCGCGGGATCGTCGCCCTGGAGGCGTGGGCCACGGGGGATGCCGACGAGGCGCTCGCCGCCTTCGTCGACGCCTTCACGCCGTCCCCCTGAGAGGATGAGCACCCCGGCGCCGGCCGGCTCCGGGCTCTCGTGCCGGGCGGATCAGGCGCGGGCGGGCGCGGGCCCGGTGCTGGAGCGCACGACGAGCTCGACGGGCACGCGCAGTTTCTCCGCGGGGCGGCGGGGCTCCGCGATCCGCCGGTCCGCGGCCTCGATCGCGAGCCGCGCCATGTGCAGGGGGTCGGGGCGGAGCGTGGTGAGATCGAGGAAGGGCAGGCGCGCGACCGCGCTGTCGTCGAAGCCGACCACGGAGACGTCCCCGGGGATGTCGAGCCCGGCGCGCAGGAGCGTCTCCGCGAGGCCGAAGGCGCAGCGGTCGTTCGCGCACAGCACGGCGGTAGGGCGCGGCCGTTCGTCGAGCAGCGAGCGCGCGGCGGCATGCCCTCCCACCTCGTCGAGAGGGCTCTCGAGGGAGCGGATCCGGGCGCCGAGACCCGCCGCCGCCATCGCGGCCTCGTAGCCCGCGCGACGCTCGCCGGAGTTCGGCCCGTCCGTCGGGCCGACGAAGACGATGTCCTCGTGACCGAGCTCGACCAGGTGCCGCACGGCCTCGCTCACACCGGCTGCGTTCTCGACCCGCACCTCGTCCAGCACCTCCGCGCCCTCGCCCGCTGCCGCGCCGGGCCCGGCGAGCAGCACGACCGGCACGGTGGTGGGCAAGTCCGAGATGGTGCCGGAACCCCCGTCGGCGGCAGTGGCGATGAGCGCCTCGATCCGCTGCCCGAGCAGCTCGTCCATCGCCGTGCGCTGGGTGCGTCCGGGACCGATGTGGCTCAGCGCGAGCCGGTATCCGCGCTCCGCCGCCGCGGCGTAGAGGGCATCGACCAGGTCGATCTCGAAGGGCTGGCGCATCGTGAACAGCAGCCCGATCATCCGACTGCGGCGTCGGCGGAGCATGCGTGCGGAGTCATCGGGGTGGTAGCCGATCTCGCGAGCGGCCGCGAGCACCCGCCGGCGGGACTCCTCCGAGGCGCCCGGCGCCCCGCGCAGCACGATCGAGACGAGCGGGCGGGACATCCCCACGCGGTCGGCGACGTCCTGCATCGTCGGGCGTCGTGCGGGGCGCACGGGACCATCGTCCCCGTCGCGTCCGTCCGGGGTGCTGGTGCTCGTCACCTCGGCATTGTTCCACGCGACGGGCGCTCGAGGGCCTGCCGGTCGAGCGGCCCGGAAGCCGCCCGACCGGCACCTCGATCAGGCCCTGCGCGGCAGGTGGATCTCGCCGGTCGTGACGTCCTCCTCGAGTTGCTCGAGAGTGCGCCCGCGAGTCTCGGGCACCCACTTCATCACGAAGGCGAACGCGACCACGTTGAGGACCGCGAAGGCGAAGAAGGAGCCGGACAGGCCCAGGACCTCGATGACCTTCGGGAAGAACAGCCCGAGGAACGAGTTGGTCATCCACAGCACGAACACCGACAGACCCATGCCGAACGCGCGCATGCGCTGCGGGAAGATCTCCGAGAGCGTCACCCAGGTCGCCACGTTCAGGCACAGCTGCATGGCGCCGACGAAGAAGGTGATGAGAGCCAGCAGCACGAACGGCTTGAGCAGGCTGTCGGGGTTCTCGGGAATGGCCACAGCGGCGACGCCGATGAGCAGGTGGGAGAAGGCGACCAGCCCGTACCCCCACAGGAAGGTCTTGCGCCGGCTGACGCGGTCCATCATCTGCAGGGCGACGATCGCGGCGACGACGGAGATCGCGGCCGGCGCGATGTTCGCGATCAGGGCACCTCCATGGCTGAAGCCGGACTCGTGGAGCACCTTCTCGCCGTAGTACAGGATCGAGTTGATGCCGGTGGTCTGCTGGAAGAAGGCGATGCCGCAGCCGATCAGCACGATCTTGACCAGGTTCTTGTTCGAAAGGATCTCGGCGAGGCTCATGGAGCTGCGGCGGGACTCGACCTCGTGGCTGCACGCGATGTCGGCGAGCTCGGGCACGGCGCGCCCCTCGGGGCGGAGGGTCTCCAGGATCGCGCGCGCCTCGTCCTCGCGGCGCCGGGCCATCAGCCAGCGCGGAGACTCCGGGAGGCGCGCCATGCCCAGGAGCAGCAGCACGGCCGGGATGCCGGCGAACACGAACATCACGCGCCAGACGCCCACGAACTGCTCGCCCCACAGGTTGCCGATGATCGCGTTGATGACGATGGCGGCGAGCTGACCGGTCACGATCATCATCTCGTTGCGCCCCGCGAGGGACCCGCGGATCTCGTAGGGCGCGAGCTCGGCGAGGTAGACGGGCACCACCACGGAGGCGGCGCCGACGGCGAGACCCAGCACGATGCGCCCGACGACGACCGCGCCGAGGCCCGGCGCGCTGACCACGATCACGACGCCCACCAGGAACATCAGTGCCATCACGAGGATGGTCCTCTTCCGACCGATCACGTCGGAGATCCGGCCGCCCGTGAGTGCTCCGACCGCCGCCGCGAAGAGCAGGGAGCTCACGGCGACACCCAGTCCGAGCGCGTCCAGCCCGAGGTCCTGGGACATGAATCCGCCGGCGCCGTTGATGACGCTCGTGTCGTAGCCGAACAGCAGGCCGCCGAGGGTGGCGACGAGTGCGACCTTCCCCAGGCGGCTTCGATAGGGACCCGGGGTGAGGGGCGGGAGGTGGGAACTGCCGGCGGGCGCCGGCGCGATCGATCCGTGCGACATCGTGACTCCTTCGTCGGTGATGGACATCCGCGTCCGAGCCGGGGGGGGTGTCGACGTCGGCTCCGTGGATGTCCGCACAAACTACCACGTGCTACTAGCACGTGGCAGTGCCGCTCGGAATATTCCTGAAGTCACCGCTGACCTGTAACGACACCCGCATGACACAGGGTGATCGAACGCCTGGTCCACTGGGGATGCCTACAGGTTGACGCCCCACGTAGCTCACAGGTCCGCACATGGCAGTCTCGCCTCGGCCCGGGCTGCGGGTGACCTCCCGCCGCACGACGAGAAATGCGTGCTCCTGAACCGCTTCCATGCAGGAATCGGTTCGGGAGCACGCATTCTTCGGCCCGGAAGAGTGCCGGGCCGAGGGCGTCCGTCGGGTCGCCCCTCAGGAATCGACCAGCGTGACCTCGAAGGAGTACCGGGACGCGCGGTAGACGTGGTAGCCGAACTCGATCACGCCGCCGTCGTTCGCGAAGGACTTGCGCTCCATGGTCAGCAGCGCGGCGCCGATCTCCTCCTCGAGCAGCTCGGCGTGCTCCTCGTCGGCAATGGTGGCGCCGATCCGCTCATGGGCGAGGACGGTCGTGATGCCGCGCTCGCGCAGGCAGGCGTACAGGCCGGAGGCGGCGAGCGCCTCGCGGGAGGGCGCGATCCGCTCGGGGATCGTGTTGCGCATGACGGCGAGCGGCTCCCCGTCGGCGTAGCGGACGCGGATCAGGTCCAGCACCTGCTCGCCCGGGGAGAGCTGCAGGCGGTCCAGCGCCTCCGGGGAGGGGCGGCCGATGCGGTACTCGATGATCTCGGTGCGCGGCGCCTTCCCGGCGGTGCGCAGGTCGTCGTACAGCGAGGTCAGCGCGACCTGCCGGTTCACCGGCGCCTGCACCACCTGGGTGCCGACGCCGCGCTTGCGCACCAGCATGCCCTTGTCCACGAGCTCCTGGATGCCCTGGCGCACGGTGGGCCGGGAGAGCTTCAGCCGCTTGGAGAGGGCCAGCTCGTTCTCGAGGCGGCTGCCCGGGGGCAGCACGCCGGAGCGGATCGCGTCCTCGATCCCGCCGGCGAGCTGCAGGTACAGGGGGGTGCTGGTATCGCGCTCGATCGTGAGGTCCAGGGTGATCGCGCCGTTCTCCGACGCGGCGCTGCCCGCCGCGCCGTTCCCCGGCGCCGCGTGCTCCGTCGTGCTCTCGATGGCGTCGCTCGTGCTCTCGCTGTCCACGTCTGTCTCCTCGTCCTCCGGGTCTCCCCAGCGAGTTCCGGGTCCTCCCCCGCCGCGGCGCGGGCCCGCCCCGCAGGATACGGGGCGGGCCGAGCCGTGGGGCCGCGGGCGGGGCTCTTCAGTCGCGCCGCCTCAGGCCGGGCGCTCCTGCAGGGTCACGTCCACGGCGCCGTCAGCCGTGAGCGACCGCTCCGCGGCCTCGCACACCGCGGCGGCGGCGTAGCCGTCCCAGGCGGTCGCCGAGCGGGGTGCGATGTTGCTGCCGTCGGCCACCGCGGCGACCCAGGCCTGCACCTCCGCGTCGTAGGCGGCGATGAAGCGGGGGCGGAAGTCCAGCGGCACCTGCCCGCCCCAGCGGGAGCCTGCCTGCTGGGTGGTGACCATCCCGGCCTCCTGGCCCACGGTCGCCGCGCCCTTCGAGCCGACGAGCTCGGTACGCACCTCGTAGCCGGCATCGGTGCTGACCCACAGCTCGTCGGTGACCACGGTGCCGGAGGCGGTGCGGAACAGGAACAGCAGCGGGTCGTGCAGCCCCTCGGGCGCCTTCTCGGTGCTGCGCGGCATGACGGTCTGCACCGAGACCACCGGCTCCTCGAGGAAGAAGGAGATCGCGTCGATCTCGTGCACGGCCGAGTCGTAGACCATGTGCGTGTCGGTGAAGCCGGGCAGCACCGAGGCGTTGCGGTGCTTGCAGTTCAGCAGCAGCGGGGTGCCGAGCTCGCCGGCCTCGAGCGCGTCCTTCAGCTCGCCGTAGCCGACGTCGAAGCGGCGCATGAAGCCGAGGGAGACCAGCGGGGTGCCGGCCTCGGCCTCGGCGCGGACCACGTCGTAGGCGTCGGAGGGGTTCATCGCCAGCGGCTTCTCGCAGAGCACCGGCTTGCCGGCCTCGATGCAGGCCAGGACCTGCTCGCGGTGGAACTCGCCGGGGCTGGCGATGAGCACGGCGTCGACGTCGCCGGCCGCGACGACCTCCTGCCAGGTGTCGACGACGCGGGAGCCGGGAGCGGCCTGGGAGACCTTCTCGGCGGTCTCGCGCAGGTAGTCACTGAGCACGCTGACGCGCGCACCCTTGATCCGGCGCGTGATGCGCTCGACGTGGTCGGCGCCCATCCGGCCCACGCCGATCACGCCGACGCGGACGTCCTGCGGGGGTGCGGACTGCGGCGCCGCGTTCTGCTGCAACGGGGCTGCATGCTCTGCGGTCATCGGGCCTCTCCTTCGAGTCGGGGGTCGATCCCGGCGTCGGCCCAGGTGTCGCGCACCCAGCCCTGCTCGGGATGGTCGGTGATGTTCCAGGCCCGCTCCGCCTCGGGGCCGGCCATGACGTTGAGGTAGTACATGTCGTGACCGGGCGCGGCGGCACAGGGGCCGTGCCAGCCGTGCGGCACCAGGACCGTGTCGCCGCTGCGCACCTCGGTGAGCACGTCGATCGGCTTGTCCTCGCCGCTGGAGGTGGTCTGGTGGAAGCCGAAGCCGGGACCGGCCGGGCCGTCCTGGATCTCGTAGTAGTAGATCTCCTCGAGCTCCGATTCCGACTCGGTGGTCTCGTCGTGCTTGTGCGCGGGGTAGCTGGACCAGTTCCCGCCGGGGGTTATGACCTCGCAGGCGATGAGGGAGTCCATCTGGTCGAAGGCGCCGACGGTGCCGAAGTTGCGCACCTTGCGGGTCATGTTCCCGCCGCCGCGGATCTCGACGGGCACGTCCTCGGCGCGGATCAGCGCGACGGGGTGGGCGCCGGTGGCGACGGCGGTGGCGAGCGCGAAGCGGCCGCCCTCCTCGGAGGAGATCGTCAGCTGGGAGCCGACGGGGACGTAGAGCACGTCGGTCGCGGAGGCGAAGACGTCCTCGCGGCCGCGCAGGCGATGGGTCTCGCCGGCCACGGTGACGTCGCACGCCCCGTTCAGCGGCACGACCATCGCCTCGACGCCGCCCGCGGTGACCAGCTCGCTGCCGCCCGGGGCGAGGGCGAGGACGCGCAGGCCCGTGTGGACCCAGCCCTCGCGGGCGCCGGGATCGATGATCGTCTCGTAGTTCCCGCGGCCGGTGGACCCGGCCGGCAGGTGGAGCTGCTCGGTGGTGCTCATGGATGCTCTCCTGTTCTCGATGCTGGGAGCGGGATCGTCAGGACGCGCTCGCGGAGCGGATCATGTCGACCGAGGCGGAGACCGCCGCGGAGACGTCGTCCCCCGCCGGGTACAGCAGGGTCCGACCGACGACGAGACCGCGCACGTTCGGGCGGGCCAGCGCCCTCCCCCACGAGGCGCGGATCGTCTCGGGGTCGTCGTCCACCGGGTCGCCGCCGAGGATCAGGGTGGGCATGGTGGTCGCGTCCATGACCCGCTCCATGTCCTCGACCGCCGGGAGCTTCAGCCAGGTGAAGGCGCTGGTGGCGCCGAGGCCCTGGGCGATGTGGATCGACTTGATGACCGCCTCCGGGGAGAGGTCGTTGACGACCTTCGTGCCCGGCCCGCCGGGGCGGGAGGACATGAACGGCTCGACCATCGCTATCAGCTCGTGGCGGGCGAGGTCGGTGACGGCGTTCGCGCTCGCCTCGAGGATGAAGGAGGTGCGGTCGTCGTCCAGGTCGATGCGGGTGAGCATCTTCCCGCCGTCGAAGCCGGCCTGCTTGATCGAGGCGGCGTCGTAGGCGGTGAAGCGGTCCTCGATCTCCCAGGACCCGCCCTGCAGGCCGCCACGGTTCATCGAGGCGAACACGACCTTGTCCTCGAGCGCGCCCATGACCAGCAGGTCCTCGAGGATGTCGGCGGTGCCGAGCACCCCGTCCACGCCGGGCACGGCCAGCGCCTCGCGCATGCGGTCCAGCAGCTCGGTGCGGGAGGCCATGGCCTGGTCGCGGGAGCCGACGCCGAGGGCGCCGCGGGCGGGGTGGTCGGCGGCGATGATCATCATCGTGCCGTCGGTGTCGGCGACGGTGCGGCGCTTCCGCGTGGCGGCGAGGCGGGCGAAGCGGCCCGGGTCCTCGATCCGCACGCGCGTGACCTCGTCGTAGGTCGAGACGAAGCCGTCGGCTCCGACGGCGGTGGGGCCGGTGGTCATCGCTGCTCCGCCCCGACGGCACCGCGACCCCGCAGGGCGCCGAGCATCTCGTCGACCGTCTGCCCCTTGTTGGGATCGCCGCCCGCGATGAGCAGGTCGATCTCCTCGGTGGTGGGCATGGCGGTGGAGCACTCGAGGCGGGAGGTGACGATGGCGCCGGCCGCGTTGCAGCGGGTCAGCGTCTCCTCGAGGGACTGGCCGGTGAGCAGGCCGTGGCAGAGCGAGCCGCCGAAGCTGTCGCCGGCGCCGAGGCCGTTGATCACCTGGATCATGTTCGGGGCGACGACCACGCGCTCGTCGGCGGTCTTGCCGAGCACGCCCTTGGGGCCCTGCTTGACGATCGCGACCTTCACGCCGGCCTCGAGCAGCGCGTCTGCCGCGCGCTCGGGCTCGGTCTCGCCGACGGCGACCTCGCACTCCTCCTTGTTGCCGACCGCGACCGTCGTGTACTTCAGCGCCTCGCGGTACTGCTCCCGCGCCTCCTCGATCGAGGACCAGAACATGGGCCGGTAGTCGAGGTCGAAGACGGTGTGCCCGCCCTCGGGGCCGCCGTCCTTCCCGCGCGCCTCGAGCGCCGCGTGGTGGGCGGAGCGGCTGGGCTCCTCGGACAGGCCGGTGCCGGAGAACCAGAACAGCGGCACCCTGCGGATCGCGGCGAAGTCGAGGTGCTCGGGCGCGACCTGCAGGTCGGGGGCGCTGGGCTTGCGGTAGAAGTACAGCGGGAAGTCGTCCGGCGGGAAGATCTCGCATAGCGTGATCGGGGTGTTCAGCTCGTTGTTCTTCACGACGTAGCGGCCGGAGACGCCCAGGCGCTCCATCTCCTTGACCACGTAGCGGCCGAAGGGGTCGTCGCCCACGCCCGTGATCACGGCCGGCGTGTGCCCGAGGCGGGCCGCGGCGACGGCGACGTTCGTGGGGCTGCCGCCGAGGAACTTGCCGAAGCTGTGGATGTCCTCGAGACCCTTCTCGATCTCCAAGGGGTAGATGTCCACGCCGCTGCGGCCGAACGTGATGATGTCGAGATCAGATGCCATGGCTCTCCATGCCTCCCTGCGTCAGAACCTGGTGCGGTGTCGCGGGCCGCTCTGCCCCACGAGCCTCCGGTCACCACCCATGATCACATGGGGAACGGTGTTTGTCCATACAAATATAGGTGATTGTCGGGGGGCCGACGGCCCGCCACTCGACCTCCCGAGACCGGGGCGAGTGCCCGGCTGCCGGGCGGTCGGGCTCAGAGCTCGCCGGTGAGGAACTGCGCGCGGCCCCTGCCGAAGGACCAGTCCTCGTGACCGTTCTCCACGACGGAGACGATCAGGTCGTCCTCGCGCACGAGACCTGCGGCGGCGAGGCGCTCCGACAGCGCCGCGTAGATCGCCTTCTTCTGCTCCTCGCCACGGCCCTGCTGGGTGATGTGGATGATCACCACGCCGTCGCTGCGCTCGAGGCCGAGACCGGTGTCCTCGGCGACGATCGAGCCGACGGGCAGGGTCTCGAGGATCTGGTAGCGGTCCCCGGGCGGGGCGGCGAACAGCTCGAGCATGACGTCCTGGACGATGTCGGCCATCTGTCGGGACTCTTCGGGGGTGCGGACATCCTGCTGGGTGATGCGTACGAGCGGCATGAGGTGCTCCTTCGGGGACAGGGAACTGCGGATCGAGGGACGGCTGGCTCGGGGAACTGCGGATCGCGGGACAGCGCAGACGACAGGGCCCGGCGCTCAGACCCCGGCGGCCTCGGCGGCGGCGAGGAGGGTGCGGGCGCCGCGCTCGAGGCCCTCGACCTTGCCGAAGGCCGCGTCCTCGTGCTCGATGTTGACGTTGAGGCCCGGGTTCACCGCGGCGAGCGCCGTGAGGAACCGGGTCCAGTAGTCCACGTCGTGCCCCTCGCCGAGGGCCACGAAGCGCCAGGCCGGGTCCTCCGGCCAGGTGCTGCAGTAGTGGCCGATGCCGGTGGGGGTGCGCTGGGCGGGGTCCTCGGGCACCGGGTCGAAGGCGGTGTCGAGCACGCCGCGCACGGCCGCGCCGGGCAGCACCGCGGTGTCCTTGGCGTGCACGTGAGTGATGTGCGCGCCGAGCCGCTCGATGCAGTCGATCGGCTCCATCTGCTGCCAGAACAGGTGCGAGGGATCGAGGTTCACGCCGATGTTCGTCGGCTCCACGCGGTCGAGGAACTGCTCGAAGGTGAGCGGGGAGAAGACGAGGTTGCGCGGGTGCATCTCGAAGGCGAGCTGCACGTCGCGCTCCCGGGCGAGGGCGTCGACCTCCTTCCAGAAGGGCACCGCGACGGACCACTGGTGCTCCAGGATCTCCAGGTCGATGCCGTTCCAGGGGTTCACGATCCAGGCCGGGTAGCGGGCGCCGGGGTCGGTGCCGGGCGTGCCGGACATCGCGACCACGTCGCGCACGCCGAGGCTGCCGGCCAGCTCGATGGTGCGGCGCAGGTCGTGAGCGTGCGGGAGGCCCTCGGTGGGCAGCGGGGAGAGGGGGTTGCCGGAGACGGTCAGGCCCGTCAGCTCCATGCCCTTGTCGGCGAAGAGGGCGCGCAGCTCCCCGCGCTCCTTCTCGCTGGCCAGCAGCGCGTCGACGTGGGCGTGCGGGGAGGGGATGAAGCCGCCGGTGTTGAGCTCGGCGCCCTTCAGGCCCGCCGCGGCGAGCACGTCGAGGGCCTCGGAGAGGGAGCGGTCCTGCAGGCAGGCGGTGTAGGCGCCGTAGGTGAAGGCCATGTCGGGTCCTTTCGGTAGTCGTGGACGGGGTCAGTCGATCTGGACCGCGGCGCCGCCGCGCTCGGCGGACTCCGCGACCGCGCCGAGGATCCGCATCTGGCGATAGCCGTCGGAGAAGCTCGCGCAGCGCGGCAGGGCGCCGTCCTCGATGCCCGCGACCTGCTGGAGGAAGGCGTGGGCCTGGTAGGTGAACTGCTCGATCTGGTTCAGCCCCACGCCGCCGAAGGCCATGGAGGAGCCGTTCTTGAAGTAGGGGAAGTCGGGGTTGACCAGCACCTGACGCAGGCCGCCGAGGCCCGCGGGCGAGGAGCCGTCGGCCAGCTGGATCTCGCCGGTGCGGTCCAGGGACCAGGTGGCGGAGCCGCCGGTGCCGAGCACGGCGAGGTTCTTGTAGTTGGGCAGGCCGTGGGCGACGCGGGAGACGGAGAAGGTGCCGGCCGCGCCGGAGGCGAAGCGGGCGGTGAAGGTCGCGACGTCGTCGTTCTCCACCTCCTCCTTCGGGGCGTCGGCCGACGCGGTCACGCCGCGGCCGCCCGCGACGGTGCCGGTCGCCACGGGGCGCTCGGCGATGGTGCGGACCAGCTGCGCTCCGGAGACCTCGACGACCGGGCCCATGATCAGCTCGGCGGAGTCCACCAGGTGCGAGCCGACGTCGCCGAGGGCGCCGGAGCCCATCGGGCCCTTGTAGCGCCAGGCCATCGGCACGTTCGGGTCGGCGCCGTAGTCGCACCAG
>Ga0079224_100004892_pt1 | contig 17474 bp, 11 predicted proteins | sample Stecom2015_FD_80414 | JGI IMG/M metagenome (GOLD analysis project Ga0079224, IMG submission 80414) | Agricultural soil microbial communities from Utah to study Nitrogen management - Steer compost 2015 | ecosystem: Environmental > Terrestrial > Soil > Agricultural land | place: USA: Utah...
GCCATTGCTGGGCGTGGTTCTTGACCGCTTTCGGGAAAGGCAGGCGATTGCGCTAATGATCGGGATGAGGGTGCGTTGCCAAGCGGCAGCTCTCGCCGAAGCGGTCCAGCCGCTCTTGGGCCGCCTTCTGAATGGCAGGTTCTGGCGAGGAGAGGGCCTAAGCCGCTCGTCGGCTTTCAGGTAGCCTCCACTGGGCACCGCGTGACCGCAACGAGTTGGGAAGCGGTCATCTGAGTTGGTTCGCTCTCCCGAACAACGAATTCGGCGGTAGCACCCGCTCAATCCACTGATAGCAGTCCTGCTGCGATAGTCGTGGCGCCTCGTATGACGAAGCTTCCTGATCGAATCTCGATCGGCTTCGAGGTCCCTCGGCTCTGATCTCTGCGGCGACGTATGCGTCGCGTAACCAGTGGGTCATTCTGTGCACGCGCCGCCACGGGATAGCGCTGAAGGAGCTCTTCAGTGAAGCCGTTGTGCCGGATCGGCAAAGCTTCACACCCCGGCAGAGCTTTAGCTCCCTGCATAGAAGCAGCGCTCCTGGCTGCGCCTGGGAGGTCTGACGAGGGGAGCGATGATGAAGACCGTCATAAAGCTGTGCGTTCCTATGGCATCTCTGGCAATTTCGAGCGCTGCGGCTGCTCAGGGGCAGTCGGCCTCCGCGTCTTCGGCGGAAGTCGAGGGAGGGCAGAGCATCGCTGATATCGTCGTCACCGCGACGCGGCAGTCAACCAACCTGCAGGACACGCCGATAGCGATCACCGCCGTTACCGCAGAGGACATGGCAGCTCGCGGGCTGCAAGACGTGAGCGATCTGACCGCCGTGGTGCCAAATGCGGAGTTCCGCAAGACACACGGGGCATTCGGACCTGGCGTCTCCGCGTCGATCCGCGGCATTGGTCAGGCGGACACCAATATCGGCAACGATCCGACCGTCGCCTATTATATCGACGACGTCTATTATCCGATCCTGCTCGGATCGAACTTCGATCTCCTCGATATCAACCGCGTGGAAGTCCTGCGCGGGCCGCAAGGAACGCTATTCGGAAGAAACTCGCTGGCGGGCGCGGTCAATATCGTGTCGCGTCAACCCGACTTCCTCGATGCGTCCTCCTACGTGCAAGTCACGGTAGGTGGCTACAATCGCACCGACGTACGCGCGGGTTTCAACATGCCGCTCGCCGACAACTTGGCGCTGATGGTTTCGGGTGCCTTCAAGAAGCGGCGCGGATATCAGCGTATGCTCGATTTCACCTGCGACATGAACCGTCGCGGCACACCAGAGCTCGCTGGCGAAATCCCACATTTCGATCTCGCCACGCAGAGCAACCCGAGCTTCACGCCCGACAGCTGCATCATTGGCCGCCTGGGCGGTGAGGACGTGAAGGCGGTCCGTGGCAGCCTCGCGTTTGAGCCTACCGACAGGCTCCGCCTGACTCTGACCGGCGACTACACGCGCGATGAGTCCGAGAACCCAGCCGACACGACGCTTTCGATCCGGCCGGAACTCAACACTCCGAACGAGAACGCCTCGTTTGCCTTCTACGGCGTCGAGTACGATTCCCGCTTCATCACCGGCAATCCTTACACGACCTACGAAACGTACAACGATCCCATTGGCGCCGGAATGATCATCCCTGGTCACACCTACTACAATGGCCGGTCGAGCCGGGGCGGGCACTACCTGGCGCCGCGCAACGATCTCGATAGCTGGGGGGGGTCGGCGAAGCTGGTCTACGAGGTCAGCGACAACATCGATCTGACCGCGATCGCCGCCTATCGCTCGCTGGTCGAACGGCACGTCTACCAGAAGGACGGCGCGCCGCTGATGACGGAGATGACCACAAACGACGTAAGTAACAAATATGTGACCGTGGAAACCCGATTGTCGGGCCAGCATGATTGGATCGACTGGATCGTCGGCGCATTCTATTTCGAAGCGGAAGGCACCCAGCACGCAGTGGTTGATCAGCCGCGCACCGGCCTCATCCGCACACTTTACAACACGTTTGATCCGCTCAGTAAGGCGGTTTACGCAAATGCTACGGTCCGGCCGTTTGGCGACGGCAGCGCGCTCAGCGGCCTGAGCGTCACCGGCGGACTACGATATTCCGACGACAAGAAGGAGGTTTCGATCTCCAACCTGCTTGAGGATTCTCCCGCTCCCGGCGACATCCTGTTCGACGTGACGCCGAGCGCGGACGTGGTCAGTTGGACGGTGGGCATCAATTACGAGGCAAGCCCGGAAATCCTGCTCTACGCTTCCGCGGCTACGGGATACACGCTGCCGGGTTTCAATGCCCGGCCGCAGCAGGCGAGCCAGGTCGCGCAGTTCGACGGCAACGAGAACATCGCCTACGAGCTGGGTACCAAGCTTGACCTGTTTGATCGCCGTCTACGCCTCAATCTCGCCGGGTTCTACACTGACTTCTCGCAGCGGCCGCAGACGATCGGCGGGCAGGAAATCTTGCTTGATGCGAACGGCAACGACACGCCGGGCAACAGCGTGCTCATCCCGTTACCCGATGGCCCGCCCGGATCGACCACATGCCGTCCGCGCACCTCGGATGAGATCGCCGCCGGCGTGCCGGGCTATTCCTGCATTATCAGGTCCTATTACATTAACACTCCAGCAGAGATCATCGGTTTCGAGGCCGAAGCAATAGCGGAGCCGGTCGACGGGCTGCTCATTAACGGAGCGGTCGGCTATCATGATTTCAGCTCGCCCGACATCGACAACAGGGCCATCAACCCGCGTCAGGCCGAACCGTTCTGGACCGCGAACGCAGGGGTCCAATACACTTTCGATGACGGCCCCTTTGGCGGCACCGTTACTCCGCGGATCGATTGGAGCTATCAGGGCAGCAGAGCCCCGAGCCAGCGTACGACCGCTTGGAATCAGCCCGGCTATTCGGTGGTGAACACCCGCATCACCTACGATCTGCCCGACAAAGGGTTTGCCGTCGCGTTCGGCGTGACGAACCTGTTCGACAAGCTCTACTACCACAACCTCTTCATTCTGCAGGATTTCGGACAGTCGAACGTACAGGGACAACCGGCCGCGCCGCGCGAGTGGTATCTTCAGCTCAGCAAGAACTTCTGAGGCGCAGTAAGCGACAGCGCGCCGTGGCACATCGCTTTCGCGTCAACGACATCAGCGGCTGGCGGGTGCGGCGACATCGGCAAAGAAGCTGTTGGAAGGCGCGGTGCTATTGCAGAGGGCTCGATCGGGGCGGTGAACCGATGGATTAAAGAGTGCCGACGTAGCCGCCGTCGAGCGGGAGCACGTGTCCGTTGACGTAAGCTCCTGCGCGTGAGGCGAGGAAGATGACAGCGCCTTGCACGTCTTCCGGTTCGCCTGCTCGCCGGAGCGGGATGTAAGTAGCGATGCTCTTCTGCGTCGCCGGCGAATTGGTATCGTGCATCTTCGAAGGAAAGGGTCCAGGCGCGATCGCGTTGACGGTGATATTGTCCTTCCCAAGCGCCTTGGCGAGCGATCGGGTGACGTGGTGGAGCGCGGCTTTAGAGGCACCGTAAGGATGCGCTTCCCAGTTCGGCACGTGTAGCGCACCAATTGAGCCGACGTTGACAATCCGCGCCGGATCGTGGGGGCGCGCGGAGGCGCGCAGGAGTGGCAGCAGCTCGCGGACTAGGAACACCGGTCCGCGCAAGTTCACCGACAAGACTTCGTCCCAGGCTTCGGACGTCAGACCTTCAAGGGCGCCGTCGCAGTTCGTGCCTGCATTGTTGACCAAGAGATGCAGTTCGTTCTCGCGGCCCGCGAGATCCGCGGCAATCCGGCGCACCTCCTGAGGTCTGGAGAAATCCGCGGCGAGTCCGACACAGGTGCCGCGACACTCGGACGTCAGTTGGCTGGCGAAATCGGAGATGGTCCCGGCATCGCGCCCGGTTATGTAGGTCCGGACGCCGCGGCCAACGAGCGAGCGCGCGATCATTGCGCCGATGCCACTGCCGCCTCCGGTCACCAGTGCCGTTTTCCCGTCCAGCGCGAATAACGAATCCGTGCCGTTCATCTGCTTCTCCCATGCGTGGGTGCGGAAAGTTAGGGGGATGCTGTTCCGAGCTGCAAGCGCAGGCCGCGCGGCATAAGCGAACGGCAAATCGCGGAGCCGTGGCGGTCAAGCCAAACCCCTGCCCGACATTAGAGCCGAGTCTGACTGACCCTGCGTTACTGACGCAACGGTGAGGCCGGCGAGACATGTTGAGCGCAGAGAGGCGACAACGGCCCATGGCGATGTTCACCTGGTACAAGGAGGCGGACCGAAAAACCCGCCGCATCTTCTGGACGTGCAGCGCCGGTTGGGCGATGGATATGGCCGACAGCGTCGTCTATTCCTATCTCATACCGGTTCTTGTCACGGCTCTCGGCATGACGCTGGTGCAGGCCGGTTTCATCTCCAGCGCCAACTTTTTCGCTGCGGCCATCGGGGGCTGGGTGGGCGGCTGGTTGTGCGACCGCTACGGCCGCGCCCGCATCCTGCAGCTGACCATCCTCTGGTTCTCATTCTTCTCGTTCCTTTCCGGCTTCGCGCAGAGCTACGAACAACTCCTGGTCATCCGAGTGTTGCAGGGTCTCGGCTTCGGCGCCGAGTGGGCGGTGGGTGCGGTTCTGCTGGGCGAGGTCATCAATCCCAAGCATCGCGGAAAGGCGCTCGGTACTGTCCATAGCGGCGCGGCAGTCGGCTCAGCGCTGGCGGCGCTGCTCGCCGGGCCGGTCGCCTCCATGTTCCCGGAGGATATCGGTTGGCGCGTGGTATTCTGGAGCGGAATTCTGCCGGCCCTGCTGATCTTCCTGGTGCGCCGCGATGCCGACGATTCCGAAATCTTCAAGAAGGCGGCCGAACGGGCCCGGACTACTGGCAAGCGCCTTTCGATTGGCGCGATCTTCACCAATCGGGTGCTGCGCATCACGGTTCTGGCTAGCATGCTTTCGCTGGGGGTGCAGGGCGCCGCCTATTCGATCAGCAACTACCTGACCGCCTTCCTCAGCCTGGAGCGCGGTCTTTCCACCGCAACCGCAGGCGTCCTCGTGATGATCAACAGCGCGGGCGGCTTTTTTGGCTTCCTCAGCAATGCCTATGTCAGCGACGTGGTTGGGCGCCGCATGGTGTTCCGGATGTTCGGCGGCGGGTTTGCCGCCACTTCACTGTTCTATCTCTATGGCCCGCTTGGAGACAACGTCTGGTTCCTTGGCGCGGCGGGCTTCATCTACGGCTTCTTCCAGTTCGGGATGTATGCCAGCTTCGGGGCCTATTTCACCGAGTTGTTTCCGACCGAGCTGCGCGGGACCGGTCAGGCCTTCGCCTATAATTTCGGCCGGGCCGGCAGTGCGGCTTTCGTCAGCATCGTGCCGTTGGTGGCGCTGACCATGGAGCTGAGCAGCGCGATGGCATTGCTTGGGTTGGTCGGCATCGCGATCGTCGTGCTCGCCACGCTGCTGCTACCGGAGACGGTAGGCAGCCGCCTGCGCGACCTTGACGAACTCGGGAGCGAAGGTCCGGAGGCGGTGGCGGTGCCTGGCCCCGCTCCTCGCTGAGAAGACATGCTGCCCGAGGACAGCAGCTCAGTCTTCCGCGGCGACTCCCATGATGTTGGCCTCGGGCGGCGTTAGTTCGATGTGGATGCCATCTTGCTCCGGGCCATTAGGCGGCATCTGATAGCCGTGAGCGATGAGCCGGGATTGGGGCAGTCCCAGACCCGGCACGCTGTCCGGCCAGTAGTTCTCCGGAACACGGCCGGAGACTGGATTCTTGTAGTGGAACCACATCGGCAGAATGTCAGGCCAGGCATAGGTTACGCCGGTGCCTCCGCGGAAGTGTTCGGCCCGGCGGCCGAGCTCGGTCATCAGAATGTCAGGGGCAAGGCGTTCGACCAGCGGGCTCTGTCCAGCACCCTGGCCTGGCTCGGTGGCTTCGACCCCGGCCCAACCCTCGCGCCAGTTGCTGCTGGTCATGTAGTGCTCGTCGATCGTGAGGCTCCACAAGCGCCAGATTCCGTCTTCGAGAACGGCCTGATCGTTAGGATACATTCCGCTGTTGAACCCGGCGGACAGTAGTCCCCCGCTCTGTTGCCGCCGCATCGCGGTTCGCGGCTGAAACAGACGGGTGCGCAAGTTCGCGGATCGCCCGTCGTGCGAGACATGGATCACCGGCTGAAAGCGCCAGTGATACGAGATTCCGGCCCTCGTCGCGGGCGGCTCACCCCACATTGCTGTCGCTGCCGCACGGATGCGGTCCTGCCCGAGATAGAAGCCCGCAAACGGAGAGTGCTTGTTGCCCTCCTTCGCGAAGATCGAAGCTAGGGCCTGCCATTGGAAATCGTCGAGATAATAGCCGTAGGCCGAAGAGACATTGACGACACCGTCGTAGGCCGAGCTGCGCCGTAACCGTCGCTTGGCCTCGAGCAGGCGCTCCGAATCCGACTGCGTCGCAGGCGGTAGCGATTGCACCGCGATGGCACCGGTCAGCGGCTGCGCGCCGGCAAGAGTGAAGCCGGCGATAGTAACCGGCTCGCCCGTCACAGAGTGACGTTCGGTGAAAGCGGGCAGCGTCCCATGCGGAAGATGCCAGGTGCCGCCATTCCCCCAGCCGGTATCGTAATCTGCCTTAAGCAGCGGATAGAGCCGCATCTCGCGGATCTTCCAGATACCCTCCTCGAGCACGAACCGATTGCGGAAGATCTGGAATTCCCATCCGGCCTTGTCGCCTCTGCCGATCATTCCCAGGGTAATGCCGCGGGCATAGGCTTCCGCTAGGTTGGGAGCGACGGTAACGATCGTATCGAAGCTGGGGTAATCGTTGAAATCCCCTTGCTCGAGCCCTTGCGGCCCCATCAACTCCATCGCCTCTCGGACGCCTTCCGCACCAGAGAACGTGCCGCTGCCGGCGATCTCCACCACGCCGTCAGCGGTGAACAACTCGACGACATCGTCCCACATCCGGCGATCGACGTAATAGCCATAAGCGTTTTGCAGGTTCCGGACGGTATCCTCGACATTGAGCGCGGCGATACGCTGCTCGAGCGTGGTCAGCGTGGCATTGGTAGGCGGCGCGTCCCCCTCAGGCTCCGGGATGGGGATTCCTGTTTCATCCACGGTGAAGTGGAACGGGATCAGTGGCAGCTCGGCATTGTTGACGTTCTGCCAGCCCTCTTCATACGTGCCTTCGTATTGCGGGAAGAAGTGAAGGCGCGAGATCCTCCAGATCCCCTGATCGAGAGCGTACTCGTTCTCGTAGATGCCGCCTTCGATCACGGTCTGACCTTGCCCGTCTCCGGCCATCGTCATGCCCATCCAGCGGCTCTTGGCAGATGTCCCGTCTACCGAGAGATTTACGAGGGGGTCCTCGATGAACTCGGTCTGCAAGGCTCCGGGAGCGAGGCCGCGACGGCCCATTCGCGCCGTAAGCCAAGCGGCGATAGCCTCGCGGCCGCGGACAGCTTCCTCTCCCCAGATGAACTCGGCATCATCGGTGAAAAGTGCGGCCATTTCTTCGGCAAGCGCGAACTGTGCGTATTGCGCATAAAAGCGCTGCAGATCCTTAACTGCTCGAATGGCCTCGACGCGGGTAACGTCACGGGCCAGTTCATCCACCTGCGTTTGGTTGATGTCATGCGCCAAAGCGGCTGGTGCCGTGCCCAGAAGCAAGACAATGGGTGCAAGTCGGGTCAGTCGCGATCGCACGGGCCTCTCTCCTACACGGCATCTGCTCTTTGCTCGCGGCAGTCTGGAAAGCGCGACCTATCGGCGCAACCGTATAGAGGCGGACTGTCGCATCCCGAGTGGTTGTAGCGCCATTTCAGTCAAAACCGCTCTCTCGATACGTAGCAGAACGTTCGTTCGAGAAACGCAGTTGACGGGGCGCCGGTTCAATGGGAGCCCGTGGTGTTCGCCAACGGGCGGATCCGGTCACCGCATCAATGCGGGGCTTTGGGGAGGATGACGATGGAGCTTCTGACGACCGAAGGTCTGCCCGCTGTCGGCCGGGCTGCCGCTTGGGCTGAGATCTATGCAACCCGGATGAGTCAATGTGAGTTCACGCCCGGCAATGACAATCGGTTCGACGCAGAGCTGCGGATTGGGCAGCTCGGTCCGGTGAAGCTGGCACGCCTGACGGTCGATCGCTGCAGCGTAGAGCGCAAGCAGAGCCACATCGTGCGCCAGTCCCCGCGGCCCTACAACTTCCTTCTCCAAGCGGAGGGCGCGAGCACATTTTATCACTGCGGAAAGGAAGCACAGCTCGAAGCGGGGGATTTCGTACTCTGCGATACCGGGTTGCCGCACTACTTTCTCACCCACGACCATTCCGTAACTGTCATGGTACGAGTCGCCGGCGAGACGTTGCGCACCTATCTGCCCACTCCGGAGCAGTTCTGCGGACAGCGGCTAGGCCGAACCAGCGGACTTACCGGCACGGTTGCGGCGATGGTTCGCGAGCTCAGTAGCGGGGCAGGTGGCGCGCTCGACCCGACCTGCGAAGACCGGGTGGCCCGCTACCTTCTGGAGATGATCTCTCTCGCGTACACGACAGGTGGGGCACCGGTCGAAGAGGCTTCTGCGATCGCTTGGCAGCGGCGCCGAGACGTACTCCAGCACATCGAGAGCAACCTGCGCGATCCCGACCTTTCACCTGCCACTGTGTCCGCGGATCTGCGCGTCTCGCCCCGTTACCTGCGAACTGTGTTCGCCTCGGGCGGAGAAAAGATGGGCGCGTACATCCTGCGCCGACGCCTGGAGGAGTGCGCACGCCAGATGGTCAGCCCAGCGTGGAAAGCGCACACGCTTACCGAGATCGCATTCTCGTGGGGCTTCAACAGTGCGGCGCACTTCACCCGCACTTTTCACGAGAAGTACGGCATGGCGCCGCGCGAGTATCGGCTCAGGCATCTGGAAAGCCTTGGCCTCAGCGGCTGACATCGACTGAAAGACGTCGGCTTTCCCGCCAGGCGAGCGAGCCTCGGCGGCCAATTTCGGCGCCCGTCGCGGCCGATCATCCGCTCATTCGGAAGACAAATTTTCCGGCCTCGGCAGTCAAGTGCCCGGGCGATGAAGCGACGTATGCGAATAGTCGGCCGGGGCCGGGTGGGGCGGTCCCAGTGGTCGGACATGACAACATCCGACCAGGAAGGGACGCCGAGTCATGTCGATGCCGATACTCGATACACATGCGCATCTGATTGGAAATGACTGGGGGAAATACCCTGCGCGCCCATTCACGCCAGACCTACCTACGCCCGAGCGGCCCAGTTTTACGGTTACCGCTGACGAGCTTCTGGCGCTGATGAACGAACACGGCGTTGATCACGCCTGTCTGGTCCAGCGCGGCCATGTCTACGGCTACGACAACAGCTACATCCTCGATGCCGCGCGCCGTCATCCGGACCGCTTCCACCCGGTCGTTATCCTTGAAACGCAGGATCCGCACACCGCGAAAATCTATCGGCGGATGGTGCGCGACAGCGGGGTGGTTGGTTTTCGGATGGCAAACAGCCGGCCATGGATCCTCGACACGGCGTGGATGAGCTCGCCGAGCGCGATGCAAATCTGGAAGGCTTGCGCCGAGTTGGGCACGCCGATGACGTTGATCGTATTCGACAATCAGCTTTCGTACGTCCTGCCGCTGATCAAAATGATTGCACTTCAGTTCCCGGAGCTGCCGATCATCCTCGATCATGGCGCGATGCCGTATGGAATCTCGCAGTATGAGGTCGCGCTGCGCGAAGCGGCCGGCGAGACCGTGATGATGCCTCCACCGCCGGACTACGGCATCGGCACCAGCATCGCGATTTTCGCGGACGTTCCGAACGTCCATTTCAAGATCACCGAGATCAACATGGAGCGGCTGGTCAAGGCGAACGTGCGCTCCGCCGGGCTGATCCGGCGAATGGTCGACGTGTTCGGACCGGACCGGCTCATGTGGGGCTCCGACATGGGCCAAAGCATGCTGTGGACCTATGCGGAGAAGATCGCGATGGCGCATGAGGCCGCCGAGCTCCTCGATGCCGACGAAAAGCGCAAGTTCCTCCACGACAACGGCGCGCGAGTTTACGGTCTGACGGCTTCGATCGTCGACGGAAACCGTCCGGGCCTCGCTTCGAAACACTGAGTTCCAGCGACCGCAGAACGCCAATGCTGGCCGGAGCGGCTTCGCCTCAGTCGATCGTGAAAAGGCTGCGCTGGATGTGTCGCACGCCGCCGTTCGCCTGGACCGGATCGTCCTTGCTGTTGAAGTAGTACAGCGTGCCGATCGTGTTCTCGTCTACCAACCATGAGTTCGGATAGCCTAGATCCCAGCTTCCGCCGTCGTCACGAACGATAATCTCTGGCCCCCAGGTCTTCCCGCCATCCTCGCTGACGGTCGCGCGAATGCCCGCCGGCATCAGCCGGTAGCCGTAGACTGCCACGATCCGGCCATCAGGCATAAGGACCAGATTGCCGGGTGCGCCGAAGTCGTTGACACGGCTGAGGAAGCCCCAGGTCTGGCCGTCATCGTCGGAATGAAACACCTCACTCCACATGACGCCGGTCGGATCGCGCTGGCAGCGGGTGATGCACAGGATGCGCCCGCTCGGCAGCAGATATCCGCGCGGATAGAACCAACGATGGCCGACGAAAGCGACGCTGGGATCGTCATAGGCACCATCGGCATTGCCGAACGGATCCTCTCGTGGAGTTACGAACGACATGAAATGGAATTCACGCCCTTCGTTGACGCTACCGTAGACTACCGGGTGGCGATGCGTGTTGTCGTTGTCGATCGAGAACAGGAACATCAGCAGGCGGCCGTCTGGTCTGACCAGGGTGGACTGTACTCCTGTGGTCGCGGCGAGGTGATCAAGCGGGACCAGGATGGTCTCGCCCCAGGTGAGGCCGCCATCGCGCGAAAGCCGCGCGGTGGCCTGAGTGTTCGCCGTAGCAAAACCGCCATTTGTACCGCTCGAGACGAGCACATTCGGATCAAGATAGTCGACCGGAGCGGCGAAACGTGTCGGCATTGTCTCGCGGGTCATGCCGCGCCCGTCGCCGCCCGGCCCCGCCATCATGTTATACTGCGGATCGTCGCCGTCCCATGTTAGGCCGCGATCGCGCGATCGTACCGTCACCGTACGCGGATTGCTGCTGTTCTGGCCGAGCACGTCATGCCGGATCGCATCGCCGCTCGCGTAGCTGACGTTCCGGGTCGCAAAGTTCGCGATTAGCGTCCCGTCCGCCGTTTCCCAGAAGCCGCTGGTGAACGGCCAAGAGCAGAACTCGTCCTCCCGCCGGTAGACGATCGCGTGGTCGACCCGGCTCGCCTGGCACAGCCTTTCGTAGCGGATGGTCAAGGCTGCGCGTCCGCTCGCTGCCGCCGCACCTCAAGCGCGCGCGGCGCCTCGCCCGCCGGGGACGTGAATCCGTTCGGCGGTGTTGTAGAACAAGTCGCGCTGCTGTTGCTCGGTGAGGCCGGACGCGGAATCCAGCGCATGCTGCACCCACATGAACATGCTGCCGGGCGTGTTGCCCACATCGCTGCCCCAGGTCATCTGATCGGCGCCAAAGGTTTCGACCATATGCTCGAGGAAAGGCCTAAACGGCACGTGTGCCGCATGGAGCTGCTCGATCAGCAGCGTGGTGTACTTGTAATAGACGTTCTTGTGCTGGGTCAGTGCGCGATGCTGCGGCGACAGGCCAAAGTTGGGGCCGAGCTCGGGCCGCGGGAAACCGATGTGATCGAGCAGAATGTTGACGTTGGGATACTTCGCGGCGTGCTCGGCGACCTTGGCCATCGCACCCGGCGTATCGCCGCCGATCGGCATCAGGACGATGAGGAGGCCAAGGCGGTTCGCCGCTTCCCACGATGGGGCCGCGGCTTCGGACAAGAAGACGAAATCGCTGTTCGGGGGGCCGCCTGGTCCAGCCGGCGCTCCGGGTCGTGGAGTAGGTGTGCCGGTAAAGCGCACCCCGGCAATCCTGTTTTCGCGCGCCATCTTCTCAAGCTGCGCCGGGGTGTCTTCCGCGACTGGGTCGAGGATGATCACCGGGATGATCCGGTCAGGGTGCTCAGCGGAAATGTCGAGCAGGTAGCTGTTATCGAAGCGGTAGGTGCTCGAATACTGGACGCCCGCCCCCTTGGCGATGTTGTTCTCGTCCCAGAACGCGAACACTTCCTTGGGCGTCTGCGGATACCGCATCGCCTTGGCCACCATGATTTCGGGGCCGTAGCGCGCCGTACGTGAGTTAAACGGGTACTTGTCGACATCGTTGGTGTAGAAGTGCCCGTGCGTGTCATAGAGCTTGAACGGCGGCACGATAACGTGCGCGAAGGCGGAGCGGGGCAGCGCGGCCACACTGGCAGCGGCCAGGCCGGACCGGAGAAGCGTGCGACGATCGAACATGGCGGCAACTCCCTCGATAGCCGATCCGGAATGTCTTGGTCGCCGATCGCGAACCTCCGGTGCGGCGAAACTCTAGCCTGCGACCGGCTACCAGACTTGATCGTGGCGGCGCGGCGAACGAACGTTTCCGAGCGTCACCGCAAATGCTCGCCGAACAGCTTCATCACTCCCCCCCAGGCCGTCGAGGCCGAGGCAGGATCGTAGTTGGCGGTGTCGCTGACGGCGAAGCCGTTGCTGCCGGGCAGGACCTCGACCGCCGCTTCCAGGCTGGCTTCCTCGAAAGCAGTGCGTAGATCGTTCTTGTCGGTCGGTTCGCGTACATCGTCGGCAGCGGCAAGCGCGACATAGTAGGCCGCATGCGAGCGACTTACGAACAGGTGCGGGCTATTGTCGCGCGCGGTGGCAATCCGCATCGGGTGTAGCACTGCGACCGCGCCGATCCGCTCGGGGACCGCGAAGGCGGTCCGAAAAGCGTAGGGCGCGCCGTACTGAACCCCAAGCACTCCAGCTTTGTGCGAGGTGTTGACCTCGGGCCGAGAGTCGAGGAACGCGAGATAAGCTTTCGCGTCTGCCTCTCCGCCCTCGTCGCCGATGGCGTCCATCCATGCGCTCGAACGCTCGCGCGACTGCTCCGGCGTGAGCGGCGCGATCGCGATGCTGCCGTCGATCCTGGCGCTCCGGTAGAACATGTTGGGCACGAGGACGACGTAGCCTTCGGCAGCAAGCCTCCTGCCGATGTCGGCGATCGCGGGTCTGAGGCCGGCTAGATCGCTCCAGACCAGTACCGCAGGCCAGGGACCCCTACCTTGTGGGGTGAACAGCAGAGCGTCGGCGGCGCCGGCCGGGGTGGTCACAGTCACCGCCGTTTGCGCAATCGCGGACGATGACGCTGCGGGACCACTGGCAGGCGCGGTGGCACAAGAGCCAAGCCCGAGCGCCAAAACGGCGCTCATTGAAGCGATGAGAGGACGGACTATGCTGACCGTCATAGCCTGACTCTCCTCAATCCACGGAAAAGATGCTGCGCTGGATATGGCGCTTGCCACCGTTGACCTGCACCGGATCGTCCTTGCTGTTGAAGTAGTAGATCGTGCCGACCTTCCCATCGTCGGTGACCCAGGCGTTGGGGTAGCCGAGATCCCAGCTGCCGCCGTCGTCGCGGACGATCAGCTCAGGGCCCCAGGTGCGGCCTTCGTCTTCGCTGACCTTGGCGCGGATCCCAGCCGGCATCAGGCGGTAACCGTAGACCATCACCAGCCGGGTGTCGGGCAGTTGAACGAGGCTACCGGGCGAACCAAAATCGTTGACGCGACTGAGGAACTGCCAAGTCCGCCCGCCATCGTCGCTGGAGAACACCTCAGTCCACATAATCCCGCGCGGATCGCGCTGACAGCGCAGCACGCACAGCATGCGTCCGCTCGGCAGCAGGTAACCGCGCGGGTAGAACCAGCGGTGCCCGCCGAAGCCGAACGTACTCTGGTAATCGCCGTCCGCCGCCCCGTACGGATCGCGTTTGGGGGTGATGAAAGTCAGAAAGTGAAAGTCGGTACCACGTGGCGGTAAGGCGAAGACGCACGAACGGCGGTTCCAGCCTTCCTTGTCGACTTCGATCAACCAAATCATTGCGGTGCCGTCCGGCCGGATGAGGACCGAATTCATGCCCGATATGGAATGCAAGGCATCTTTCGGCACCGGTATGGGCGGGCTCCAGCTTTGTCCGCGGTCGCGCGACACGCGCACGTCGGTGCGGCCTTCGGGAGTGCCGAAGCCGACGCTGCTGTTGGAGATGATCGTATCGCGGTCAAGGAAGTCGATCGGTTGCAGGTCGCCCATCATCCTGACCCCCGCCAACGTCGGATCGATCCGCGACATCATGTTGATCGTGGGGTTCTCGCCGTCCCAGGTTCGCCCCCAGTCCCGCGAGCGCAGGGCGACCGATTTCGTCCCTAGACCTTCGCGGCCGAGATTGTCGTGGCTGATGTCTTCCGCATTGCCATAGCGTGTGGTGATGGAGGTCACCTGCTGCAGCAGCTCGCCGTCGCCGAAGTTCCAGTAGCCCATGACGTGGGGCCAGCCGGTCATCTCATTTTCACGCCGATAGACGATGGCATGATCCACGTGCGTTAGCCGCCTCGCGGGGGCATAAGATCGGACGGGGGCGCCCGCGCGCGCGTTCGCGACCTCACAGGCGAACAGTGTAGTGAACGCCGATCCGGCGACAAGCGCGGCGCGCCGCGTGATCGGAGCCGCGCCTATGCTCAAGTTGTCGAGCATCATGCTGTCCGCACCAGCATGAAGGCCCGACTGCCGAGGGAGGCGGCAGCCGGACCTGGCTCAGAAACGCTTGGCAACGCTGAGGTACCATTCACGCGGCGCTGCCGGCTGACCGATGTTGGCACCGGCACCCAGTCCTTGCATGAAGACGGTTTTCTGCTGGAAGTACTTCTTGTCGGTCAGGTTGGTGACGCCCACTGCCACTTCAAAATCGTTGTCCGCGTTGTAGTAGGTAAGGCGGGCATTGAAGGTGGATCGCGCCGGATCGTCTAGGTGGGTGTAGTCCGTGCTCCAGGCGACCTTGCTGATCCAGAACCAGTCAAGACGTGGCGTCAGAGTGCCGTGCAGTACGTCGGCATCGAACTCATACTGAATTCCGCCGCTGGCGGTCCAGTCTGGGAACCCGATCGGCCTACCAGTAGTGCTGCCGCGATCAGTGTATCCGAGTGAGCCATTGATCGTGAGAGCATCGATCGGCTCGACCGTGGCTTCGACCTCGACGCCGCGGACCGGATCTCCGCCGCTCACCGGGTAGTTCCAGGTGCGCGAGATGCACTGGATGCCCACCGTAGTCCCGTTCGGTGGGCCATCGGTGGCAGCGTTGTAGGGGCGGCAGTTGGTGAAGTCGTCGGAGAACTCGGTATCATCCGGCCCGTCGGGAATGAGCGTCTGATCGCCGGGAAGGATCACGAACTGTGTGCTGTTCGGGTCGTATCGCGCCTCGTTGCCTCCGAACGTGCCGTTACGCATGGAATATTCCATCCAGAACGCCGCAGCGTTGAGCCGCACGCGGCGGTCGAGAAAATCTGCTTTGAAACCAACTTCATAGCTGATGAGCGAGGTCGGGAACTGTTGCTCGACCTGTCCCGCTTGGAAGACGCGGGTGTTGAAGCCGGGAAGGCGGTAGCCAGTCGCCGCAGAGGCATAGACCATGATATCATCAGTGATCTTGTAGTCCGCGCCTAATTTCCAGTCCCATCGCGTGTTCTTAATAGGCAGTACAAAGAACGTGCTGCTGCTCGATGGAACGAAGGTGGTCGAGCCGGGGAGCGAAGCGTCGAACTGGGCGGAGTAGTCGACGACCTTCTCGTCGCTTGAGCGGCGAATACCTCCGTTCAGACTGAAGCCTTCGAGTATTCCCAAGGCTTCGAACGGCCGGAATGTGGCGTTGAGAAACGCTGCTTTCGCCTGCGGTCGATAGATCACGTCGTGGAACTGCTGCGTTCCGTTGCGAACGTTCTGCGGGTGTCCGTTCTCGACAGCTTTCCCGTCATAGTAGAACAAGCCTGCCACCCAGTCCAACCAGCCATGTTGGCCCGTCAGGCGGAGCTCGCCGTTCCAGTACGACATTGTATCTTCATGATAGATGATCGAATCTGCCAGCGGCGTGCCGTCCCAGCCGGCCCCGAACCGCGTATAGATCTCGCGATAGCCGGCAATGGCTGCCGCTTCGATCTGATCGGTGATCCCGACGCTGAGCCTTCCGTTCAGGCCCCAGTTGGTCATGGGGACGGTCCGCCCCCAACAATTGCCGCCCCGAAACAACGATCCGTTGTAGTAGGTGTTGCCCGGGATTGTCGTGCCGGCCGGAAATGGATCACAGAAATTGTCGTAAGTGGTGTAGAGACTATCCGTCTCGAAGCGTTCGTCCCAGCGGAACGGCGTTCCCGGGATCGAATACTGATCGAACATCGTGATGAAGTTCCGGCTGACGCCGGGAGCATTCTCATTGATGACACCGGTGTAGGGGCCCCAACGGCCTCCGTTTTCATCCAGTCCGCGCAGCCTGCCGTAGTTCAGGTGATAATCGTATTCGATCACCTTCTCGGCGGCCGATTCATTGTTCGAGTCGGTATAGTCCGCGCTAATATTGAGCTCGACCATGTCCAAAGGTTGCCAGCGCAAGGCGCCGCGCACGGCGCGTGCATCTTCGCCGCCATAATGCCCAATTACGCAATCGTCCGGGCTCCGGCCCGCAGCCCAGCTCGTTCCCGAGGATTGGAAGGGGAATGTTCCGGCAAGCTCCGGCGTGCCATTGAGGTGCATTTGGCAGCTGAAGTCGAGCAGGTCCATGTAACCGGTGCGCTTCTTCGACACCATCGAGGCACTGACCGCCATCGTGCTGCTGAGCGGGAGGTTGATGCCCGCGCGCAAGTCCATACGATTGTACGAGCCGACCGTGAAATCAACATAGGTCGAGATGTCGTCGAAGCTGGGCCTCCTCGACACGAGGTTTACCGCGCCGGAGATGGCGTTGCGGCCGAACAGCGTGCCTTGCGGGCCGCGGAGCACCTCGACGCGCTCGAGATCGAGCAGATCGAAGTTGGAGCCGAACAGAAAGGGATAGTAGACGTCGTCAATGTAGTAGGCGACGGCCGGCTCCTGCGAGAATTGAGTATCGGTCGTTCCGATCCCGCGGAGCGTTACTGATACCCCCGCCCCATAGATGCCCTGCGATTTGCGGAATGTGGCGTTGGGAACGATGTTGCCCAAGTTCGCGAAGGTCGTGATCTGCCTTTCCTCGAGCGTCTCCGAGGTCACAGCGGTGATCGCGATTGGCACGTCCTGGACGTTGGTGGCGATGCGCGTACCAGTGACGACGATCTCGGCAATACCGGTTGCAGATGCCTGGGTCGTTGTCGCGGCCGCCTCCTCCGCAACCGGCTCTTCGGGCGCGGCCTGCGCAAGAGCTGGCTGGTGTAGCGAAACCGCAATAATTGAGCTGGAAGCTAATAAGAGCCGATCGAGCATCGTATCCTCCCGCCTGTTGGCGGCGAATACCTAGGAGACTGGTGGTTCGATCAGCTTTA
>Ga0079224_100004893_pt1 | contig 17473 bp, 9 predicted proteins | sample Stecom2015_FD_80414 | JGI IMG/M metagenome (GOLD analysis project Ga0079224, IMG submission 80414) | Agricultural soil microbial communities from Utah to study Nitrogen management - Steer compost 2015 | ecosystem: Environmental > Terrestrial > Soil > Agricultural land | place: USA: Utah...
AGGCGGGCGAGGTAGACCCCGGCCGGGAGCGCGGAGGCGTCCCACGCGAAGGAATGGGAGCCGGCCGCGAGCGGGCCGTCGTGGAGCGTGGCGACCTCGCGGCCGAGCACGTCGTAAATGGTGAGCGTGGCGGGTCTGGCCTCGGGGAGCGCGAGGCGGAACGTGGTCCGGCCCCGGAACGGGTTCGGCCCAGCCGTGAGTGCGAGAGAGGTTGACACGGGTGCCTCCGGCTCCGAGGCCACCGGCCACGGCGGGAGCACGGCCCGCCACGCCTCGTACACACCGTCCGGGTTGCGTCCCGCCCCCACGATCACCGTCCCGTCGTGGTTGAGCCCTTGCGGCCCTACGAACCCGAGCTCCCACCCCGTGAGGTCGAACCCGTGCTCCACCTCCAGGAACTCCCGGAGCGAGCGTGTCCCCATCTGCTCCGTCCAGATGAACGACTCGAAGCCGGCCGCCCCCTCGCCCTGTCCAATCGCGACGCGCCCATCGCCCGAGACCGAGAACACATCAAGGAACGGGCTCCCCCCGGGGAGGTCGGGGAGGTAGTCCATGCCCTCTCCCTCCCGCCAGATGAACGACTCGTTCCCGTTCGGGTTCGTGACGTGGACCGTGCCGACGACGACCGAGCCGTCGGCCGAGATGTCCTGGGCGGCGGCGCGGTCGGCCCGGCCGTCGGGGGGGAGGCCGAGGCTCTCGACGACGCCGTCGACCCACCGGACCGCCTCGCTCTCGCCGGTAGGGCCTTCGCTGTGGCCGGCGACGATGCGGCCGTCGGCCGAGACGGCGTAGGCCCGGGAACGGACGTCGCCGCCGGGGAGGTCGGGCAGTGGCTCCATCACACCGTCCTCCCATCGGAACGCCGTGGTGCCGGTCGAGGAGTTGCTCACACCGACGACGACGGCGCCGTCGGCGGAGACGTCGTAGGCCTCGCTGCGGAAGCTACTGCCGGGGAGGTCGCCGAGGCCGACCATGCCCGTCGCCTCAGACCAGCGGAATGCTTCATCGCCTGCGTTCTCTATCGAACTCGTACCCACGACGATGCTCCCGTCGTAGGAGGCGGCCCAGCCGTTGCCGCCGTAGGTTCCGCCTGGGAGATCGCCGAGGCCCTCCATGCCGCCCGCCTCCGTCCAGCGGAACGGCTCCGGACCGTCCACACTCCGGCTTTGTCCGACCACGACACGGCCGTCGGGCGAGACGCCGAGGGCAAGGCTTCGGGGGTTGGGGCCGTCGAGGAAGCCGAGCCCTCTGAACCCCGGTTCCTGGGCGGAGGCGAGTGTGGCGGCGAGGAGGAGAGCGCTCGTCAGGAGGAGGGGTCGGCGAAGGGCAGGGGTTCGCAGGAGGACCGTTCTACACATCGAGCCGTTCAGTGGAGTACAGTCATCCGGCCCGACTCGGTGTGCTCACCCACGAGGAGGCGGTACACGTACACGCCAGCGGCGAGGGGGTGCCCGGCGTGGTCGGCCGGGGACCAACGGAGCGTGACCTCGCCGGCCTCGTGGTGGGTATCCATCAGCGTCATGACCTCCCGGCCCAGAAGGTCGTAAATGGCGAGCGTGACGCGAGTGGGCTCCGGGATGGAGAATCGGAAGGTGGTACGGTCGCGGAACGGGTTGGGGTAGAGGAAGGAAGGGCGCCGCGAAGAGAAATACAAGCGCCCTCGCCCCCCTGCCTATTTGCACCGGCTTGCCGTCTCGGCCTCCGGCGGCTCAGAAGTCCAGCCGGAGGCGCACGTTCACCGTCCTCGGCGTCAGCCGCGTCGGGACGCCCTCGAAAAGGCCGCCGGTGTTGATCCACGAGTACGTGATCGTGTTCTTCATGTTGAACACGTTGAGCACCTCGGCGGTGAGCTTGAGCGAGAGCGGTCCGCTCGGCCCCCGCCCGACGCGGATCCGCTTCGTCGCGCCCATGTCGAACCGGAAGTACTCCGGGTAGCGGCCGTCGTGGCGCTGGCCGGGTTCGAGCACCTCGACGCCGTTGATGCGGTCCGAGAGGGCGGGCGGCGTGTAGGGCAGGCCCGAGCCGAAGAGGGTGCGGAGGTGGAGCGTCCACGTGTCGTCGCCGGGGACGTAGTCCTGGACGAAGAGCGAGAAATTGTGGCGGCGGTCGGTCGGGCGCGGGCGGAGGCCGTCGTTGCGGTCGGTCACGAACGGCTCTAAAAACTCCTCACGGGCGACGAGGAAGCCGTAGTTGAGCCAGCTCTCCAGGCCCGGCACGAGCTCGCCGCGCACCTGGAGGTCGAGGCCGTAGGCGTGGCCCCGGCTGTCGTTCTCGCCGGAGTAGATCACGCGGACGTTCTCGACCTCGTACGAGATGAGACGGTCGAGCCGCTTGTACCACGCCTCGGCGCGGACGGCCACGCGCGTGTTCGGGAAGAAGTGCTCCAGGCCGACGGTGCCCAGCGTGGCGCGCTGGCTCCGGAGGCCCGGGTTGAGGGCCGCGACGATGGTGCTGTCGCCTTGCCGGACTTCGCCGCGCAGCTCGCGGTACGTCGGCGCCTGGTGGTAGACGCCCGTGGCGGCCGAGAGCGTCGTGCGGTCGTCGAGGCGGAAGCGGGCGGAGAGGCGCGGGCTGACGGTCCACTCGTCGGTGAAGGCGAAGTAGTCGGCGCGCACGCCGGCGGTGGCGACGAGGCGGCCGGGCTCGGGCAGGAGGTCCACGGCGTCCTCGGCCCAGAGGGCCGCCTGCCACGTGTCGAGCACGGCGTGGTCCTCGAGCGCGTCCACCGTGACGGTGACGGGGTTGTTGAGCGAGTCGCGGCCCTCGAAGGAGGTCCGCTCCATGAGCGTGTCGTCGAAGCGGAGGGAGCGGAGCGTCCAGCCCGCCTCGGCGGCGTGGCGGCCGAGGCCGAGGCGGTAGCGCCCCCCGCCCGTGAGCGTGGTCACGGCGACGCGGTTGTGGGCGACGTCCCGCTGGCGCGCCTGGCCCGTCTGGATGAACGAGAGCGGGTTGCTCGGGGGGTTGTCCGGGTCGGGCTCGCCCCGGAAGAGCGTCACGTTGCCCGTCACGTCCACGTCCTCGAACTCCTCGGTGGCGAAGACGGAGGCGTCGTGTTCGAGGCGGAGGACCCCGAAGCGGTTGGACAGGCGGGCGCCGCCGAAGGCGATGTCGTAGCCGTCGGACTCCTCGCCGTCGAACGCGAAGGCGACGGAGCGGATGTGGTTGGGGAAGACGCCGAAGGTGGTGCGCCGCTGGCTGGGGTCGAGGCGGAACCGGTGGCGGGCGAGGATGCCGAGGGCGCGGACCTCGTGGCCTTCGGCCAGCGGGAGGACGGCCAGGCCCTGCACGTCGCGGAAGTCCGGGTCGTAGGCGCCCTCCAGCTCCTGCCCGGCGAAGAACCGGCGGGGGCGGGCGCTCCGGGCGGCCACGGCCAGCCCCGCGGGGCCGACGCCGCCGCGCACCGAGAGCCCGGCGTCGAGGGTGGAGGCGTAGGCGCTGCCGCCGAGAGGGCCGGCGGGGCGGGCGTAGCGGACGTCCAGTACGGAGGCCAGCTTGCCGCCGTAGCGCGACGGGAAGCCGCCGGCGTAGAGCGTCATGGACGCCGTGAGGTCGGCGTTGACGAGGCCGAGCCCCTCCTGCTCGCCCTGCGTCGTCCGCTGCGGCCGGTAGATCTCGAAGCCGTCGATGAAGAACTGGTTCTCGTTGTAGCCGCCGCCGCGGACGGAGTAGGCGTTGGAGGTCTCGTTGTTGCTCGTCACGCCGGGCAGCACCTTCACGCCGCGGAGGGCGTCGGCCACGGGCGTGGGCATGGCGCGGAGGTCTTCGGGGTCGAGCGTGAAGACGCCCGCCTCGCCGCTGCTGCGCGCGCCCTCGACCGTCGCCTCGCCGAGCTCGACGGTGGCCTCGGCCAGGCGCACGTCCAGCGTCGTCACCTCGCGGCGCACGACGGCGACGGAGTCCATGACGGGCACGAAGCCGACGGCGCGGACGGTGAGGGCGTAGCGGCCCTCGGGGAGGCGGAAGCGGAAGAGGCCGTCGGCGTCGGCGGCGGTGCCGTAGTTGGTGCCCTCCACGAGGACCGTCGCGCCGGGGATGGCCGTGCCGTCGTGGGCCGAGGCGATGCGGCCGGCGACGGCGCCCCAGGTGGCCTGGGCGCGCACCGAGGCGGGCAGGGTCAGAGCGAGGACGAGCGCGGCGAGCGCCGAGACGCGCGGGCAGGATACCGTCATGCGGAGGGGCCGGATTCGGCCTCGGGGACTACGGGCGTAGGAACGGTATCGAAGCGGGCAGGTGCGTCCGGGTTGGCGTGAAGCGGGCGAACAAGATACAGGAGCCCGGAGCCGTCCGGAAGGGAGAACGTGCGGACCCGGGGCACGCCTACACCGTCACGTCCGTTGTGCTCAGCGCGCGGACGACGGCCTCGGCGCTCTCCGGTCGCTCGGCCGGATCCTTCGACAGACACCGCGTGACGAGGTCCGAGAGCGCGTCCGGCACGTCCGGCCGGAGCCGGGACGGCGGCTCCGGCTCGTGGTTGAACAGCGCGTGCAGCAGCGCGATCTCGTTGTCGGCGCGGAAGGGGAGCTGCCCGGTGAGCGCCTCGTAGAGCACGACGCCGAGGGAGAACAGGTCGCTCTTCGCATCCGGCGCCCGGAGGCCCATCGCCTGCTCGGGGGCCATGTAGCCGAGGGTACCGAGGAGCGCGCCGAGCTGGGTCAGCGTCGTCAGCGCGCCGCCGCGCGCGAGGCCGAAGTCCATCAGGACGGGTCGGTAGGGGAGGCGCACGGCGGCGGCGCGGAGGGCGGGGTCGTCCGGGAGCACGAGGCCGCCGTCGCCCTCGGAGGCGGTGCGGCTGCGGCCGAGGAGCGTGCGCGAGGGCGCCTCGGCCGACGGCCACGCCGCCAGCATCACGTTGTCGCTCTTGAGGTCGCGGTGGACGATGCCGCGCGCGTGGACGGCGGCCAGCGCGTCGGCGAGGAGGAGGCCGAGGGCGGCGGCCTCGGCGGGCGGGAGCGGGCCGTGCTCGCGGAGGCGCTCCCGGAGTGTGCCGCCGCGCAGCAGCTCCATCGCGAGGTAGGGCGTGTCGTTCCAGACCCCGCCCTCGAAGACCCGCACGATGTTCGGGTGGTCGAAGGCGGCGAGGGCGTCGGCCTCGCGGCGGAGCCGCTGGCGGCCGTCGGTCTCGGAGTCCGAATCGTCGTCGAGGAGGTGCTCGTGGAGGAGCTTGACGGCGACCTCACGGGGGCTGCCCGTCCGGTGCGCCGTGAGGTCGACGGCGTGCCAGACCTCGCCCGCCCCGCCCTGGCCGAGCTTGCGGTCGAGGCGGTAGTGGGAGACGAGCCGCTTGCGCGGCAGCCGTGCCAGCCCGCGCTGGACGAGCGCCGGCCCCTCGCGGGCTGCCCACCCGACCAGCCCCACGAAGAGCAGGAGCCCGAGGCCGCGCGCCCACCACGTCCGGAACCACGGCGGGCGGAGGGCAAAGGGGAAGGCCGTCTCGGCGGTGGCGCCGCTCGCCGTCGTGGCGCGGACGCGGAAGGTGTAACGGCCGGGCGCGAGGCCGGCGTAGCTCGCGTAGCGCCGGTCGCCCGCGGCGATCCAGTCGGCGTCGGCGCCGTCGAGGCGGTAGGCGTAGCGCGTGGCCTGGGGCCGGGCGAAGTCGAGCGCGGCGAAGGAGAACGCGACGGCCCCGCCTCGGCGGTGGCGGACCTCGGCCCGGTCGAGCGGCGCGCCGTAGGCCGTCCGCTCGGTGAGCACCAGCGGCACGGTGCCTCCCGGCTGGACCGACGCCGGGTCGAAGTGGTTGTACCCGGCGATGCCGCCGACGAGGAGGCGGCCGTCGGAGGCACGGAGGAAGGCACCGCCGTTGAACTCGTTGGCCTGGAGCCCGTCCGCCCGCTCGTAGTGGGCGACGGCGCGACCGGCTTCCCGGTCGAGGACGGCGAGGCCGCGGTCGGTGGGGAGCCAGAGCCGCCCGTCGTCCGCCTCCAGCACCCCATAGGCGACGATGTCCGGGAGGCCGTCGGCCGTGGTGTAGCGGCGCACGGGGCCGTCGAGGTCGAGGCGGACGAGGCCGCTGCCGTAGGTCGCGGCCCAGACGGAGCCGTCGCGGAGGACGGCGAGGGCGGTAACGTTGCCGGTGCCGGTGCCGGTCGGCCCGTCGCCGGGCGGGAAGCGGTGGGTGACGCGGCCGAGGCGGGGGTCGAAGCGGGCCGCACCGGAGCCCCAGGACCCGACCCACACGGCGCCGTCCGGCGCGCGTTCGGCCCAGTAGAGGTTGACGTCGGGGATGGAGCCGGGGTCGGCCGGATCGTGTCCGAACTCGGCCACCACCCGCCCGGCCTCGGGGTCGTAGAGGACGAGGCCGCGCTCGTAGGTGGCCAGCCAGAGGCGGCCGCCGGGTTCGGGCACGACGCGCATCACCTGGGACGGAGAGCCCGGCATCCGGGTGATGCGGCGGGTGCGCGGGTCCACGTGGAGGAGGCCCTCGCCCTGCGTGCCCACCCAGGCCGTACCGTCCGGCAGCGGGACGATGCCGCGCGGGCGAGACGGAAGGCGAATCGGCGTGTAGCGGCCGGTCGCGGGGTCGAGCCGGTCGAGCGTGCCGTCCACGTGGCCGAACCAGAGCGCGCCGTCGCCGCCCTCGGCCATCGGGCCGAAGCCGGCGCCGTGGGGGCGGAGGGGGTTGACCTCGTCGGGGGTGTAAAGCGGGAAGCGGGTGGGGGCGTGCTTCGCCAGCCCCCGGTTCTCCATCCCGACCCAGAGCACGCCACCCCGGTCCTCGAAGAGCACGCGGACCTCCTGCTCCGGCAGCGTCGTGGCGTCGTCGGTCTCGTGGCGGTAGTGGAGGAAGCGCCCGGCCGCCGCGTCCCAGCGGTCGAGCCCGGCGGCGGTTCCGACCCAGAGCCGTCCGTCGCGATCCACGAGGAGGGCCCGGACGTCGTCGGAGGCGAGGCTGGAGGGATCCGCGGTGCGGTGGCGGAACGGCGCTACCGTACCGGAGGCCGGGTGGTAGCGGAACAGCCCCCGCCCCTCCGTGCCGATCCAGAGCGTGCCGTCAGGCGCCTCGGCGAACGCCGTCACGTAGGTGCCGTGCGGAAGCGGGACGGCGCGGAAGCGGCCGTCGGGGGCGAGGTGCTGGGCGCCGCGGTGCTGCATCCCGACCCACAGCCCGCCGTCGCGGGTGGCCAGCAGGGCGCGCACGGTGTCGCCCGCGAGGCCGTCCGGGCGTCGGAGCACGCGGAGGGTGCCGGCCTCGCCGGCCTCGGGGGCGAGGCGGGCGAGGCCGGCGTGCGTGCCGATCCAGACGGTGCCTTCCGGCGTGGCAGCCAGGGCGTTGATGCGGTCCTCCGGGAGCGAGGCGGGGGCGGCCGGGTCGTGGCGAAGGACGCGCGTGACGCGCCCGGTGCGCGTGTCGAGGCGGGCGAGGCCGCCGCCGTAGGTGCCCACCCAGAGCGCGCCGTCCTCGGTCTGGGCGAAGGCCTGCGGCTGCGGGTGGGGGAGCGAGGCGGGGTCGGTCGGCTCGTGGCGGAAGACGGCGAAGCCGTAGCCGTCGTAGCGGTTGAGGCCGTTGTCGGTGCCCACCCAGAGGAACCCCTCGCGGTCCTGGAAGACGGCGTTGACGGCGCTCTGCGAGAGCCCCTCGTCCACGCCGAGGCGGTCGAAGCGGAGCGTCGGCTGCTGGGCGCGGCCCGGGCAAGCCACGACCAGGCCGATCAGCAGGATCGTGCCGAGGAATGCGAGGGGGCGCATCAACGCGGGGGCGTGTCGGCGAGGACGATACGACCAGACCCCAACGATGTAAAGGCTTGGGTGTTGTCCGGGACGACCGGCGGGCGAACGCGCATCCCTGGCGATGGGAGCCTTCCCTGGCAATGGGAGCCTTCCCCGCCTCGGTCCCGAGGCGGACCGGGTCGGAAAAAAAGCCGGGGGCCGCGACGGTGCGCAGCCCCCGGCGGCGGACAGTAGCGCGAGTCCGCTCAGCGCCCGGGCTCGTCCGGCGCGACCTCGGCGACCGCGCCGTTGCCGCCGTCGCCGAGGTCGCGCCAGGCGGCGGCCACCGGGGCCGGGACGAGCGCCTCGTCGGCGTGGACGGGGCCGGGCTGCGGCTGCCCGTGCCGCGCCGCGTTCAGCCGCATCGCGATGGAGTCGAACGTGGAGTACATCACCGGCACGATCACGAGCGTGAGGAACGTCGCGAAGGTGAGGCCGGAGATGATGGCGGTCCCCATCGGCCCCCAGAACTGCGTGTTCTCCGAGCCGAACTGGAAGTTCGGGTCGAGGTCCGTGACGAGCCCGACGAAGTCGATGTTGATGCCGAAGGTGAGCGGCACCAGGCCGATGACGGTCGTGAACGCGGTCAGGAGCACGGGGCGGAGACGCGTCGCCCCGCCGTCGATGATGGCCTCCACCTTGTCCTCGCCGCGCGCGCGGAGCTGCTCGATGTAGTCGATCAGCACGATGGCGTTGTTGACCACGATGCCGGCCAGCGAGATGATGCCGATGAAGGTGAACAGCCCGAACGGCGTCCGCGTCAGGATCAGCCCCAGCAGCACGCCTACGAGCGAGAGGCCGGTGGCGATCATGATGATGAGCGGGTTGGTGACCGAGTTGAACTGGGCGATGAGGATGAGCGAGATCAGCGCGATGCCGATGAGCAGCGCCGTCGTGAGGAACCCGAAGCTCTCGGCCATCTCCTCGCTCTCGCCCGTGTACCGCACGGTGTAGCCGGGCGGGAGCGCGGCCACGTCCTCGGCCAGGAACGCCTGGACCCGGCCGAGCAGCTCGTTCGGGTTCGTGCCCTCGGCGGCCTCGCCGGTGACCGTCACCACGCGCTCCTGTTCGAGGCGGGTGACCGAACCGAGCCCGCTGCCCACGCGGACGTCGGCCACGGCCACGAGGGGGATCTGGGCGCCCTCGTGGAGGATGGTCAGGCTGCGGAGCGCCTCGAGGCTGGCGCGGTCCTCCGCCTGGAGGCGGACGGTGATGTCGTACTCGTCCTTGCCGTCGCGGAAGGTGCTCGCCTCGATGCCGTTGATGGCGGCGCGGACGGTCTGGGCGATCTGGGAGGTGGAGAGGCCGAAGCGGGCGGCCCGCTCGCGGTCGATGTCCACCTGGAGCTCGGGGCGGCCGGTGTTGAGGTTGTCCGAGATGTCCACGAGGCCGGCCAGCGGGGGCACGCCGCTCTCGTCGGGCTGCGTGGCCCCGCGCTGGAGCCGCTCCTTGAAGCCCTGCGCGATGGCGACGAGGCGGCCGAAGTCCTCCCCGGCGATCTCGATGTTGACCGGGGCGCCGGTGGGCGGCCCGTTCTGGTCCTTCGTGATGGAGATCTCGGTGCCGGGGACGCCCTGGAGCTCGTCACGGATGCGGCGGAGGGTGACCGAGGAGGGCTCGGCGCGGTCCTCGTAGTCCACCATCGAGAGCGTGATCCGGCTGTTTTCCGGGCTGGCGGCGCCGCCGCCGAAGAGGATGTCCCCGCCCGTACCGACGCCGGTGAGGATGTCCCGCGTGTTGGCACGGGCCGCCTCGTTCTCGTCGAGGAGCCCCCGGATGCGGCCGAAGGCGATCCCGGCGATCCGGTTGCTCTCCTCGATGTTCGTCCCCAGCGGGGCCTTGAGGTTGATCTGGACCTGGTTGGGGTCGGTGTCGGGGAAGAACACGACGCCCGTCGGGGCCACCATGAACAGCGCCGGGATGGCGACGAGCAGGGCGAGCGTACTCGTGAGCAGCCGCGCGCGGTTGTCCGTCAGGATGCCGGTGCGGCCCTTCCCGAAGAACACCCCGAGGAGGCCCGTCAGCGCGATCACGCCCGGCAGGAACAGCATGCCCCCGATCACGCCGGGCTGCTCGATCCGGCCCGCCAGCAGGAGCAGGACGATCAGGACGGCGACGATGCCGCCGAACCAGAGCCCGACCCTGACCGTCGTCCGTCCACCCAGGAAGGCCGTCTCCAGCGCGTGGAATACGATGCCGAGGATGCCGACGAGCAGCAGCAGGCCGCCCGGCACCGTCAGGAGCATGCCGCCCGCCTGCGAGAGGCTGCCGACGAAGGCCCCGAGGATCAGCAGCAGGAACCCGACGGTGAAGCTGCCCAGCGCGAACGTGTTGCGGAGGAGCGCCCGCTTCGGCGTGTAGTCCCGCTCCAGCATCCAGCCGAGGAACCGGCGGTAGCCCGCCGTCATCCGCGGCACCGTCTGGTGCTGGAACCGGCGCGCGATGGGGTCGAGCACGCGGGTGTGCAGCAGGTAGAGCGTCGGAATGGCGATCGCCGCGAACACGAACGTCTTCCAGTTCGTCAGCAGCACGACGAGGCCGGTGAAGCCGACGAGCACGTAGGCGACCCGCTTGAAGCCCCGGCTCCGCTTCGGGCTCGCCTCGCCTTCGAGGCGGACGAGGTAGCCCGTGACGACGGGGTTGATCACGAGCGCCACGAACAGCGAGGCCGAGAGCGTCACGATCAGCGTCAGCGGCAGGTAGCTCATGAACTTGCCGATGATACCCGGCCACAGCAGCATCGGCGCGAAGGCGGCCACCGTCGTGGCCGTGCTCGCCGCCACGGCCATGCCGACCTCGCCCGTGCCCTTCTTCGCCGCCGTCCAGCGGTCGTGGCCCTCCTCGCGGTAGCGGTAGATGTTCTCCACGATCACCACCGCGTTGTCCACCAGCATGCCCAGCGCGATGATGAGGCTGAACAGGATGATGAAGTTGAGCGTCTGCCCCATCGCCGCGAAGACGATGAAGCTGAGGCACATCGAGAGCGGGATGGCGATGCCGACGAGCGTGGCGTTGCGCACGCCGAGGAAGAACAGGAGCACCGAGATCACGAAGATGAGCCCGGAGATGATGTTGTTCTCGAGATCCTGGATCATGATCTCGATCTCCTCGGCCATGTCGCCGGTGTAGGTCACCTCGGTGCCGGAGGGAAGGGACGCCGTGTCCACCGCCGCGCGCACGCCGGCCACCGTGTCGAGGATGTTCTCGCCCGGCCGCTTCTTGACGATGAGCGTGATGACCTGGAGGTCGTGCGCGTTGGCGACGGGCACCCAGTCCCCCTCCTCGGTCTCCGTCTGGAGCACCTCGAGGCGGGCGTAGGAGGCGCGGTCCTTGAACCCGAACGTGACCGAGGCCACGTCGCGGACGTAGACGGGCGTGCCGCCGGGCGCCGTCACGACGAGGTTCTCGATCTCGGCCGGGTCGTCGAACTCGCCGTCGATGCGGACGAGGTAGTTGAGCCGGTCGATGTCGATGGACCCGCCCGGGATGTTCGCGTTCTCGCCCCGGATCGTGTCGATGACGTCGTTGAACGTGAGGTTGTAGCCCTGGAGCGCGGCGAGGTCCACGTTCACCTGCACCTCGCGCTCGAGGCCGCCGATGAGGTCCACCTCGAGCACGCCGGGGACCCCCTCGATCTCGTCCTGGAGGTCCTCCGCCACGTCGCGCAGCTGGGCGAGGGAGTAGCTGGCGGCGAGGTTGATGTTGATGATGGGGAACTCGGACGAGTCGAGCTCGGAGACGATGGGCTCCTCGACGTCGGTGGGGAACTCGGCCTTGGCCCGGTCCACGGCGTCGCGCACGTCGATCTTGGCGTCGTTCACGTCCACGTCCGGCGTGAACGTGATGATGACGGTGGAGACGCCCTCGGTGGAGGTCGAGCGGAGCTCGTCGATGCCGTTGATGCCGGCCACCTCGGCCTCGATCTCCTGCGTGATGATGGACTCGATGTCGTCCGGGCTCGCGCCGGGGTAGATCGTCGTGACGACGATGGTGGCGAACTCGATCTGCGGGGCCGACTCCTTCGGGATCGAGGCGTAGGCCATCAGGCCAATGATGCTCAGGAGCACCGTCAGCACGACGACCGCCACGCGGTTCTGGATGGCGAGGTTGGTAATTTTCATGGCGTGGCTCGTGGTGCGTGGGGCGTAGGGATGCGGTGACGCCCTACGCGATACGCAAGGCGGTGCTCAGTCGGTGAGGGCGGTGGGCAGAACCTGCCCCGCGTGCTGCTCGGCGATGCGGATGCGGTCGCCGTCGGCCACCGTCGTCTGCCCGGCGACGAGGACGCGGTCGCCCGGCTCGAGGCCGGCGGTGACGACGACCCGCCCGCCGGAGGTCGGCCCGAGCTCGACGGGCTGGTAGCGGGCCACGAGGCCGGTGGTGTCCTCGCGGGCGACGAACACGCTCGGCCCGCGCTCGTCGCGGAGGATGGCCCCGAGCGGAAGCGCGATCACGTCCTCCAGCACGGCGCGGGAGACCTGGAGGCTGACGACCATCTCGGGCCGCAGCGGCGCCTCGACGTTCGAAAGGGCGACCTCGATGGGGAACGTCCGGCTCTGGGGGTCCACCGCGCGGCCGACGAAGGTGACGCGCCCGCCGAGGGGCTCGCCGTCGTAGGCGTTGGGCCGGATGCGCACGGGCGTGCCCACCTCGATGTCGCCCGCGTAGCGCTCGGGCACGCCGGCCGCCACCTGGAGCCCGGCGCCCGAGACGACGCGCACGACGGGCGTGCCCGGCGCGACCGTTTCGCCGCGCTCGACGAGGTGGGCCTCGACGGTGCCGCTGAACGGGGCCGCGATGCGGGTGTTGCCGAGGGCCGTGCGGGCCTGGCGCAGCGCCGCGTTGGCCTGGGCGACGCCGGCCGCGGCCTGGGCCACCTGCGCCCGCGCGCTGGCGAGCTGGGTCTGCACGCCCTGGAACTCCAGCGCCGAGATGATCGAGTCGCGGTAGAGCGGCTCCTGGCGGTCGTACTGGTCCTGGGCCAGCTCCAGCTGGGCCTGGGCGGCCCGCTGCTGCGCCTCGGCGCCCTCGACGGCGGCCTGCGCCTGCGCCACCTGCGCCTGCGCCAGCGACGGGTTCACCTGGGCGACGGTGGCGCCGGCGCGGACGAACGCGCCCAGCGGGGCGAGGTAGGTCAGCGTGCCGGCCGCCTCGGCGCCGAGCGTGGCGTCTTCGGGGGCCTCGACCGAGCCGGTCAGCTCGATCACGTCCTCGAACGGGGCCGGCTCGACGGCGACGACCTCGACCGGGACGGCGGTGTCGGCCGCGCCGGCCTCGGCCGACGGCTCGGCAGGGTCGCCGCCGCAGGCGGCCAGGACGAAGGCGGCCAGGAACAGGGGGAGAGAGCGAAGGTGCGTCATCGGGGGGAGGCGAAAGACGTATGTCGTGATGCGTATTTCGTAGGGGCGTTACGCGACACGCAATACGCGACACGCAATACGCGGTAGGGGAGTCAGCGCAGGGCGGAGGTTGTGACGCCGGCCGGGGACGGCGTGCCGACGGGGGCGATGGTGCCCATGGCGCGCTCGAGGTTGGAGCGGGCCACGAGGAGGTCGTAGACGGCCTGGAGGTAGAGCAGGCGCGACTGGTCGAGGTTGTCGGAGGCCTGGCGCACGTCGAGCTGGGTGCCGACGCCGTTGCGGAGGCGCTCGAAGGCGAAGTCGTAGGCGGTTTGCGCCGTCTCGACGGTCTGCTGCTGGGCGCTCAGCCGGCGGCGGGCGCTCTCGACCTCGCGGAGGGCCTGCGCCACCTCCAGCTTGGCCGCCTCCTCGGCCTGCTCGTACTGGATCTGCGCCTGCTGGACGGCGATGGTGTTCTGCTGCACGCGGTAGCGCGTCTGGAAGCCGTCGAACAGGTTCCAGTTCAGCTGAATGCCGACGGCCACGCTCGGCTGCCAGTAGCTGTCGGAGAAGAAGCCGCGGTCGTCCGTCTCGAACTCGAACGGGCCCGTCTGCGTGACCACCTGGCGGTTGTCCGGGACGTTGCCGGAATAGCCGAGGTTGGCGAAGGCGCTCACGGTCGGGAAGTAGGCCGCCCGCGTGATGCTGCGCTGGACCTCCTGCAGCCGTACGGCGAGGCGGGCCTGCTCCAGGTCCGGGCGCTCGTCGAGCGCCGTGCTCACGGCGTCGAGGAGGCCGACGGTGCGGTAGAGCTCACCGTCCGGCGCCGCCAGCTCGCCGCGCAGCACGATGGGCTGGTCGACGGGCAGGCCGAGCGTGAGGAGGAGCTGGTCGCGCGCGTTCTCGGCGGCGGCCTGCGCCTGGATGAGCTGGGTCTCCTGGTTGGCCAGCTGCACCTCGGCCTGGAGCTCGGTCAGCTTGGGCTGCACGCCCTGCGCCACGAGCAGCGTCGCCTCGCTGAGCGTCTGGCGCGTGCGGCTGACGGAGGCCTGGAGCACCTCCACCTGCCGGGCGGCGAGGAGGGCGCCGTAGTAGAGCTGGCGCGTCTGGTGGATGACGTTGTCGCGCTGGAGCGCGAGGCCGGCCTCGTTGATCTCGCGGAGGCTGCGCGCCCCGCGCACGGCGGCGAAGGCGCTCCCGCTGTAGAGCGTCTGTGAGACGGAGACGCCGTTCTGGAAGGCGTTCGGCACGCTGAAGGGGTTGTCGCTGTCGCTGGGCGTGATGCCGGCGTCGGCCTGGCCTTCGGCCTGGCGGCGGCGGAACTCCTCCAGCGTGAGCGGCACGGTCGCCGGGTCCTCGTCCGTGCGGGCCTGCTCGTTGAAGGCGAGCCAGTCGAGGAAGCCGAGCGTGCCGAAGAGCCCGCCGGCGTCCGACCCCGCGAAGGGGTTGGCGCTGACGACGTTGCGCGTGTAGCTCGACGAGAGGTCCACGCGGGGGAAGAGCTGGCCCCAGGCCTCGCGGATCTGGGCGTTGGCGTTGGCCACGTCGAGTTCGGCCGAGCGGACCGTGTAGTTCCGCTCCAGGGCGATCTGGACGGCCTCGTCGAGGGTGAGGGCAAGGGGTTGGGCCGGCGGCTCCTGCGCGGCGACCGCCGAGGCGGCGACGGCCAGGAGGAGGGAGAGAAAACGGAGTTGGGGCATGGGGGACACAGGCTCGGGGCGGCTACGCGCGGGCGCGGTCGCTGAGGAGCCCGTCGAACAGGATCGAGGTGATGAGGTCGGCGCCCTCCTCGGGGCTGTACGGGGGGGCCCCCCGCCGCTGGGCGCGGCAGGAGACGAAGGCGTGCATCATGTAGCCGTGGACGTTCCCCATCAGCATGTGGGCGACGCCGTGGGGGTCGAGCGGGCGGAGGGCGCCCCGGTCCATCGCGGCGCGGATGGGGCCGGAGATGGCCTCGGCCACGCGCTCGCGCTGGGCGAAGAGGCGTTCGGCCGTCTCTGCGTCGAGCATGAGGCGCTGGGCGTCCTTGGCGAGGATCATGAAGACGGCCTGGTGCTCGCTGAAGTGCGTGATGAGGGCGGCGATGAAGTCGCGGAAGAGCTGGCGGGCCGGGCGGTTCCGTTCGGCCTCCTCGGTGAAGTACGTCTCGATGATCGCCACCAGTCCGTCATAGACCCCGTCGAGCAACGCGAAAAGGATCTCGGCCTTCCCGCCCGGGAAGTAGTTGTAGAGCGTGCCCTTCCCGAACTCGGCGCGCTCGGCCACCTCGTCGAGGGTGGCCCCTTCGAATCCCTTCTCGGCGAAGACGGCGAGGGCCGCGTCGAGCATGGCCTGGCGGCGGGCGAGGCGCTCGCGGTCGCGGCGGGAGAGGGCGGCGGTTTCCAACGGCGTGGTACCTGGGTGAACGATGCGTCAGAAGGTGACCGGCGGGTCACGTGGCGCACTCCTACGTCACCTCTGCCCGTGGGTTGCGTGCGGAAACGGTGAAGGCAGGCGGCGTTCGAGTCGCCCGACCGGGCGCGTTGTGCGAGTCCCTCGAAGGGAAGGTGCGCCGCCTCTGTGAAGCCTGGGTAAAGCCTGTCGAAGCGGCCGCGGGATCGCCGGCTAGGCCTACCTGAGGCGGCGGATCCGTTAGCGCGTGATCCTTTCGGGTGCCTGCTTCTCCGCCGCGATCTGCGCGTCGACGTCGGCTACGCGCGGCGCCACCGGCGCTCCGGCCACCACGGCCTCGAAGACGGCCTCCAGGAGGCGGACGTGGTCGCGCCGGTCGAAGTCGCGCTCGGCGAGGGCCCGGCCGCGCTCGCCCATCGCAACCAGTGCGCCTTCGTCGGCGAAGGCCTCCTCGATGACGGCCGCCAGCGCCGCGTCGTCGCCCGTCGGCGTGGCGAAGCCGACTCGCTCGCGCACGACGAGCTCGGTGGCCCAGCCGGGGCTGATCATGACGATGGGCGTGCCGGCCCCGAGGCTGTCGAACACCTTCGACGGGGAGGCCGTCCCCAGGGACGGGACGCCGACGACCGAGAACAGCGAGAGGTCGGCGAGGCGGAACCAGGGGAACATGGCGTGCTTCGGGAGCGCCGGGAGGGCGAGGAAGTTGGGCAGCCGCTCGGCCGCCGCCTTCACCTCCGGCTCCAGGAAGCCGTAGCCGATGAACACGAAGCGGAAGTCGTCCCGGTGGCGGAGCCGCTCGGCGGCGCGCAGCAGCGTCGGGATGTCGTTGTTGCGGCCGTACTTGCCGCCGTAGAGGATCACCTTCTTGCCGGCGAGCCCGTGCTCGGCACGGAGGCGGGCCACGTCCGCCTCGGTGACGCGGTCGAGGAGGGGGAAGTCGGTCCCGTTGATGAGGGTGGTGATCTTCTCCGGGGGGACGCCCTGCTGCCCGGTCATGTAGTCGGTCATGCCGGGGGAGAGCGAGATCACGTGGGCGGCGCTCCGGTAGAGGTTCCGCTCCATCCGGTAGAGCGCCTTCTGCGCGAGCGGGTGTGGGATCGCCCCCATCTCGATGGGCACGAGCGGCCAGAGGTCTTTCACCTCGAACAACCACGGCACACGCTTGACGCGGGCGATCTGGCGGGCCACCCAGGCCGTCGTGAGCGGCGTCGAGACGCCGAAGACGACGTCGGGCCTGGGCATGCGGAGACCGGCGGCGAGCGCACGCGCGGTGTACTCCGCGAAGGCGAGGGCGCGGCGCGGCACGCCCATCGCGTTGCCGTAGGGCACGTCGAGGTGGACGGCGCGGACGCCCTCGGGCAGCCACTCGAACTCGTCGGTGAGCCGCTGGTCGAGGAAGTGCCGGCTGCTGACGAGGGAGACGGTGTGGCCCTGCTCGACGAAGTGCCGGATGAACCAGTAGTGCTTGGCCGTCGTGCAGCAGTCGGGGCTGTTGTAGAACTGGTAGACGTAGAGGATGTGCATCGGGGGACCGGGCGCCGTCGGGCCTAGAGGTTCACGCGGAGGCCGCCCTGCACGGCGTACGTGTCGAGGGACGGCTGGGCCTCGAAGTCGGGGACGACGCGGTAGGTCACCTGCGCGAACGGAAACGCGCGCCAGCTGACCGTACGGACGTAGACGCCGGCCGTGAGGTTGAGGCCGAACTCGGCCTCGCCGCCGGCCCCCACGTAGGTCAGGCCCGTCCCGACGAACGGGCGCACGCGCGTGGCGAACGCCGGCAGGTTGGCGTGTCCGTCGAGCGAGATGGCGAAGACGTCGCGGTCGCCGTCCATAGCCTCGCGGCTGGCGGGCGCAAGAACGCGTCGACGCTCTACACCAACAAGGAGTTCACCCCGCCCGTCTTCAAGGAGCAGACGACCATCGAGGCGCTGAAGCTCCTCGATCGGAATGCGGGGAGCAATCCTTACGTCCAGCCGGTCTATGGCCAGAGCGCCGTGCGTCGGACCCTCAAATCCTTCCGCAAGCTCGAGAAGAAG
>Ga0079224_100004894_pt1 | contig 17473 bp, 17 predicted proteins | sample Stecom2015_FD_80414 | JGI IMG/M metagenome (GOLD analysis project Ga0079224, IMG submission 80414) | Agricultural soil microbial communities from Utah to study Nitrogen management - Steer compost 2015 | ecosystem: Environmental > Terrestrial > Soil > Agricultural land | place: USA: Utah...
ACGGCGAAGGCTGGCCCGCGCGCCCATCTGGATGTACCGGGCGCGGCTGGGTGTGCTCCTCGGCACCAGGGTGTTGCTGCTCGAGCACATCGGGCGGCGCTCCGGCCAGGCGCGTTACGCCGTGGTAGAGGCGGCCGAGCGTCCGGAGCCGGGCGTGTACGTCGTCGTCTCCGGGTTCGGCACCCAGGCGCAGTGGTTCCAGAACGTCATGGCCGACCCGAACGTGCGAATCTCGGTGGGATGGCGTTATCGGCGGCCCGCCCGCGCCCGGCGGCTGGGCGTCGCCGAGGCGCGCGGCGTGCTGGAGCGCTACGCCCTCGAGCACCCGCGGGCCTGGCGGACGCTGAAACCGATCGTCGAAGCGTCTGCCGACCGCGACCCGAACGGGCCTGATCCCGTCGTGGTGGAGTTCCGGCTGGTCTGACAGCGCGGTCAGGTGCCGAACTCCGAAGGGTCCATGACCCGGCGTACCTCGACGAGGTCGAAGCGGGCTTCGGGGATCCGGGCAGCGATGTCGGCGGCACGTTCGGCATCGGCGCAGTCCACCAGGTAGTAGCCGGCCAAGACCTCCTTGGCCTCCGTGAACGGCCCATCGGTGACGGTGGCCGTATCGTCGCGCACCCGTACGGTCATCGCCCCACGTGTCGTGAGGCCCTGGCTCTCGACGAACTCATCGGAGGCCGCGAGCTCGGCGGCCAGCACCTCGTGCTCGCGCATGACGTCGTCGAAGGCATCGCCGTACAGCTCGTTCCACGTCGTCTCGTTGCCGTAGATCAGCAGCATGTATTTCATGTCATTCTCCGAAGACGGCGTGTGTGGTCGGGCCCACCTGGTCAGTTCGACTCGAGGACCGAGAGGACATTTCCGGCCGGATCGGTGAACCATGCGATCAACGGACCACCGCCCCGGAAGATGCCTTTCTGGTCGGTTTCCATCGGGGTGCCCACATAATGTTCGAATCGCACCCCGCGCCGGGTGAGTTCGTCCACGGCCGCTTCGATGTCGTCGACCGGAAAATTCAGGATCGTGAACGACGCGGGGGTGTGGTCGGGCTTGGTGTAGACGAGAACGTCGCGGTCGCCGGCGATCTTCAGGTTCATCACGCCGGCCTCGGTCGGCATCTCCGGGATGTCGCTGATCTCCAGGCCGAGCACCTCGCCGTAGAACTCCTTGGCTCGGGCCGAATCGTCGACCGAGAAGCCGCTGAAGGCCTTGCTGTTGGCGAACATGGTGTTTCCTCCCGTGGGTGTGCCGAGGGCCGACGACATCGCCGACGCCGGCGGCTTGCGGTGTCACCGGAGACGTCGGAGCGCCGTGACACTTCTCGACATCGGCGGTGCGCGAATTTTCGTACCCAGTTCGGGCGGAGTTTCGCACCAGCGGCGATCACCTCAGGTGATGCAGAACTCGTTGCCTTCCACGTCCTGCAACACCAGGTGGGATCCGTCGGGGTCGTGGACGCGGCGCAGCAGCGTGGCGCCGGCGGCCACCAACCGCTCGGCCTCGGCGTCCTGGCGCGCCAGCCGGTCCTCGGGCGCGACGTCGCGAGTGGCCTTGATGTCCAGGTGGAGGCGGTTCTTCACCTGCTTGCCCTCAGGGACGGCGATGAAGAAGATGTCGGGCCGGTTGCCGACGACGTCGATGATCGTCCGGGTGCCGTAGCGCTGGTCTTCTGGAATGCCCATCGAATCAGCCCACGCCTCCCAGGTGGTGAAACCCGGCGGTGGGCAACCCGGGGGGCCGTCCGGGTCACTTCCCGGATAGTCGTAACCCTCGAGCGCGGTCAGCCAGAACCTCGACACTGCGTCGGGGTCCGTGCAGTCGAACACGACGTCCAGGTTGTACATGGGTTCTCCTGTGGTCGGGGCTCAGACGACGGTGAGGGCCACGCTGAGCACCACCGCCGCGGCGACACCGGCGAAGGTGCGCACGTGGTTCCACGTCGTCCAGTCCGCCGCGTAGCGCTCCCACGTCCGGTCGGCATCGTCGGCCGTCGGGCTCACCCTGGCCAGCGCCAGGTTGCGCGGTTGATGGTAGACGACGGTCATGCCGAACACGCCGACGATGTACAGCAGGCCGCCCACCAGCAGATAGATCGCCTCCGGCTCGCCCCAGCGCACGAACGCCGCGATCACGGCGATCAGGTCGACCACGGCGGTACCGATGAACGCGACCATGAACACCGGATTGTTGACAGCGGCGTTGATCGACTGCATCGCGACGATGCCCTGCGACGCGGGCAGCGCGCGAAGGCCGCGCATGACGAAGCTCGAGAACGCGAAGAGCAGCCCCGCCAGCACCCCGGAGCTGACCGCGGCGAAGATCGTGACGACGAAGATCACATCGTCGGACATGGGCAACCCCCTCCGGGCGGACGAACGCCGCATGGTGATCATAGAGAGAAAAGCCAGCCGGGTGACGATGCCGCTCCGGCACCGATCGGGGCCGCCGACGGTGTCGTGCTCGAGCCGGGCGGGTTCTCAGGTGCTGTCACACTCGAGAACCCGCCCGGCTCGGTTGGTGTCAGAGCTCAGCGACGACGCCGCGCCACCAGCCACGTGACGACCATGAGTGCCCCCGCAGCGGCCACCATCGGGCCATAGCGGCGCAGCATCGTCTGGGCGCCGGTCACCTTCAGCAGATCGATCGGTTCGACCTCCGCATCGCCTGAGCCGTACTCGAGACCTGCGGCGCTTCTGCCGTCACCGACGTCGGGTGAATGCGGCGCCGGCATCCGATTCGGCGGCACCGAGGACTCCGTCGGCTCCGCCGACGTCGCCTGCTGCGATGCGCTCGTCTCGCCGAGCGTCGTCGCGAGGCACGAGGCGAACTGGTCCAGCAACTTCCCGCCCACGTCATTGAGCATCCCGCGGCCGAACTGCGCCGGCCGGCCGGTGATGCGCAACTCTGTGGTGACGTCGACCTTGGTCGCGTGGTCACCGTCGGCCACCAGCGCCGCGGTGACCGTGGCGGCCGCGGTGCCGGAACCTCGGCTCTCTTTGCCCGAGGCCGCCAGCACGACACGGTGCGCCGCTTCGTCGGTCTCGACGAAGCGGCCCTGCCCCTTATACAGGAGGTTGATCGGCCCCAGCTTGACCTTCACCGAGCCAGTGAACGTCTCGCCGTCGAACTCGTCGAGCGTCGCACCCGGCATGCACGGCGCGACACGAGGGACGTCGAGCAGCACCTGCCAGGCTTCGTCGACCGGCGCCGGCACAGTGAACTGATGGTCCAGCTGCATGAGCGTCTCCTTGTCGGGGTGTGCGGTTTCGGCGGCATCGTCAGGCGGCTCCAGCGGCGTGCAGGGCTCGGCGAGTGAGCACGGTCGCCAAGTGCCTGCGATAGTCCGCCGAGGCCCACGGGTCGCTCGAAGGCTCCGCGTCGTCCGCGGCGTGTGCCGAGGCACTGGCCAGGGATTCCTCGGTCGCCGAAGCGCCGGACAACGCGTCCTCCACTGCACGAGCGCGCACCGGCTTCGAGGCCATATTGGTCAGCGCGACACGCGCGTCGGCCACGGTGCCGTTCGAGCGGTGTACGGCCACGGCAACCCCGACCAGCGCCCAGGCCTGGGCGACCCGGCTGAACTTCTCGTAGTGCGTGCTCCATCCGGGCAGTTTCGGCACCCGGATCGACGTCAGCACCTCACCCGGTTCGAGGACCGTGGTGAGGTAGTCGACGAAGAATTCCGACGCGGGTACGGATCGGCGACCGCCGGCTCCGGCGATCTCGAACGTGGCCTCCAGCGCCGTCGCCACGCTCGGCAGATCTCCGGCGGGGTCCGCGTGGGCGAGCGACCCGCCGAACGTGCCGAGATGACGTACCTGCCGGTCAGCGACGGTAGCCGTGGCTTGGGCGATCAACGGCGCATGTTGCTGGATCAACGGATCGCGCAGGATCTCGTCGTGCGTCGTCATGGCGCCGATCACCAACGCCTCGCCGTCGTCGCGAACGCCGCGCAGCTCGGCCACACCGCCGAGGTCGACCAGCATGGTCGGAGCGGCGAAGCGCATCCGCAACATCGGCATCAGGCTCTGCCCGCCCGCGATCACCTTGGCGTCCTCGCCGGCATCCGCCAGGGCTTGGACGGCCGCGCCCAGGTCAGTGGGGCGCGTGTAGTCGAATGCGGCCGGGATCATGGCCGCTCACCCCCTTCGGGAGCAGGTGACGAGCCGTTTCGAGCGTCCTGGATGGTGCGCCACACCCGCTCGGGGGTGCAGGGCATGCGGACGTCGGAGACGCCGAGCGGGCGCAACGCGTCCACGACGGCGTTGACCACCGCCGGGGTGGAGGCGATGGTTCCGGCTTCGCCGACGCCTTTGGCGCCGAGTGGGTGCCCCGGGGCCGGTGTCTCGGTGCGGTCGGTGATGAACGTCGGCAGATCGGCCGAGCTCGGGATGGTGTAGTCGACGAACGTCCCGGTGAGCAGGTTGCCGTCCTCGTCGTACACGGCTTCCTCGAACAGCGCCTGGGCGATGCCCTGGGCCACGCCGCCGTGGACCTGCCCCTCGACGATCAGCGGATTGATCACCGTGCCGACGTCGTCGACGGCGACATAGGAGCGGATGCTCACCATCCCGGTCTCGGTGTCCACCTCGGTCGCGCACAGGTGTGTGCCGTGCGGATACGAGAAGTCCTCGGGATCGTAGGTGGCCTCGGCGTCCAACGTGGATTCCACGCCGTCGGGCAGGTCGTGCGAGGTGAACACGGCCAGGGCACAGTCGGCCAGGGTCTTGCTCGCACCGGGGGTGCCTTTGACGCGGAAGGCGCCGTCGACGAACTCGAGGTCCGCAGGGTCGCATTCCAACAGGTGCGCAGCCACCGGACGGGCTTTGTCGACGACCCTTCGGCACGCGTTGACCAAGGCGATTCCGCCGACGGCCAGCGACCGTGACCCGTAGGTGTCCAAGCCCTTGGGCGCGGTGCGGGTGTCACCGTGCAGGACCTCGACGTCCTCGAACGGCACCCCGAGCTGATCGGCTGCGATCTGGCTCCAAGCGGTCTCGTGGCCCTGACCGTGCGGTGACGTGCCGGTGACGACCTCGACCTTGCCGGTGGGCAGCATGCGCACCGAGGCGTTCTCCCAGCCGCCGGCGGCGTAGCGCAATTGGCCGAGGATGCGCGACGGCGCCAGCCCGCACATCTCGGTGTAGGTCGATACGCCGATGCCCAGCTGGACGGGGTCGCCGGACTCCCGACGCTCGCGCTGTTCGCGGCGCAGGTCGTCGTAGCCGAACAACTCCATGGCACGGTCGGTGGCTGCGGCGTAGTTGCCGGAGTCGTAGGTCAACCCCGCGGCTGTGGCATACGGGAACTGGTCGTGCTCGATCCAGTTCCGCCGGCGAACCTCCAACGGGTCCATGCCCAACTCGGCAGCGAGATCGTCCATGATCCGCTCGACCGCGTATGTCGCTTCCGGGCGGCCGGCGCCGCGGTACGCGTCGGTCTTGGTCGTGTTCGTGAACACGCCGGTGCACTCGAAACGGTACGCCGGGAACCGGTAGATGCCGTTGTACATGAACGCGCCCAGCAGCGGCGTGCCTGGCGTGATGATGCCGAGATAGGCGCCCATGTTCACCTTGAGGTCGACCGAGATGCCGGTGACCGTGCCGTCGCGGGTCGCCGAGACCGTCACGTCTTGGATCTGGTCGCGACCGTGGTGTCCGGACAGCATCGCTTCCGAGCGGGTCTCGGTGAACTTCACCGGTCGGCCCGACCGCCGCGCCGCAGCGAAGGCGATGAACTCCTCCGGCGTGACCTGCAGTTTGCCGCCGAATCCACCGCCGACGTCCGGAGCGATCACTCGGATCTTGTGTTCGGCGACTCCGGTGGACATCGCCAGCAGCAGCCGCAGGATGTGCGGAACCTGCGTGGCCGACCACACGGTGATTTGCTCGCCGGTGGGGTCGACGACGACGCTGCGCGGTTCCATGAAGGCCGGGATCAGTCGTTGCTGGATGTAACGGCGGCGGACGACGACCTCCGCGTCGGCTGCCGCTTGGGCTGCGTCACCACCACTGCCGGCGGCGGCGGAGTCGAGCACCCAGGTGTAGCACTTGTTCGTGCCCTTGTCGGCATGGACCAGCGGCGAGCCGTCGGCGAGCGCTGACTCCATGTCGAGAACGACGGGTAGGGGGTCGTAATCGATGTCGATGGTCTCGAGGGCATCGAGGGCGGACGCGGCGTCCCGGGCGGCGACCACCGCGACCGGCTCTCCGGTGTGGCGGACCTCGTTGATGGCCAGCGGGGGATAGTCGGGCAGGACGGTGTCTTCGGTCACCGGCCACACACACGGCATCAGTCCCTGCATGTCGGCGACGTCGCGACCGGTGAAGACGTCGAACACCCCGGGTAGCCCGCGCGCCGACGTGACGTCGATGTGGGTGATCCGCGCGTGAGCCATCGGGCTGCGCAGGATGGCCAGGTGCATCATGCCGGGTAGGGCGAGATTGTCGGTCCACATCGTCCGGCCGGTGATCAGCCGGGCATCTTCCTTGCGGCGACGGTCGCGACCGACTTCGGCCTGGCGTTCTTCGGCGATGGTCACGTCGTCACCCCCTGCGTCTGTGCTGCTGGCGACGCCTGTGCCGGCGCATCGACGGTCGCTGCGGTGCCGGCGCGCATGCTCGTCGCGGCGTCGCGAACCGCTTGGACGATGTTCTGGTAGCCGGTACAGCGGCAGAGGTTGCCTTCGAGCCCTTCGCGCACCTCGTCGTCGGTGGGGTCTGGGTTCTCCGACAGCAGGTCGACCGCCGCCATGATCATTCCCGGCGTGCAATACCCGCACTGCAGGGCGTGGGTCTCATGGAAAGCCCGTTGAACCGGATGCAGTTCGCCGTCGGCGCCGGCCAGTCCTTCAACGGTGGTGACGTCCATACCGTCGGCTTGCACGGCGAGGACGGAACAGCTCTTCACTCCGCGTCCACCGAGCAACACGGTGCACGAGCCGCAGTTGGTGGTGTCGCACCCCACGACGGTGCCAACCTTGCCGAGCCGCTCGCGTAAGTGATGGACGAGGAGGGTCCGCGGTTCGACATCGTCGTCGTACGTGACGCCGTCGACCGTCATGCTGATTCTGGTCATGGGCACTCCCGCGTACGCCAGGGGCCGGGTCCAGAGCACTCGACCGGCCCGACGGTGCGCATCGGGTCAGCGCCTCAGCGCGCTTCACCTCCTTGTGACGGCGATCCACGGTGCGCCGTCGACGACGCTTGAGATCCCGGTGCGCGCATTATGCCCCCAGCAAAGTCGTCCCAGCCGGTCACCGCAAGGGGTTCGGTCGAACCAGTCGGGTCGTGGACCCGGGGTGAGCGGCGTCACGGCCGCCTCATTGGCGATCACGAGAGGCATCTCGGCACAATCGTTCACGAAACGAGATGTTTCGTCTCGATATCAGAGACTTGTGAGGTCCGTCATGCTGTTCGACTGCCCGGAATGCGGGCTGCCCACCACGGTGAGCCCGCGTGGACGCGTGCTCAGTACGTCCGGGATGGTGGAGCACGTCGACGTCCATTGCGTGACCGGTCATCGCTTCACCGGGCCCGCGGAGTCGCTGCGCGTGCTCCTGTCGCGATGAGTCAGGCCGGCGCGGTGTGGCCGTCCTGGGAGCCGAAGCCGTAGGCGATCACCGGCGCGAGGGCACCGGGCTTCAGACGATCGAGCACGTAGCGCTCGTACGGCACGACGGAGTCGGGGAGCGCGTCGAGCCGGAACCATCGCAGGTCCGCTGCCTTGTCCGGCTCCACGAGGCGCGGCGTGCCGGCCCATCGGCGGCACTCGAAGAAGAAGTCCACGCGCTCGTCGATCGGCAGCCCATTGCCTTCGGTGCGGTGCATCGTCGTCAGGGCCGTCAGATCGCCCGGGGCGACTTCGACGTCGAGTTCTTCAGCGGCCTCGCGGCATGCGGCGTCGAGGACGGATTCGTCGGCCTCGACATGCCCGGCCGCTGCGGCCGCCCAGTAGCCGTCCATGTAGCCCGTGTTCTGGCGGCGTTGCAGCAGAACCTCGTCGTTGCGACGGAAGAACAGGTACGCAGCGGGGATGACGCTGAAGTGTTCCGGCACGGGCGACGATCCTACGCGCCATGATCGAGGTGTCGCCGTGCGGGTCCGGCCGCATGGATGAACGCGAACATGGACGATTTGAGACAGTGGGCGACATGACGGAGTCCTTCAGTCTCGACCAGGCCCGGGCCGCTCTCACGCGCCTGCGACCGGTCATCGACGAGTTCACCGCCGTCCGGGCCGACGTCGCCGAGCTCGCCGCGGCCGTCCACGGCGGTACGCCGAGCGCGCTAGGAGGACTTCCCGAGCTCAAGGCAGCACAGGCCCGCCTCGACGAGCTGGTTTCGTTGATCGTGCAGTCGCGGGCGGACGTGAAGGGGATCGCGCCGCTGTTGATCGACTTCCCGTCTCGATTGGACGGCCAGGATGTGCTGCTGTGCTGGCTGGAGGGTGAGGACGACCTCGGGTGGTACCACCGCGTCGACCTGGGTTTCGCGGGACGCCGTCGGCTGACGTGAATCGTCGGCGTGCCGAGAACCCCGGCTAGGCGGGCTCGGTGGAGGCAGCGGCGTCGAGAATGATCTGGGTGAGCTTGGCGGGCTGAGTGAGTTGCGGCCAGTGTCCGCCCGGCAGGTCGACGTACTCGACGTCGCGGATGCGGGCCATCTCGCTCACCGGGCCCTCGTTGCTCTCGATCCAGCCGCGCAGGTCGGCCGCGGTGTACTCGGGGCACACCGCCGTGGCGGGAACGTCGTAGCGGCGTTCGTCGGACAGCTGGACTGCATCGGTGAGTACGCGTTCAGGTGCGGGGATGGCCTCGGCGTAGAACCGGGCCAGCGACTCCTCGTCGAAATCGACGATGTTCGCCTCTTCGCCCATTTCCGCCCAGTCGGGCATGGGTACTTCGCCGTTGGTGGCCGGCAGGCCTGGGAGCATCGGCGTTCCGGCCGGTGCTGGAAAGCCGCCGACGTGCACGATCCGTGCGACTCGACCGGGGCGGGCATCCAGGGCGGCATGGGCGATGCCGCAACCGATCGAGTGGCCGACGAGCAAGATGTCCTCGCCGTCTCCGGGCACCGCGTCGATCGCCGCAACGACGGCGTCGACCTGGTCACGCAGCGTGATGGCTGAGCGGTCGGCCTCCTTGCTGTGCATGCCGGGCAGGGTGAGGGGGTGGACGTCGTGGCCGGCGTCTTCGAGGAGAGGGGTGACGGCGTCCCACGAGGAGCCATCGAGCCAGAGGCCCGGGACGAGGACGATGTGCATCGGTACCTGCCTCCGCGCTGATGTCTCAGGTGGACGTGCTTTTTCGAAAGCACATACTACAGGTCGGAAGCACGATGTCCAGTCGTGGCCGGGCGGTCAGTGAGCCGTGACGTCCCACGTGCGCAAGCGGCCGCACATGCCGTAGCGGAACGTCGCTTCGCGCCGCTCGCCCGGGTGGACCGATGACGCCGCCAAGTGCGGCGCGCTGCCTCGGGAGAGATCGGCCAGCGCCTGCTCGGTCGCCTCGACCTGGGCCTTGACGCTGCGTCGCCACATGTCGTGCCAGGTGGGTGCGCGGTCGGCGACCAGTGCACCCGCTCGGTCGTACAACTGCATCAGGGCGGCCGGGCCGTGGGTCTGCACGCGTGACCGCAGCACGCCGAACCCCTCGATCGCGCGGTCGCGGCGCCGGCGCGCGGCCGCGGCGATGGTGTCGTCGTCCGCGCCGGTGGGCAGGGCGGCGGCCTCGGAGTAGCGCTGCGGATCGGCGAGAACGTCGTCGGGGAAGGTGAACACCGCGTCGCCGGCCTCGGGCAGTCCGGCGTTTTGCATCACGACGATGATCTCGAGCCCCGCCTCGTTGACCAGCCGGTGGACCGTGCCCGGCGTGAACCACAGGACGACCCCGGGCTCCAGGCGATGTTCGGCGAAGCCGGCGCTGCTCAGCGTCTGCAGCCGACCCCGTCCGCCGACCACGACGTAGCCTTCGCCGGACGCGGTGTGCAGGTGCGGCGAGCCGCCGGCCAGACCGTCCGGCGTGGGCCAGTCGTAGACGGTCAGGTGGCTGACGGCGGTGCCGCCAGGGAACGCCGGACGCCTCGATGTGGCCGGTGCCGACGCCTGCGGGAAAGCGTTATCCGCCATCCTGGCAGTGTCTCACATCCGAGGTCATCGGTGCGAGGCGAACCAGGGCCGGGGCAGGTCGAGATACCTGATGTCGTCCATCAACGCCAGCTCGGCGTCGATGAGACGTCGTGCCTCCGGTGGCGGCTGAAGCGATTCGGCCGCTCGCGCTTCGGCCTGAGTGGTGAACGCGACGGTCTCGGTGAATCGGCTGTGCGCGTCGATCGCCAGGGTCGCACCGAGGACGTCCGGGCGCAGCCGCGACAGCAATGGCGCAGACCGGGCCACGACGCTGCGCAGCCGGGCCGGATCGTGGACCCGGCCTTCGATGACCTGAACGAAGCCGGCGTGGTTCGGCTCGCCGCCGAGCAGGAGAGTGACGTCGGAGCAGCCACGAATCACGACCGGACCGGCGAACAACGCCTCGAACTCGCGCCACCGGGATCTCTGCTCCGGGCGAGCGTCGTTCGCGCGGGCCTGCCGTTCGGTCGCGAAGCGCACCACGCCGATGAAGGTGCCGTCGTCGGCCACACCGTAAGTCCCGCCGATCCAGCCGTCGGCGCCGGGAGCGACATCCCGCTGCCAGCGTTCCACCGCCGCGTGAACCGCCGCTTCGTCGGCGACGACGCCCTCGATGACCTGAACGAACATGAGGTCCTCCCGCATGCCCGGCGATGCGGCCGCGCCTTCGGCACGAGAAGCCGGCCACACGTCGACGCTACGCCGGCGCCGGCGCTGCACCAAGAGCACCGGCGCCGGCGTGCACCGAATCGAGGCACTCCCGTCATGGGTCGGTGAACCGGTGAGCGCCGAGGCCGTTGCCTAGTCCCCGATGTACGGACCGCCGGTGGGGGACGTGCGCCACACCGTGACGACCGAGGGCCTGGGCTGGTCGCCGTAGGGGAAGGTGGACAGCGGGTTCTCCGGGGAGGCGCCGGCGCCGTCGCCCGGGTGCTGGACGGCCATCAGCGCGGTGCGCCCGTCCGGGGTGATGAACGGCCCGCAGCACTCCGCCCCGATCGGCACCGACAGGAACCGGCGCAGGTGTCCCTTGTCCGCGCCCTCGATCGGCATGACGAACATGCCGTCGTGGACGCCGCTGGCCCCCGGCATGCCGTCGGTGGACAGCCACAACCGCCCGGACGGATCGAAGGCGACGTTGTCAGGACAGGAGATCTGGCTGACCTGCGACTTGTCGAAGCCGTCGTAATAGGTCTCCGGATCGGAGGGGTCACCGGCGATCAACACCACCCGCCAGGTGAACGTCAACGCGGCCGCGTCCCCGCCGTCCTCGTCGACACCGATGACGTGGCCGAACTTGTTGTCCGGCCGGGGGTTGGCCTCGTCGACCTCCGCCGGGGTACGCCGGGAGTTGTTGGTCAGCGCGATGTAGACCGTGCCGGTGACCGGGTGCGGCTCGACGTCTTCGGGACGGTCCATCTTCGTCGGGTGGACGGTGTCGGCGGCCAGCCGGGTGAACGTCAGCACCTCCTCGACGCTCATGCCGTCGACCTTGCTCTGGCCGTCGACCACGAGCGGGAGCCACTCACCGGTGCCGTCGAACAGGCCGTCCTCGGGCGGGCGGTCCGGGAATTCCGGGCTGTCGCCGGTGAACCGCGCCACGTAGAGATCGCCCTGTTCGAGCAGGCGAAGGTTGTGCTCGCGGTCGCGCCGGCTGGTGCCGTCGCGGTACTTCTTCGCCGAGACGAACTTGTAGACGTAGTCGAAGCGCTCGTCGTCACCCATGTACGCCACCACGCGGCCGTCAGCAGCGATCGAGACGGCCGCCGCCTCGTGCTTGAACCGCCCCAGCGCGGTGTGCTTGCGCGGGACGGAGTGCGGGTCGTAGGGGTCGATCTCGACGATCCAGCCGAACCGGTTCACCTCGTTGGGTTCGACGGCGAGGTCGAAGCGCTCGTCGATACGTTCCCACCCGCGCTGGGTACCGGCCTGCGTGCGGATGCCGTACCGGCTGAGCCGCTCGACCGCCACCGGGTCCGTGATGTCGGCCGAAGCGCCGAAATACTGGTTGTAGTTCTCCTCGGCGGACAGGATCGTTCCCCATGGGGTCACACCGCCGGCGCAGTTGTTGAGCATGCCGTGGACCGTGGTGCCCCCAGGGTCTGCTGAAGTGCGCAGGAGATCGCTTCCCGCCGCGGCGCCGGTCAGCCGCATCGCGGTCGCGGTGTGGAGGCGGCGGTTGTGCCGCCGCGGACGCGAGACGCGCCGCCATTCCCCGGTGTCGCCGACGCGCTCGATCTCCACGATCGAGCCGCCGTGTGCGGCCATCGCGATCCGCAGCTGTTCCTCGCTGGCCGACTCGGGCCCGGCCCACCCGCGGAACATGAGCTCTTCGTTGGTGTACTCGTGGTTGACCCACAGCAGGGCGCGCTCGAAGTTCCGGTCCAGCGGCAGGACGGCCACGAAATCGGCGTTGTAACCGAACTGGCCTCGTTGCGCCGCCGACGTCTGGTTGTCGAAGTCGAACTCCGGTGCTCCCGGCTCCACGGGGTCGCCCCACGCCATGACCACCGACCAGTCGTAGCCGTTGGGCACCACGACGTTGTCCACGACGTTGTCACCCACCGCGGTGAAGCCGACGCGGCGGCCGTACTCCGGTGGGGTGGGCCGGATACCAGGCGGCGGTTTCGGACCGGCGGTACGTGCGGGTGCGGCGCTCGCCGGCGTCGGCATCGCCGCGCCGACGCCGGCCACGACGGCGGCCGCGGCGCCGGTGCGCAGTAGCCCGCGGCGCGACATCGCCTTGGTGACCACGTCGCCGAAGTACTCGTTGTCACTGGTGTTCGGTACGGGGTGCGAGCACGCGTCACCACAGCGGTACTTGCACGTCATGGCAGCGCGCCCGCCGTGGCCCGTGGTGAGCAACGGCAGCTGCAGGCGTCGGCGGCCAGGGCCGCTCTCGATGTCGGGCATGCGGATTCCTCCGGTCTGGGCAGGTGTGCCATGAAGGTAAGAATCCGACGGCGACGGGAACCACCGCACCTGGACGAACAACAGGTGACAACCCGATGAGCCACTCGTGTCGATCGGAGATGATCGGCGCCGGGGCGGTGCGGCCGGCACCGCGGACGTGGTGTGCCGGCCGCACCTGGTCGGGTCAGTCCCCGATGTACGGACCGCCAGTCGGCGACGTACGCCAGATCGTGATCACCGAGGGCCTGGGCTGGTCGCCGTAGGGGAAGGTGGACAGCGGGTTCTCCGGCGAGGCGCCGTCGCCGTCGCCGGGGTGCTGCACCGCCACCGTGGCCGTCCGTCCGTCCGGAGTGATGAACGGGCCGCAGCACTCCGCGCCGATCGGCACCGAGACGAAGCGGCGCAGGTGTCCCTTGTCCTCGCCCTCGATGGGCATGACGAACATGCCGTCGTTCGCATTGAGCGTGCCGCCCATGCCGTCGGTGGCCAGCCACAACCGCCCGGACGGGTCGAAGGCGACGTTGTCGGGGCAAGAGATCTGGCTGACCTGCGACTTGTCGAAGCCGTCGTAGTAGGTCTCCGGATCGTCGGGGTCACCGGCCACGATCACGATGCGCCACGTGAACGTCGTGGACGCGACGTCGCCGTTGTCTTCGTCCACGCTGATGACGTGGCCGAACTTGTTCTCCGGGCGTGGGTTGGCCTCGTCGACCTGCTCGGGAGACCGTGCGGTGTTGTTGGTCAGCGACATGTAGACCGTGCCGGTGACCGGGTGCGGCTCGACATCCTCGGGACGGTCCATCTTCGTCGCCCCCGCCTTGTCGGCGGCGATCCGCGCGAAGGTCAGGACCTCCTCGACGCTCATCCCGTCGATCTGGCTCTGGCCGTCGACCACGAGCGGGAGCCACTCACCGGTGCCGTCGAACAGGCCGTCCTCGGGCGGACTGTCGGGGAATTCCGGGCTGTTGCCGGTGAACCGGGCGACGTAGAGGTCACCGTCGTCCAGCAGGGTCATGTTGTGCTCACGGTCGCGCCGGCTGGTGCCGTCGCGGTACTTCTTCGCCGAGACGAACTTGTAGACGTACTCGAACCGCTCGTCGTCGCCCATGTAGGCCGCCACGCGGCCGTCGGCGCCGACGAAGACGTTCGCGCCCTCGTGCTTGAACCGCCCCAGTGCCGTGCGCTTACGTGGGGTCGATGCCGGGTCGAACGGGTCGAGCTCGACGATCCAGCCGAACCGGTTCGGCTCGTTGGGCTCGGTGGCGAGGTCGAAGCGTTCATCGACGCGTTCCCACCCGCGCTCGGTGCCGGCCTCGGTGCGCAACCCGTAGCGGCTGTACCGCCGGGCGCGTTCCTCGTCGGTGATGTCGGCGCTCGCACCGAAGTACTGGTGGACGTTCTCTTCTCCGGACAGGATCGTGCCCCACGGTGTCAGGCCGCCGGCGCAGTTGTTGAGCATGCCGTAGACCGTGGTGCCGTCCGGGTCGGCCGTGGTGCGCACGAGGTCGCTGCCAGCGACCGGACCGGTCAGGTGGAACTCGGTGCCGGTGTGGATGCGGCGGTTGTGCCGGCGCGGGCGACGCGTGCGCCGCCATTCGCCGGTGTCGCCGACCCTCTCGATCTCGAGAATGGAGCCGCCGTGCGCCGCCATCGCGATCCGCAGTTGTTCCTCGGTGGCTGATTCGGGCCCGGCCCACCCGCGAAACATGAGTTCTTCGTTGGTGTACTCGTGATTGACCCAGAGCAAGGCTCGATCGAAATTTCGGTCGAGTGGTAACACGGCAACGTAATCACAGTTGTAGCCGAATTGCCGTTGCTGTGCTTCGGCGGTCTGATTGTCGAAGTCGAACTCCGGCGCTCCCGGCTCCACCGGGTCGCCCCAGGAGATGGTGACCGACCAGTCGTAACCGTTGGGGACGACGACGGCGTCGAGCATGTTGTCGCCGACCGCGGTGAAGCTGACCGGCCGGCCGTATTCCGGCGGCTCGGGCTTGATGGACGAGGGCGGCTTGGCCCTGCTGACCTGCGGTGCAGCTGGGGCGGCCGCAACCGCGCCCACCGACGAGGCCGCACCGGTTCCGGCCACCACGACGGCCGCGGCGCCGGTGCGCAACAGCCCCCGGCGCGACATCGCCGTGTCGACCATGTCGCCGAAGTACTCGTTGTCGCTGGTGTTGGGTGCCTCGTGGAAGCACGCGTTAGCGCAGCGATATTTGCACGTCATGGCGCTCCGGCCGCCATGGGTTCCGCCGAGAATCGGGAGCAAGCGGCGTCGGCCCTGCTGGCCGCCGTCGAAGTCGGACATGCGATTCCCTTCGTCGAGGTACAGCGCGTGTCGACAAAGAGTAAATAAACTTTCATCCCCTGGCTACCCACCGCAATCCGGATGGTGGTTTGCGTACCGCCCGGCCTCGCGGCGACTGCGCTCGGAGCACTGATCGGCGAATCAGACCCGCCGATTTCTGCCATTGGCGCGTGAGCTGGTGCATGCTGGAACTCATCGGCTGCCGGGCTTCCCGGCGGCTCAGCGAGAAGGGGGCTCGCGATGATCTTCACAGCGATCGGGGAGATGACTCCCGACGGTGCGGTGCCCGCCGACGTCGGGACGACGCCGTTGCTCGAGCGCATCCGAACCGGTGTCATCGGCGAGGGCGAGGTGCTACACGGCCCGTACGGGGCCCGGCGTGTCACCTACGCCGACTACACCGCGTCGGGCCGGGCGCTCGATTTCATCGAAGACTTCATCCGGGGCCAGGTTCTGCCGCTGTACGCGAACACGCACACCGAGAGCTCCGGCACCGGACTGCAGACCACGCTGCTGCGCGAGGACGCCCGGCGGATCATCCGCGACTCCGTCGGTGGGACGGACGAGCACCTGGTGATCTTCACCGGATCCGGGGCCACGTCGGCGGTCAACAAGCTCATCGGCATCCTCGAGCTGCGGCTGCCCACCGGCGTGGCCGAGCGGCACGGCGTCAGCATCGACCCGCCCTCACCGCCACCGGTCGTGTTCGTCGGCCCGTACGAGCATCACTCCAACGAACTGCCGTGGCGCGAATCGATCGCCGATGTGGTGGCCCTGGACGCCGACGCCGACGGTCACATCGATCTGGCGCAGTTGGAGGAGCTGCTCAACCGGTACGCCGGCCGCTCGATCCGGATCGGTAGTTTCTCGGCTGCGTCGAACGTCACCGGCGTCCTCACCGACACCGACCGGATCGCCGCCCTGCTGCATCGCTACGGTGCGCTGTCGTTCTGGGACTACGCCGCAGCGGGGCCGTACGTCCCGATCCGGATGAGCGAGAGCGCGCCTGGAGCCGGCGACCACAAGGATGCGATCTTCCTGTCCCCGCACAAGTTCGTCGGCGGCCCACAGACCCCCGGCGTCCTGGTCGTTCATCGCGACCTGGTGCTCAACCGGGTTCCGACGGTGCCTGGCGGCGGAACCGTCGAGTTCGTGAGCCCCACCCGGCATCGGTACCTGTCCGATCCGGTCGCGCGCGAGGAAGGCGGCACGCCGGCGATCGTCGAGTCGATCCGGGCCGGGCTCGTCTTCGGGCTGAAAGACGCCGTGGGCACCGATCTCATCCAGGCCCGCGAGGAGAAGTTGTGGCGCTATGCCGTGCGGCGCTGGGACAGCGTGCCCGGCATCGAGGTGCTCGGCGACCACGACGTACCGCGGCTGTCGATCGTGTCGTTCCGGATCCGCGCAGGCTCGAGATTCTTGCACCACAACTTCGTCGTCGCGTTGCTCAACGATCTGTTCGGCATCCAGGCCCGGGGCGGTTGCTCGTGCGCCGGGCCGTACGGGCACCGGCTGCTCTCGGTCGGCCCGGCGACCTCCGAAGCCTTCGGCGAGGTCGTCAGCGTCGGCTGCGAGGGCATCAAGCCCGGCTGGACCAGGGTGAACTTCAACTACTTCATCTCCGACACCGTGCGTGACTACATCGTCGACGCGGTCGAGTTGATCGCCCGGTACGGGCACCGATTGCTGAGTGAGTACGTCTTCGACCCGCGTACCGCGCTGTGGCGGCATCGCGACGGTGCGACGCAACCACCGGTGCGCCTTGCTGCGCTGCGCTATGACGACTCCGGGAGCCCGGTGCACGCCATCCGGCACGAGCAGCTGGGTGAGGACGTGCTGGCCGAGCATCTCGCGCAGGCTCGCGAGATCTTCGCGTCACGACCGGACGAGTTGGAAGCCGAGGGACCGACGGGGATGTCCGAGCAGTTCGAGGCGCTTCGGTGGTTCCCGTTGCCGCCGTCGTCGGTCAGCCGCGAGTGAGCAGCCAGGCGAAGAGCACCAGCAACTGAGCCCCCATCTGGACCGGAACGAACCGCTCGAGCGAGGGCCGCAGCGCGGCGCGCTCGACCGAGGCGTCGACCGGCACGACGGCGCCCACCGCGGCCAGCACGTGCGTGGCGTGCAT
>Ga0079224_100004895_pt1 | contig 17472 bp, 10 predicted proteins | sample Stecom2015_FD_80414 | JGI IMG/M metagenome (GOLD analysis project Ga0079224, IMG submission 80414) | Agricultural soil microbial communities from Utah to study Nitrogen management - Steer compost 2015 | ecosystem: Environmental > Terrestrial > Soil > Agricultural land | place: USA: Utah...
AGGGGCAGGGCTGGCAATAAGGAAGCGCTTCGCTTAATCCGGGCAAAAGCGTTGGTGATCGGTATCGACACGGACATTTTATTTCCTGTTTCGGAGCAGAAATTTATCGCAGAGCACATCACGAATGCGGAGTATGCCGAGATCACATCACTGTACGGACACGACGGATTTCTGGTTGAATTTGATCAGCTGGATACTATTCTTAAAAATTACTACAGCAAGAATGAAGAACAGGGTTCGGTAGTATTGACACAGGCGAACCAGTTGCAAGCTAATAATCTGAAAAAATGAAGAAGAATTTGAAATTAGGACTGTTTGGTTTCGGTTGTGTTGGTCAGGGACTTTATCACGTACTGGAGGAAACACAGGGCGTTAAGGCTGAGATAAAAAAGATCTGCGTCAAGACAAAGAACAAGTCACGCCCACTCAGTGAAGACTTGTTTACGTTTTCGCAGGAGGAAATCCTTAACGATCCTGAGATCGACGTGGTCGTGGAATTGATTGACGATGCCGCTGCTGCATTTGATATTGTCAAAGCGTCGCTTTTGAAGGGTAAGGCAGTTGTTACTGCTAACAAGAAAATGCTTGCCGAGCACCTTGAAGAACTTTATCAGCTTCAAAAACAAACAGGCAAACCTTTGTTGTATGAAGGTGCGGTTTGCGGAAGCATACCCATTCTTCGGAACCTGGAGGAATATTACGACAACGATCTGATCAGCAGTATCGAAGGCATCTTCAATGGTTCTACAAACTATATTCTCACGAAAGTATTCGAGGAAAACAAAAGTTACCCCGACGCATTAGCGAAGGCACAGGAGCTCGGCTTTGCCGAATCAGATCCCAGACTTGATGTGCAGGGATACGATGCAAAGTACAAGTTGGTTCTTGCAATAGCGCACACGTTTGGAGTGTTTGTTCAGCCCGACGAGGTAGCCAACATTGGTATCGACCGGATTTCCGAAATCGACCTTAAGTTCGCGCGCGAAAACCATTACTCGATCAAGTTGATTGCGCGTGCCTTCAAAATCAAAAACAGGATTTACGGTTTTGTCGCTCCGCAGTTTGTTCGCGATCAGCATCCGCTTTCCTCAGTCCGCAATGAATATAATGCGGTTCAGGTTGAAGGGGCGTTCGCTGAAAAGCAATTGTTCATCGGAAAGGGGGCGGGAAGCTACCCGACTGGGTCTGCCGTTCTCAGCGATGTTTCTGCGTTAACCTACGATTACGCGTATGAATACAAGAAGCTCCATCAGGGAGCGCAGTTTGAATTTTCTAACGACCTTTTTGTCGATGCCTTTGTAAGTTTTGACCATAAAACGCCGATTTCTATTGGCGACTTTGAGCAGTTTAAGTCGGGCTACGCCGCTAACGGCAAGCAATATATGGTTGGCCGGGTCAGGCTTGTCAAGCTGCTGGACTGGCACGAGAACTTTGGAGCTGGCGTGATTCTCGCGCCGGACAGCGTTTTTGTACCTGCAGTACCCGTAGACGAAAAAGTAGCCGCAATCTGATCCTGTTCTGAACGCCATCGGGCGCACTTTTCGCGAAAAAGCAGCGACCTTTTTCAAAGGCTTTTTTCATGCAGGAAAAAGCTGTTTTCTACCTTTTTCGGGTATTGAAAAAACTATGCATTTCTGTGAAGTTTAACCCGCCTCCGCCTATATTTGTAGCCGCTAAAAATCAAGTTTTCAATGATTGTTCTGTCTTCAATTATAGCGTTCACCCTGGTTATTCTACTGTTGGTGTTGATGCTGCTGCTAGCTCAGAAAAAGCTGGTGCAATCGGGTCCGGTAAAAATCGTGATTAATGGTGAGAAGGAAATTACGGTCGCCGCGGGTAGCTCGCTGTTGAATACACTCGCCAATGAGAAAATCTTCCTGCCGTCGGCATGTGGAGGCGGTGGAACCTGTGCGATGTGTAAATGTGTCGTTGAATCAGGCGGTGGCGACGTCCTTCCCACAGAACTTGGTCACCTTTCAAGAAAGGAGCGCAAAGAAAATGTGAGGCTCGGATGTCAGGTTAAGGTTAAGCAGGACCTCGACATAAGAATTCCCGAGGAAATCTTCGGTATCAAGAAGTGGGAATGCGAGGTTGTTTCCAACTACAACGTCTCTACGTTTATTAAGGAATTCAAAGTTAAGCTGCCTCCTGGCGAGCTGCTGAAATTCGAAGCAGGTGGATACATCCAGATCGACGTTCCGGCAATCACGGTAGACTACAAGAATATCGACATAGCGCCGCACCCTGAACTCGGGCACGCAGATCCTAACGTGTTTAAAGGCGATTGGGATAAGTTTAAGCTTTGGGATCTGAAGATGAAAAATGACGAGCCCATCTTCCGCGCGTACTCGATGGCCAACCACCCGGCTGAGGGTAATATTATCATGCTAAACATCAGGGTTGCTACGCCGCCGTGGGATAGAGCAAATAACCGCTGGATGGACGTAAATCCTGGAATTTGTTCTTCATACATTTTCTCGAGAAAGCCTGGTGATAAAGTGACGATTTCGGGTCCTTATGGTGAATTCCATATTAACCCGACGCAACGCGAAATGATCTATATCGGAGGTGGAGCCGGAATGGCCCCGTTGCGTGCACAAATATTCCATCTGTTCCACACGGAGCGTACAAACAGGAAAGTATCATACTGGTATGGGGGGCGTTCGAAGAAGGAGTTGTTCTATGTAGACCACTTCCGGAAAATTGAAGAGGAGTTTCCGAACTTCCAGTTCAACATTGGCTTAAGCGAGCCGCTTCCTGAGGATAACTGGAAAGTAAAGAAAAGCCTTGATGACAAGGAAGGTGACGGTTACGTTGGTTTCATTCATCAGTGTTTGTATGACAATTACCTCAAGGATCACCCGACTCCGGAGGATGTAGAATTTTATCTCTGCGGCCCGCCGCTTATGAACGCTGCGGTGCTGAAGATGTTGGACGAAATGGGTATTCCTAAAGAAAATATCCGCTTCGACGATTTCGGGGGTTAACCGAAGTTTTTACAATCATTATACAAAAAGGTCGGCTCTCCGACCTTTTTGTTTTTCGGGCCATTTTTAGTAACTAGGATAGACCAAACCTATTCCGTTGAAACGGCTCGCATCCATATTTTTCCTGGTGTTATTTCTCTTCAATGTTGGAGGATACTATATCGTCTTTTGGGCTATGGGTGTACAGGTCACAAATGAGTTGCTTTCCCGGCTGGATGCAGATAACTATTCGAGCGATGATGCCATCGTCCTGAGCCTGCCTTTGTCGATGCCTTATCCTGTTCCCACAGACGATTACATGCGGGTGAATGGAGACTTCAGCTACAATGGCGATCATTATCGTCTTGTCAAACAAAAAGTCGAGAACGACACTTTGTTCATTGTTTGCGTGCGCGATCATGAATCGACGAAGTTGGCAAATGCTTTGAATGAGTATACGAAAGCTGCGAATAACCTCCCCGCAGGGACAAAACAAGCGCTCACATTCCTTGGTAAACTGTATAAAGATTTCAATACAACGGAGTTCAGTCTATACTACGAAAGCCGTTTACTTTTTGAAAAAACCTTTTATGCCTCGTTCTCTCCGTCCGTGCTCACCCGCGAGCACGTTGTAGAATCGCCTCCTCCCCGGAAATACGCCCGCGCCTATATCGGCTAACTGTGTGGCTACTTGCTGTAGCACGCATTGTCCTGTCCAAACCTTAACAACTCAAACAATAGCTATGAAAAATACATTTTACGCTATAATTCTCTTATTGTCTGCCGGCGTATTGACGTCAACCCAAACCAATGCTCAGGGTTGTGTTGCAGTGCGAAGTATGTCAGGGTGCGCTTTGACGTATGACTCTGTTTCAACAGCGGATAAATTTCTCGTTTCACTCAACTACAGGTATTTCCGATCCTATAAACATTTCAGAGGCGATCACGAAGAAAAGGAACGTGTTGAAAACGGAACTGAAGTTATCAATAACGACAATTCCGTGATCCTCGGGTTCACCTACTTTGCAAACACAAGGCTAAGCCTTACCGTCGCAGTTCCGTACTTGTTTATTGACAGATCGTCACTATACGAACATTATGGAAATTCCCTGGAAGCAAATCCTCAGCAACAGAGATTCCACACATCCTCCAAAGGATTGGGCGACATCAGGTTGACTGCAAACTACAATTGGATGATCGGTCATTCTTCAAGACTGACTCTTGGCGCCGGAGTTAAACTTCCGACAGGCAAGTACGATTACAAAGATTACTTCCACAAACTTGACCAAAACGGTCAGGATAGCCTCGTTTATCGCGTGGTCGACCAATCCATTCAGCCTGGTGACGGAGGCTTTGGAATAATAACTGAAGCGAATTTCATAAAGGCTATCGGTCAACGCTTCCAGGTATACGCCGATGGTCTTTATATGATGAACCCGCGCAATACCAACGGGGTACTGCGTTCAACAGGCCCGACAAATATCCCGCATGGGAACGAGTTTTCCGTGGGTGATCAGTTCTTCGCGCGCCTCGGCGCACGGTATGTTAAAGGAGGTTCTCAGTTCGGTTTCGGTGGCCGGATCGAAGGTATTCCTGCACGTGACCTTATCGGACGCAATGATGGTTTCCGTCGCCCAGGCCATATCATTTCCGTGGAACCGTCATACATACTTACGAAAGGCAATCACAGCTTTACGGTTAACGTTCCGGTCGCTCTATATCGTAACAGGATCAGAAGTGTGTACGACGTACAACGTCAAAATGCAGGTGGTGATGCCGCATTTGCAGACTGGCTCCTCTCCGTGGGTTATGCCTACAAGATTCAACGGTAATTACTTTGGTTAACGACGAAAAAGCTCGTCCTCAATGGATGAGCTTTTATTATTTTTTTTCGGGAATCTCCGGAATCCTCAGCCGTACCGTTGTGCCTACGTGAAGTTCGGAATCTATGCTGATGTCGCCGTTGAGTTTGTCAACAGCTTCTTTGACGATGTACAACCCGAGGCCGGATCCGGCGTTGTCATCCGTTGCCCTGTAAAACATTTTGTAAAGGTTTGGCAGATGTTCTTTTTCAATACCCTTGCCGTTGTCTTCGACCACTACGTAGGCACTGTTGTCTTTAAAGGCAACGGATATTTTTATCACGGGGTCCTTGCCGTTTCGGTAGCGAATCGCATTCGAAATCAAATTGTTTAGAATCACCTTAAGGCGCCAGCGGTCCGAGTAAAACACTTTGCGTTGGTCAATATCAATGATCTTCTCTACGCTCTCGCCCTCGGGTGTTGCGAACTTCAACTGATCAAATGTCTCAACTACCAATTCGGTGAAGTAAATTTGATCGCGGGCTACATCAAGACGTGTGTTTCGTGATTGATCGAGTATCTCCTTAATGAAATGATCCTGCTGGAGCGCACTTTTATGTATCATTTCCAGATACGTGTCCTTCATTTTAGCGCTCTTATCCTGTCGTGCAAGATTTATCAGACCGAGAACGGAGGCAATGGGGGCTCTAAGGTCGTGTGACACGCTGTAAACGAAGTTGTCAAGTTCCGTATTGCGCTTGCTTAGCTCATCGTTTGTCTTCTGAATTTTTTGCTCTGCTTCTTTTCTGATCTGGATCTCTTCTTTCAATTCTTTGGTGCGTTCCTGAACTTTGCTTTCGAGTGTCGCGGTCAGGTCAATTAGTTCCTGCTGCGCTTGTCGTCTTTCCGTAACAGTCGCAGATAAGACAATCGTAGAGACGCTGATAACGCCCATGAAAATCTGCAGGAGCAACATGGTGTTGTAGGAGTCGTTGAGAATAAACGGCCCCTGGTTCGAAATTGTGAGGTAGATGGCAGACAGAGATGCCAGCATCACACCGCTTGTTGCGAGTGAGAGGTTAAAACGAAACGCGATCCAAAGCAAAAACGGCAGCACAAGAAATGGCAGCGCATGTTGAAAGGTGACAGCTACGTATTCTATCTGAAGGAATATGTACAAAGCCACTCCGAAGACAATGAATACAGTGACCTCAATTATTTTTTCCCATGTGATCTTGATGGCGGGTTTTCTTACAACGGACAGGATAAACGGCGTGAAAAGAAGGATACCTACGGCGTTGCCGACCCATGCGGAAAACGCGGTGCGATAGAAAAGCTCTTCGTCAAGAATGTTATTTATAAGAAGAATCCACGTCGCGATGCCTGCGCCGACCACACACATCAACATCGTAATGAAAAGAAACCGAAATGCATTCTTTGCACTGTTAAATGGGTAGTCCCTGATCCAAACCTTATGTAACAAACTTCCAACAATAGCTTCGAGTGTATTGGCGATGGCAATACCGGAACTGACGATGATAACATTTGGTGGCGCCATTCCCGGATTGTTCCAGAAGGCGAGGATGTTGGCAACCAGGGATCCGATCATAATTCCCGGCCACACAGAACGGCCAAACAACAGCGTCAGCGCGAACGCTATTCCGGAGGGGGGCCATGTCGGGAGACTCGTGGTATTTTCAAAGGCGAGATAATACCCCAGCCTGGCCGCGAGATAGTAGGCCACAGCTACACCAATGATCTTCAGGTCGTGACTCTGACGCAAAGAAAGTCTGGGGGCGGTAAGTATAGTTCTCACACGTTTAGTAAATATAACTATAATTCCGCAACCGATCCACTGTGTCGCATGAACGGCTGATTTTGGAAGTTATAGTGCTCAATGCAAGGCTGAATCATCATACTACCCATTATTTTTTAGTGAGGAGGCACCGATTAGTCTCGAAATCCTATATTAGACCACAAATTTCTGAATCATGGACCTGACCATACTTTTCAGCCCGGTTGATGAAAGTGTCTATTCCGGTGTGACATCCAACGCCAGCTTCTACCGAAGCATTTCCGTTTTTGCAGAACGCATGCCGGACTACAGGGACGCTCACATTGCGCTTATCGGATTGGTAGATAATCGCGGGTCGGGAATTGGCAAAGGCATTGCGACTGCTGCCGACGAGGTGCGCAGGAAATTGTATAACCTGAAGCGCGGTACGGGATCATATCGTGTGGTCGATCTTGGCAATCTGAATCCTGGAATTGATCTCGATGAAACCTACGTGCGGATCAGCGAGGTATGCCGAATGTTGCTTGAGTCAAATGTTTTACCGGTGCTGATTGGTGGAAGCCATGATATGGACTATGGCCAATACTGTGGTTATGAATCACTGGAGAAGCTGGTCAGCTTTGTTAACGTTGATGCCTTCATTGATCTTGAAGACAAGGGTGAAACAAATCCAAATCAGCAGCATATTCATCGCATACTTCTTCATGAGCCGAACTATCTGTTCAGCTACACGCACCTTGCTTATCAGACGTACCTGATTGATCCTTATGCCGTATCGATTCTCGAGAAGTTATATTTTGAGTCATTTCGGATCGGACAAATACGAACGAATATTCATGAAATCGAGCCAGCGGTAAGAAATGCCGATATGTTGTCCTTCGACGTTACTGCGATTCGTTCTTCCGATGCACCTGGCAATCCTATTGCACAACCATTCGGTCTTACCGGGGAAGAAGCCTGCCAGATATGCTGGTATGCAGGCCTTAACGAGAAGTTAAGTTCCATCGGTTTCTACGAGTACAATCCCGAATTTGACGACAGTCAGAAGAAGACTGCGTCCGTCATTGCAACAATGGTCTGGTACTTCATTGAGGGCTATTATCACAGGAAGAACGACCAGAATTTTCGTGGCAATGATTTTCTTAAGTATTCTGTCTCAATGCCCGTTGAACCGGAAGTGATTACATTCTACAAGAGCAAGCTGAGTGAAAAATGGTGGATGGAAGTTCCCTATCCACAAGGCCACGCAAGGTATTCGGGAAACAGTATTGTCCCGTGCAGCTACAACGACTATCAGGTGGCGGTAAAAGGGGAGATTCCGGAACGTTATATCAGCGCGTTGGCGAAGCTGATCTGATCACAATACATTGTTTAGTTGTTCCTTGATCTTTTCGAGTTCTTCCTTCATGATCACAACGTGCTTTTGAATATCGGCGTCGTTGGCTTTGGAGCCGATTGTGTTAATCTCGCGACCAATTTCCTGGCTGATAAAACCGAGTTTTTTCCCGTTGTTTTGATTTTCGCTGATCACCTGCAAAAAATAATCGAGATGTGATCGCAGGCGAACCTTTTCTTCGTTGATATCAAGCTTTTCAATGTAAAAAACGATCTCCTGTTCAAGTCTGTTGAGGTCATAACCTTCTTCGCCAAAGACTGCCTGAATATTTCCTTTGATGCGATCGCGAATGCGTTGAATTCGTTTGGGATCGAGTTTTTCGATTTCAGAAAGTTCGCGACTAATAACGTCGACGCAGCCCTTAAGCATTTTTTCCAATGCGCTTCCTTCCGTTTTTCGGAAATCATCGCATTTCTTTAACGCTTCCTCAATACACTTACGAAGTTTCGTCCATTCTTCTGAATCCACGGTTTCCGTAATTTTGCCCTGAATGACGTCGGGAGAATTAAGGGCAATTTCAAAGATGCGTTCGTTGGATACGACGCCGACCTTCCCCGCTAGTTTGTTAAGTTCCTGAAAGTAGGCGAGGAAAAGTGACTCGTTATAAGTCTGACGGATTTCTTTATCTGCATAGGGCAGGTAATCGACACTAAGAGTAACCTTGCCACGTTCAAGTTTTTCGCTGACAAGGTTCCGGACCTCAATCTCCTTGTCAGAAAACATTTTAGGAAGGCGGAGTGTAAGGTCGAGAAATTTCGAGTTGAGCGATTTTACTTCCGCGCTCATTAATACCTGGCCATTGTCGTTGATACACTGGCCAAAACCGGTCATGGATTTGATCATGCAGTCCGCTGTTGGGTGGCGAAAATACAAAAAAGTTCAGCGCCGCAACTATTGACGCGCATCAGAAGTCAAAACCAAGTGTGAAATAAAACTTGGGCTCAAGTACCTCATAATTTTCGACAGGCCAGGCCAGGTCGAACTTCATATAGTATCCGAGTATTACGGTGCGCATTCCCACACCATAACTGTACAGCCACGGGTTGAGATAATTCTTGATTTCAATTTCGAACGCCGAGGGGTATCCACCTATGCGGTCATAACTCACACTGTTTTCAGACGAGAAAGGTGGTTTACCGGACCAACTTGTGCCCACGTCGTAGAAGGCGACGAACTGCATGTTCCGCAGGAAGTTTGATGATATGGGACCGTTGGTAAGTGCGCGTATAAACGGCACGCGAAGTTCCACGTTACCAAGCATTACGCTGTTTCCGAACAAAGTAGAATATTCGAAACCTCGTAATGAGGTAGCGAATTCAGCAAACAAAATGTCCGGATTGGCAAGCGGATAGCCCAGCGGATTAGGGACACCGTTGCTTGTCTGGCCGGAGATCCGCGCCTTGTTGAAGAGCCAGTTGTCCATACCACCAAGCATGTACACCTTGGGTGACTTCCCGAAGAATGTTCCTGCAAATCCACGCACAGCAAAAACAATTTCCTTGTAGATCTTTTGATAGTGGCGCACGTCGATAGTGGCCTGGCTGAAACTGTTTTCCGGATCGTCAAGACCCTGGTAGTGCTGGAACATAAGTTTTCCGCGCGTTCCTTCGATAAGGTTTAAGCCTGTCGATACACTGTTGTCATAAACGACCTCAGATTTAAAGCCACCGTAATAGTTGGTCAACGGTGGAACATGCGGCGGTGCCGTAGGAAAATCGCGTTCGTCGAGGTCAACGGTGCGGGTAAGCGCAGCAAACGGTTTGGCTGTTATCCGAAGACGGTCAGTTATGGGAAGTGACGCTCCGAGTTCAAATCTATTCAGTGAATAATGAAATACTAAAGGATCTTCGCCCGGCAGGGAAGGTTGCGCATCCATACGGATGCCGCGGCGATCAAAACGCGCGCTGAAATCTATGAGCGATGGCAGATACTGAAACTCTGCGTACGCATTGCCGCCACTCTTAAGGTCAACAGCAGTCATGATTCCACCGTAGAAGCGATAGCTTTCGAGCATGTCGTTCATTTGGGTTTCTATAGAGACGCCGAGTCCGCGCAACGGATCAACCACAAGCGACGTTACCAGGTTGTTGTAGCTGAACTTGGTTTCGTAATCAAACGGGCCTGTTACTCTGCTCTTGTCCCTGGCTTTCATGTACCGGGTGAGGAACGACTCGTTCGGCTGATTCTGTTTCACAGCTTCATCTTCAAACACATAGTTGTCAGTGTTGACAATATCTTTCGGTTGCTCCGTAACAGGTGGCTCGACGTTTTCTTCAAGGTTCAGGGAATCGGGTTGTGATGTAACGGGAATTGAATCCCGGGCAGCCGGTTCCTCCGCTGCAACGGAATCCTGTGTGACTGATTGTTGTGCTTCTTTTAGCCGGGCATTGAGAAGATCCTTGATGCTCATTGTCTTGTTTTCGTCCTGACGCTTGCGTTCGCGAATGACGCGCACCTGTTGAAGTTCTTTACGACGGGTAGCAGGCGTAAAGATTTGCCGGCTGAGATTGAAACCCCGGTCGACGAAAATGTTCTGCCGGAAGTTCTTGTTCAAAACAAAGGCAAGTGTGTTGTGGCTGTTATTGTAATCGTACGTTGAAATGCCGGACGCGAAATTTGTAATCTGCGAATAGATACCCGAGGCACGATTATACTTGAAGAGGTTCGTGATTCCCCGCTGGTCACTCAGGTATATAAAGGTATTTTCATCAATGGCGAGTGGTGCATAATCTTTGCTGAGTGTGTTCGTTACTTTTTCAACAACGAGGTTCGTGCTGTCAAGGTCAAAGATGTAAAGGTTATAATTGTCGTTGAGTTTATCAAATTCCGGTACTGTTGTAGCACGCAGCGTATCGTTCTGCCTGTTCGAACTGAATACAATGCGGTTCGTATTCGGAATGAATGTCGGATCCAGGTCGTCATAGATGTCATTTGTCAGCCGACGTACGCGGTCCCTCCGGGTACTCAGCAGGAACAAATCATTTTTTCCTTCGAAGTCAGCGCTCAATACCGCGAGACGTCCGGTGCTGGAGAATTCAATACTTGAAATATTGCTGAAACGTTCAAGTTGCCTCGGGAGTTTTGTGCGGGTACTGAGGTCATACAACCAAAACACATACTGACCGTTCTTAACGGCGATCACACCAAGGGTATTGGCATCAGCCCAGGATATTAACGGCAACTTGTAGTCGACCCGTTGTTTGATCACCTTGCTTCCACCTGCAAGAATTATTCGCTCGCGACCGTTGGCAATGTTTCGCACTTTTACCGTATAATGGCCGCGGTCATTTTCTGCGTAAGCGAGATGCTGTCCATCGGGACTTAGTTTCACCGTTGTGAATTGGGTTGTCTTATTGCCATCGTTGAGCAGTAGCGAATCGCCTGGATATATATAGTTCTGCATCGTGGCTTTCTGCATCTCACCATAGTAGCGATACCATTCGTTCATCAATTGCCGGAATGAAATACCCAATGTGATCGAGACGCTCTTCTCTTCATTACGGGTTACCCTGGTGTAGTTCAAAATATTTGCGACACTGCTCTTTCCGTACTTTTCGGCAATGAAGTTCCATATGGATTGGCCGACAATCGCCGCTTCAGTGCCAGCGAGTTTCGTTGCGCGTTTTGCACGTCGTGTACGCATCAGCTGCCGGATATAATCATCCATCTCGGAATTCCAGCCTTTGGCGACATACAGGGATGCACCACTAACAAACCAGTCCGGCAGATTCATCAGGATGGAACTCTGAAACATGTCCTTCAGATTGCCGCCGAACATCATTTCATTGAGCATCAGATCACTGATACGATAAAGTAATTCTTCCTTGAATTCCTGTGCAGTACCCAGAAACGCAACCTCAACGTATGGTTTGATAAACTCCGTTTCTCCACCAACGTTGAAGATGGTATGGTTTAGCCCGACGTTACTTTGACGCAAGTCGGTGAGCGAGTTATAGAGGAAGACTTTTGTTTTGAAATAGGGCGGGTATCCGATCAAATCTGTGATGCGGTCGAATTCTGATTCGAGAAATTGAAGCGCTTCAGACGCTACAGACTTCCTGCCATCATAATAGTAGACGTCGAAATTTTCGCCACTCAGATAAACCCAGTCAAACTGACGGTATTGAATCCGATTCTTACCGAAGACTTCCCGGGCCTGCTGCCCAAAGCCATCGTGAATCTGGACGGCTAGTAATGCTATGGTTAGAATAATTACTCTACGAAAACTCATACTGTTCGGGGGGAACCCCAATATAAGGATTTAAAACGTTCTATATCCACCTCTTTCTGAAGCGCGCCTGAATTTTCCAACCAGTGGACCATTACTGCTGAAAAATAAGGTGCCAAACTTACTCCTTTCGTTCCCAGTCCATTAAGTATATAAATCGGGTGCTCAGGATGCTTTCCAATGAGCGGTCTGCGATCCGGTGTCGTGGGTCTGAAGCCCCATTGATGGTCAACGACTTCAAATTCGGACTGCATAAGCCCTCGTAGTTTTCGCTCCAGTTCCTTTCTTCCTTCCTGAGTTGGATTTGGTTCCGAATCGTGAAAGAAGTAGGTGGAACCAACCTTCCACAACCCTGTTCGCTTCTCGGGAACAATGTACACGCCCCGATTGACAATCAAATCGACCGGAACCCCGGCGGTGATGGTTACAGTTTCACCTTTTAACGGAGTTATGGGCAACCAGGAAAACCAGTATTCGCTGTGAATCCCGGTGCAGAGTATCAGCCGCCTTGCTACAATATCACCATAACGAATATTATCGCTTCCTATTACAACCTGAGCTGAATTGAACTTGCCAGCGATGTACTTCCCTTCTGCGGCGATCTGCCTGGTAACGGCGCCTACATATGCGGCTGTGTCAAGGTAACCGGATTGCTTCAGCATGAGGCCGCCGAAATGATCGTTTATTCCGGATCCGATGCTTGAAACCCGTGCTTCCTGAACGTAATTACGATACGCAGGATCAGCACTTTTCGCGACCCATTCGTTTTGTTCTTCCACTGACACAAACGGCCGGTAAATCGGCATCGGGTAAAAAAACTGCGAACCAGTCATTGATTCGACTTCACGATAATAAGTCGCGAGATATGGGAAGAGTTCATCCGCAAGCCAGGTCCGGGACATTTTTTTGCCGGTGACGGGATTAAAAAGGCCCGCTGCAATCCGTGAAGACACGTTGGCCGCGGGTTCGTCAAAAACAACGATACGCTGTTTTCGCTTCAGCAATTGAATCGCAACAGCTGATCCCGCAAGGCCCTGGCCAACAATTATATAATCAACCTCCATCCGCGAACGTTTCGCTCAAAACGCAAGGAAGTCCGGGTTGGCCGGACTTCCTATTTTTTATACTGAAAATTTGCTTTCGGTTAGAATGACGAGCGATTCATAAGCATCCTCAGCGTCTGGTCATGCTTGTTGAATGCATTTTCGACCTTTTCCGCAAGTTCGTTTTCGCCATGCTGATACAGAGCGCGTTGCAGCTCGCCGAGTATCACGATGTTTACCTGCAACTCGCGACCGAATTCATTCTCGGCAATGTAGTAGTCGGCCATCTCATCGGCCCGTGGCCACATGAGTTCGGCTATTTCGATGGCCTTCTCACGTTCGCCAACTTCGAAGAGCAATCGGACTGACTGCGCCGTCGAGTAATCGAAGTTCACGCCACTATCAGGCATAACTTTAAGGTTGTGAAGAAGTGCTTCCCGTGCGCGCGTGGTGTCGCCGGCTGCGAGCAGACTTTCAACAAGTGTGTTTATGCTGGAGCGGTGATTAAGCACAAAGTTCCGGTAGTCCGGGCTGTAGTAAACATCCGAACGATCAAGGTTACGGAACTGAAACTTGTTCATGATGTTGTCAAAGCTTACGTCGTTGTTGACGAGCTCGAACTGGTCCATGCGAACCGGATTCAAAACAGGAAGTATTCTGTAGGCATTGCCTTCCTGTACAACGTACCGGCTAAGATCAACATTAAATTGCGCGAGGGAAGTGTTGTTCACGTAAAGCGGACGCTCCCAATTCCAGGTCGCAAGCAGATCAAGCATCGCGAGGTCCTTCTTCTCCAGCCCGCTGCCACGAACACGAAGACGCATTTCCGGAACGAGTAAGCTGTCCATGTTGTCGGGAATAATTCCCAGTGAGCGGACCTTGTCTACGTCCACCTTAAGCACAATTTCGCGTGTAGGCAGCATGTTACGCGTTCCACCATAATCAGGATGAAGCAGGCTCCGATTCTTTTCCTTGAGTAGCTGAAGGTAACGTGCGAGATCCATTTGCTTCACCCCTGCATCGTAGTACGGCAACCAGTCATTGAGTCCGCCCTGACGGTAATCATCCAGCGACAACGTGTATTTGAACGGCTCCGACTCATAATGTTTCTGCATGGACTGCTGAATGTACCAATCGGTGTTGTAGTAACTCAAAACGACCACCCGAACATCAGTGCGGACGCCTTCAACTTCCTGCGCATACCATAACGGGAACGTGTCGTTATCACCACCCGTAAATAGTACTGCGTTGGGTGCGCACGACTGAAGGTAATTCACAGCAGAGTCAACAGAAAAGAATCGGTCGGAGCGATCGTGATCATCCCAACCTTCTGCCGCCATCAATGCCGGTGCAGTCATTCCAATAATTGTGGCTATGATCGCGGAAGTACGCAGCCTCTTGACGATTGGCAGCATCCATTCCGATAACGCGATAACTGAAAAGCCGATCCAGAATGAAAACGCGTAGTAAGATCCGGCGTAGATGTAATCACGCTCACGCGGTTCGGTAGGGGGTGAGTTAAGATAAATCACCAATGCGACACCGGTCAGGATGAAAAGCAAACTAACAACTACAAAGTTTTTGGTATTGGCGTAAGACTGATAGAAAAAGCCTGCAAGTCCAAGAAGGAATGGAATCATGAAAAAGTTGTTCCGAGCCTTGTTGTTTGCCAGTTGTTCGGGCAGGTCTTTGAACCAGTCACCAGGACGTAGCCAGTCCGCATTCTGAAAATCACTTGCTCTGCCGGCAAAGTTGAACATCAGGTACCTGATATACATGTGATATATCTGATGTGAAAACATAAAGCCGAGGTTATGCGTGATCCAGTTTGGCTTTTGATTTTTTCTCAAACCGAGTTCATCCATGTAGATTTCCTGATGGGACGGATCAGGACTCCATATCCGGGGAAGAAGCGTTTGATCTTTTGAATCATATGTGTATTCAAATTTTCTGTCGCGCACTTCATACTTGTCCTTGCCTTTGTAGTAATTGTTCGAGCCTTCCTTGTAGCCGTTCGGGCGCGCATAAAAGTACGGGCCGTACAGAAGAGGGCGGCTTCCATACTGCTCACGCTTGAGGTAGCTTACAAACGACATGACATCGGATGGTGCATTCTCGTTGATTGGAGGTTCGTAGTTTGAACGAATCACAACGATTGTATACGAAGCATAACCGATGAGGATGAACGCGACGGCATTCAGTGCAGTATTGAACAACACCTTGCGATGTCTTTGCGTGTACATGATTCCGAAGATCAATGAGCCAAGGACAATCAGAGCGAAGAAAACGGCACCAGATCCGAACGGAAGCCCCATCGAATTGACAAAGAATACTTCAAGCGAACCGGCGATTGTTGGCAATCCCGGAATGATGAGGTTGTTGATAAACCAAATAATGAACAAGCTGACTATAAGTGTCGCGATGATACCGTTTCTGGTCGGCGTGTATTTTTTGAAATAGTAGATCAGCGCAAGCGCAGGAATAGTAACAAGGTTAAGCAGGTGGACACCGATGGATAGTCCCATCATATAAAAGATGAGCAGAAGCCAGCGGTTTGCGAGGGATTCATCCTCGATTACTTCCCACTTCAACATCGCCCAAACGACAAAAGCGGTGAAGAATGAAGACATCGCATACACCTCCGCTTCGACAGCCGAAAACCATGCAGACTCACAGAAGGTGTAGGCGAGTGACCCGACAAGCCCTGCTCCAACCAACACCCACGTTTGATCTCCGGTGACTTCTTCGGGCCGGGTAACTTTCAACATCTTGCGTCCGAAAAGTGTGATCGACCAGAAAAGGAACATTGAACAGAACGCACTGCTAAGTACGCTGCTGAAGTTGATCCAGTAGGCTACCTGAGTAACGTCGCCAAAAGCAAGAAAGGAAAACATTCTGCCGATGAGCAGAAATAGTGGTGCACCCGGCGGATGGGGGACCTCCAACTTGTATGAAACGGCGATAAATTCGCCACAATCCCAGTAACTTGCTGTTTCTTCCATCGTGAGCCAATAGCCCACCAATGCTATTGCAAATACAACCCAACCGGCAATGTTATTGATCTTTTGAAATGCCATTAAAGCGCGCCGTTAAATTTTTAAAAGCCCGAAAATAAGGGAATTTTTGCTTATCCGCGCCCTATTTTTGGGACCGAAATCATAGTGATGACCTGGACGGTAAAAGCAAGGCGGTTCATTTGTAGAGAAAGAAAAACGTCAAAACGTTGAAATCAATACCATTCCTTTCTTTGGCATATCAACACGAACAGGCCGGAATGGAGCTGGAAAGGCACATATCTGCCATTGTCGCCGGAAACAATTTCATTCTTGGAACTGCAGTAAATCAGTTCGAAAAAGCCTGGGCGACTTATTCCGGAGCTTCCTATTGTGTTGGTGTTGGTAATGGCACGGATGCACTAACCCTGGCTTTGCTGGCGCTTTCAATCGGACCAGGTGATGAGGTGATCGTTCCTGCTCACACGTTTTTTGCAACGTGGCTCGCAGTACAAAGGACAGGTGCCCGAATAGTGCCGGTCGATGCTGATGAAAGCACATTCAATATTAACACGGAACTCATCCCTGAAGCAATTACGCCTGCAACCCGTGCAATTATTCCTGTGCACATGTACGGCCAGCCATGTGATATGACGTCGATAGATCGCCTCGCCCGCGACAGAAACCTTCTGATTGTTGAGGATAACGCACAGGCGCACGGGGGGCGGTGGCTCCAAAAAAGAACAGGCAGCTACGGGCATGTTAATGCAACCAGTTTCTATCCCACAAAAAATCTGGGGGCAATTGGCGACGCCGGGGCGATAACCTGCTTCGAGGAAAAGGTCGCCCGCCGGGTTATGCAGTTAAGAAATTATGGGATGGATGAGAAGAACATCTTTCCGGAATGCGGTATCAATTCCCGGATGGATGAGATTCAGGCTGCAGTTCTTGCACTCAAACTTCAATATCTTGACAATTGGAACGCTCGCCGCCGCGAAATCGCCGCCCAGTATCTCTCGCAGCTTGAAGCCATTGGTGACCTCGTTCTTCCGCTTTCGGCTAAAGAAGCGCATCATGTTTACCACATTTTTGCTATTCGAACGGGGCACAGGAACGAATTGAAAAACTATCTTCAAAAGAACGGCGTGGCGACTATGATTCATTATCCCGTGCCGCCGTACCGTCAGGAAGCATTTCGCCCCCTGGCTATCGCTTCCAATCGGTTTCCGGTCGCTGACCGTATATCAAA
>Ga0079224_100004896_pt1 | contig 17472 bp, 17 predicted proteins | sample Stecom2015_FD_80414 | JGI IMG/M metagenome (GOLD analysis project Ga0079224, IMG submission 80414) | Agricultural soil microbial communities from Utah to study Nitrogen management - Steer compost 2015 | ecosystem: Environmental > Terrestrial > Soil > Agricultural land | place: USA: Utah...
AAGCAGGCGTAATGGTGCTGTTTTACCCTTCGGAAAACTGGGAAACACACTTGATTTTGATTCTTCGGAAAACTTACAAAGGCGTGCATTCCGCCCAAGTGGGCTTTCCCGGCGGAAAACTGGAGGATGAAGATAAAACCATACAGGACGCGGCCTTGCGCGAAACGGAGGAAGAAGTTGGGATTTCGCGCGAAGCCATTTCAGTGTTGAAACAGCTTACGGAAATTTTCATTCCCCCGAGCAATTTTTTTGTGCAGCCTTTTTTGGGAATAACCGCAGATACGCCAAAATTTATCCCGCAGGAAGAGGAGGTGGAAGCCTTGATAGAGGTGCACTTGAAGGATTTTATGGACGATACCAATATTACCGTACAAAACCTTTCCACATCCTACGCCACAAACATTGAGGTGCCCGCCTTCAAACTTAACGGCCACGTGGTTTGGGGCGCTACCGCAATGATGCTCAACGAAGTGCGGGAGTTGCTGAAAATAGTACTGTAATTGCTAATTTTAGTATCTTTGCCATCTATTTAACCATAGAGAAACAACCATTAGTTACAGAAAAATGCCAAATATTTCCTGAATTCGCCATACTGAATACTGAAAAATGAGTCTCTTCAAAAAAAATCCGTTCGGGCATGTGCTCTTCCTTAAACTCTGGTTAATACGGATTGCCGGACTGATGACCCACAGACGTTTTAACGGGTTTAATGACTTGAAAATTCACGGCAGCGATATTTTAAAAAACCTTCCCGGGAAAAATGTTCTTTTCGTGAGCAACCACCAAACCTATTTTGCTGATGTTGCTGCAATGCTCCATGTTTTTAATGCCAGTTTAAGCGGAAGGGATGACAGTATAAAGAACGTGGGTTACCTGTGGAGACCGAAGCTGAACATCTATTTTGTTGCGGCAAAGGAAACCATGAAGGCCGGTTTATTGCCAAAGATACTTGCCTATGCAGGTTCCATAAGCATTGAAAGAACTTGGCGCGAAAAGGGAAAGGACATTAATAAACAGGTGAAGATGAGCGACGTGAGCAACATTACAAAAGCGCTTGATGACGGGTGGGTGATTACCTTTCCGCAAGGGACCACCAAGCCCTGGAAGCCCATCCGGCGCGGCACCGCACATATCATTAAAAAGAATAAACCTGTAGTTGTCCCTATAGTTATTGACGGTTTTAGAAGGTCTTTTGATAAAAAAGGCATTCGGATAAAAAAGCGGGGCATTCTTCAATCCATGGAAATCAAGCCCCCTTTGGAAATTGATTACGAAAATGAAACGATGGACCAAATTGTGGAAAAGCTTGAATATGCCATTGAACAGCATCCATCGTTTTTAAAGGTAATACCCGCATCTGAAATTCAAAGCGAAGAGGCCCTAAACAAGGAGCGGGAATGGCGCTATTAATTTTTTTATTCTGAAAAATCAAGTTTCCGTTTGGGGATCTCGGTGGGTTTTACGCTTCAATCTTCTTCAATTCGTTGTAGTTTTTGTGCAACCTTCGCAACAAAATTCCATACACAACCCTGTAAAACAACAGTACAAAGCCAATCATAACGATTCCAAATAAAATCTGAATGACGAAAAACATTCTCATAAACCTTTCTTGGGAAATATTTGAAATGCCATAGTCTTCCGTCATGAATTTAAAAACAATATCCTGATTTGCATAATAATAAAAATTGATGCCGATTATGAGCAGTAAGGAAGCGGAGACATTATAAATAACGAAATATTTCACCGTCTTTCGGGTGCGCAATATGTTCTGCATCAGTTCCTTTATGGAATCGGTGATGGATATTTTTCGATAATTTCTGTAAAAAAGGATGATGAATGTCGCGAACACGGTATAGTTCAACACGTTTACGGCCACCATAACGTTGTGCAGCCCAATGTCATCACTGAATTTTGTGCTGGATTCTGGCACAAAAACCGAAAGTAATGTCCAGAAACCAAGCTCTGCAATGCTTATGAAAAAGATCCATTTCACGATGGAGGAGGACTTCTTCAACAGCATTTTATAAATTTCTTTATACGAAACATGGGGAAGCCCCTGCTCTTGGCTTTGCCATTGTTTTTTTAATATTTCCAGTTCATCCATAGTGGGTTACGGATTTAAAATAGTTCGTAATTTTTCCTTGATCCTGTTCATTTTCACTCTTGCGTTCACCTCGGTTATACCTAAGGTTTCGGCTATTTCCTTATAGTTTCTGTCTTCTAAATAAAGAAAAACCAGTGCTTTGTCTATATCGTTCAAACCCTTCACGGCAGTGTACATCAGTTGCAACTGTTGTTCCGTGGTATCGTCATAAGCTTCGGCGGTTATCTTAAAGCTCACGCCTTCATAATCCTGCGTTTTGATGGTTCGTTTTGATTTCCTGTAAAGGGTGATTGCCGTATTTAGCGCCACTCGGTACATCCAAGTGCTGAATTTGGCCTCGCCCCTGAATTTAGGATAGGCACGCCACAGCTGAATGGTTATTTCCTGAAACAGATCGTTGTGCGAATCACTGTCATTGGTGTACAACCGGCATATTTTATGCACAATGTTTTGGTTTTTCTCCAGTTGGGTTACAAAACTATGTTCAAGTTTTTTGCTCAAGGGTGAGTTGTTGGCTTTTCGATTAGTGTTGATATGCTTCCGTTCGTTACAAAAGTCATAAAAATTGTACAATTCTCTTTAACAATATGTACATTTGAAAAACAATTTGCCCTATGAATGTTCCTGAAACCAGAGCCCCCCGAATTATAGTGATAGGCGGCGGATTTGCTGGAATTTCCTTCATAAAAAAACTTCGAAGGGAAAAAGTACAGGTCGTTCTTTTTGACCGCCACAACTACCATACTTTCCAGCCGTTGCTCTACCAGGTTTCCACCGCCGGGCTTGAGCCAGATTCCATAGCCTATCCACTTCGGAAAATTTTCAGAAAAAACCACGATTTCCACTTTCGGATGGCCGAAGTTTTAAAAATTGATACCCAAAACAACACCATTCACACTACCATCGGAAACCTTAATTTCGATTATTTGGTCATTGCCACGGGCACGCGCACCAATTTCTTCGGAAATGACAGCATAGCCCAAAACAGTATGCCCATGAAAACGGTGCCCCAGGCATTGAATATCCGTAGCCTGATGCTCCAGAATATTGAAAAGGCAGACATCACAGCCAATGAAACTGAAAGAAAACGGTTGCTGAATTTTGTGATTGCTGGTGCGGGCCCAACAGGGGTAGAGCTTGCGGGCGCCCTGGCTGAATTTAGAAAAGGGATTTTAGAGCATGACTATCCAGAGCTGGAGGAGGAAGAAATGCACGTGCATCTAATTGAAGGGCAGGACCGGGTGTTGCCGCCAATGAGCAAGGAAGCTTCAAAAAAAGCTCAAAAGTTTCTGGAAAAGCTGGGCGTGCAGATTCATCTCAATACACTTATCAGTGATTATGACGGGAAAATGGTAAGCACCAATGATGGAAAAATCTTTGAGACCGCCACTTTTATTTGGGCCGCTGGCGTAAGCGGTGCGCTCATTCCTGGGATTGATGGAAACGCCCTCGTTGAAAGGGCCAACCGTTACAGGGTGAATAGGTTCAATAAAATTGAGGGATTTGACACTATTTATGCCCTCGGCGATATTGCCCTAATGGAAACGGAGGATTACCCAAAAGGACATCCGCAGGTGGCACAGCCCGCCATCCAACAGGGTAAACTTTTGGGAAAAAACTTCAGAAGAATGTTAAAAAACAAAAAAATGCAACCGTTTGATTATTTCGAAAAGGGAACTATGGCAACGGTGGGCAGGAACAAAGCTGTTGTGGATCTGGGCAGGCTACATTTTGGAGGTGCCATCGCGTGGTTTCTTTGGATGTTTGTTCACCTTTGGTTTTTGGTCGGGTTCCGAAACAGGGTGGTTACATTTTTTAATTGGACGTATAGCTACATCAATTACGATCGCGCCGCCCGCTTGATCATCCGGCCGTTTACTAAGGTTAAAAGTTGAAAGCTTAAAGCTTAAAGCCAACGGCTAACAGCCAAAAGCAATCTATTGAACCTTTACGGAAATCGGCCCTCCGTGTGAAACCCAACCGCCACCTATTTCGTCAATATTTACATCCAGCTCGTCTGTGGTTTCAATTCTTTTCAAATTTACTTTCACTTCGTCATAGGTGTCCACACTTTTCAGGTTTACATTTAGTTCGTCATAAGTGTTTATGTCCACCAAGCGTACGTCCATCACTGAGGTTACGGGCATTATATCGGGATTTTCAATGGCATAAACTGATGGGATGATGTCGAAATCCTTCACAACATTTAGTGTTAAGCAAACTGCAATGACGGTCAAAACTGTTTTTGTGTACTTGTCTGTCTTCATTTTTACTGTTTTTTTAATTTATAATTATTAGCTTGAAAAAAGTTTCTGCTGCAACATTGCTGGGTAGCCTCGCGTTTTGCTTCCGAAGAATTGCGGCTTATTCGCGCGGCCTCCCCACGGTTGACGGTGTTTTGTTTCCGAAGATACAATTTTTTCAAATTCGAAATTTTCTTCCGGAAGTGTTCCATCAAAGGAATTAAAAGAGAAGCGAGGAATTATAAAAATTACAGTTGGGAAATCTCTTTTTACATTTCGGAGTATTTTTTTCTGAAAGAAACACTGAACGCTGCAACTTTGGATTGAAATTAAAAACCAATCCATCCATGAAAATTTATTTAGCCACATTTATCTTCCTGTTTTTGTCCCATGGTCTTTTAGCGCAAAAAAACCTTTTTGGAACGGTGACCGACAAAAGCGGAAGGCCCATTTTTGGCGCCAATGTGTACCTTGAAGGAACCTATGATGGCGCTTCAACTGACGAAAGCGGAAAGTTTTCGTTTGAAACTTCTGAATCAGGAACCCAAACCCTTACCGTTTCATACGTTTCTTTTGAGCCATTCAAGATGACTGCCCCCATTGCGGAAATGATAAACCTGAACATCATCCTTCGGGAAGATGTAAATTCACTTGAAACCGTAACTATTTCGGCAGGATCCTTTTCTGCGGGCGACAATAGCAAAATTTCCGTATTGAAACCTTTGGATATTGTTACCACGGCCAGCGCTTTGGGCGATTTTGTGGGAGCGCTCCAAACGCTTCCCGGAACCACCACCGTTGCTGAGGACGGCCGCCTTTTTGTGCGTGGGGGCGATGCCACTGAAACCCAAATTTTTATAGACGGAATCCGGGTTTTCACACCCTACAGTCCAACAACCAACAACATCCCCACTCGCGGAAGGTACAGCCCCTTTCTGTTTGATGGCATCACTTTTTCAACGGGCGGATATTCGGCTGAATATGGCCAGGCACTTTCTTCGGTGCTGCTGCTCAACACCATAGATGGGCCGGACCAGGAAAAGACTGATATTGCCATAATGAGTGTTGGCGTAGGCTTGGGCCACACCGAAATATGGGAATCATCCGCAGATGAAAGTTCTTGGAACAAAGGAAGTTCGTTGAGTTTAAATGCTTCCTATATTAACCTTGCACCATACATTGCGATTCTTCCGGACAGGAACGAATGGGAAAAACCATTTGAAACTGCTTCGGGAGAGGCGGTTTTTCGTCAGAAAATAGGAGAGGGTCTATTGAAAATTTACGGAGCTTTTGATGTGACCAATTTTGCACTTGCCCATGAAGACATTAATAAACCGGAAGGAGTATTTTTTGATTTGAACAACCAAAACTTTTATGCCAATGCAAGCTACACGGAAATCCTAAACCAGAGATGGTCACTTTTTGGAGGGGCAAGTTATACCCGCGCAAACACCAAGCTTGTTCTGGACGAGGCGCAGATTAAAGATGTTGAGAATTCAGCGCACATTAAAGTGAAATTAAAAAAACGCTTCAGCAATAGATTTAAATTGAATTTTGGGGCGGAACAATTTTTAACTGATTACAATGAAAATTATGGGGAACCCAATTTTGCGGCCATCCTACGCATTAAGAATAATCTTTCGGCGGCATTCACTGAGGCCGATGTTGTTTTTTCAAAAAACTTGGCGCTAAAATTGGGCGTTCGCACGGAATATGGCGCGCTTTTCAAGGAATTTACAATTTCCCCACGGGCTTCCTTTGCTTATAAAACAGGCAAGAATGGGCAGATATCCTTGGCCTATGGCAATTTTTTCCAACAGCCCGAAAGCGAGGTGTTGAAATTTACCGATGATTTGACCGCCGAACGCGCCCAACATTATATATTGAATTATCAATATGCTTCAAATAACAGGATTTTCCGAGCTGAAATTTATAGAAAACAGTATAAAAATTTAATAACCTACACCCAACAAATGCCGGGCATAAACAGTGTTTTTACCAATAATGGCGATGGGTACGCTCAAGGTCTGGACATTTTTTGGCGCGACAATGAAAGCATCAACAACGTAGATTATTGGCTCAGCTATTCCTTTTTGGACACGGAACGTATGTATAAAAATTTTCCTGTCCGCGCCACGCCGAGTTTTGCCAATTCCCATAACCTTTCGGTGGTGGCCAAATACTGGATTGAAGATTGGAAAAGCCAAATTGGGTTTAGTTATGAATTTGGCAGCGGAAGAACTTATACCGATCCAAACCTTCCCGGCTTTCTTCAAAAGAAAACGGCAAATTATAACAGCGTGAGCTTGAACTGGGCGTATCTGCTTTCGCAACAAAAAATCCTTTATTTTTCAATAAACAATGCTTTCGCCTTTAAGAATATAAACGGGTATCAATATGCAAACACGCCCGATGCCACCGGAACATTCGCGAGCAGGGAACTTCGCCCAGCGGCAGATCAGTTCTTTTTTGTCGGCTTTTTTTGGACACTTAGCAAAGATGGAAGAGACAACCAGCTTGACAGATTATGACGGCTACATTTGGTCACCAAAAATCAACATTTCAGCACTAACAATTTTAAGAAGAAAACCTTTTAGAGGAAATTTGAACATCAATAATTACGAACCAAAAAATTAGAAACCATGCAACATGTACTTACTTATTTCGCCATTTTTTTTACCGCCATTATAATGCAGGCCCAGACTGATACTGCACCCGATGCTTCCGCGGCACCGTCAAAATATCAACAGGGAATGCAAAAGGCATTTCAACTGTGGCAGGAAGACAAATCCTGGGAAGCCGCAAATGTTTTTGAAAGAATTGCCACGGCCGAAACCGATAATTGGTTGCCGCCGTATTATGCAGCACAAATTAACGTGATAAACAGTTTCACCGAAAAGGATGCCGCCAAGTTGAAAGCCCAGCTGGACAAGGCACAGGATTTTATCAATGATGCCACGGCCATTTCCAAGGACAACCCAGATTTGCTTGTTTTGCAGGCGCAACTCTATACTGCCTGGATTGTTTTTGACGGCATGCAATATGGCATGACCTATTCCGCCAAAGCTTCCGATTTATACAACAAAGCTTTGGAATGGGCCCCAAACAACCCGCGGATGATTTTGGCCAAGGCTGAATGGGATATGGGTGGCGCTAAATTTTTTGGCCAAAGCGTTGAACCCTATTGTAAGGACATTCAAAGGGCAATTGATCTTTTTGCTACCTTTAAACCAGCGGGCGAGTTTTACCCAACCTACGGAATGGAGCGGGCAAAACAGATACAGACAGAAAGCTGTAATTAAAATCTTGCTTGAACAGCCCTTGTAATTTTTAAGACTAACAAACTATTTTTTTGATGCGCATTTTAAAAGATTTTGGGAAGGCATTTTTTGTGGGAACCCTCGTTTTTATTGTTCTCGGGCTGATTCAATATGCCAATGGGTATCAATTTGAAAGCGGCAGGGAATTATGGAATTATTTCCTTTACAATCAACTGTATTCCGTAATTCTTTATATGGTGAATGCGTTTTACTTTGATTTCTTGTTGAAAACCTTTCCCAATAAAGTTTTTAGGACCAGGAATTTTCTAAAAGGGATTCTGGGCGGTATCGCGGTTACCCTTTTGGCACTTTTCTTTATTCGCATTTTAATCCAAGTAGTCATTGAGGGAACCGGCTTTTCTGAATTTATTGCTTCTGAAAAAATTCAGTATTACTACATTTCTTTTATTATTTCAGTGGTAGTCACGGCCATTTTTTATGCCGTATATTATTACCGGAACAAGCAGGAAAACAGGGTAATAGAGCAGAAAATAATTGCGGGCACGGCTTCGGCCAAATTTGATGCTCTCAAAAATCAATTGGATCCCCATTTTCTTTTCAACAGTTTGAATGTGCTCACCAGTTTGATTGAAGAAAACCCCGAAGCCGCCACGCGCTTCACCACTTCCCTTTCAAAAGTGTATCGCTACGTTTTGGAACAGAAAACCAAAGAGCTGGTCACTTTGGAAGAGGAGTTGAAATTTGCGGAACTTTACATGTCGCTCCTGGCAGTGCGCTTTGAGGACAGCATTGTTTTTTCCAAACCAACAAAACTGGACCATCCGCAAGCGAAGGTGGTGCCGTTGTCGCTTCAGCTTTTGCTTGAAAATGCCGTAAAACACAATCAGGTTATGCCTTCAAAAAAACTTCACATAACTATTTCAGAAGGGAACGGAAGCTTGACGATAACAAACAATATACAGCGAAAACAGATTGTAAAGGAAAGCACGGGCGTGGGCCTGCGGAACATTCGCGATAGATATGCACTGTTGACAAAACTGCCCGTAACCATTAGTGAAACCCGGAAAGAATTCAGTGTTTCCATTCCAATTTTGGGCGAAAACATAAAAATCCTCAACGCTCAAGACACTTTTATTTCAGAAAAGAAATATAAACTTGCCAAAAAACGGGTTGAAAACTTGAAGGGTTTTTATATCCATTTTGCGGTGTACCTTCTGATGTTGCCCGTATTTATATTCTTGAACTATATTTCGGGAACCGGTTTTCCGTGGGCGCTTTTCCCCGTTGTGGGCTGGGGCATTGGCGTTGCGAGCCATGCTTCGGAAACTTTTAATTACAACCCATTCTTCGGAAAAAGCTGGGAAGAGCGGAAAATAAGGCAGTTGATGGAAAAGGATGAATAGATTACGGTTCATCCTATAAATTGGACGGTTCGGAAAAAGTCATTTTCAATTTGGTTTTTGCACCTTTATATTTATATTGAAATTAAAATTTATATCCCATGGAAACTGAAAACAACGACTCTAAGTATTTTAAGGCAAAACGGCGCGTGAACGAATTAAAGAAATTCTACAGCAATTTGATGTTTTATATAATCTTTATCTGCTGTCTGGCCGGACTGAACTATTACACCAATAAATTTAGCTATCCTTGGTTTTTGTGGGCCGCGGTGGGTTGGGGAATCGGTATTTTTTTCCAGGCCAAAAAAACATTTCGCTGGGCCCCATTTGTTGGAAAGGATTGGGAAAAAAGAAAACTGAAACAATTTATGGAGGAAGAAGAAAAAAAACCAAAAAATAACTGGGAATAGGTATGGAATATCCTAACAATTTGAAATGGAGAAAAGCAAAGAAGCGAGTGGAGGCGCTGAAGGGGTTTTACCAACATTTGGCGGTTTATATTGTTGTGAATATTTTTCTCTTTATCATAAAAGGCAACGTTTTGGAATTTTTTCAGAATAAAGCTACCGATGAAAATTTTTTGGAATGGGTGGACTGGAATATCTTGATTGTCCCTCTGTTTTGGGGAATTGGATTGTTATTTCATGCCGCAAAAACGTTTCAATATAAAATTCCCATCATAAAAAACTGGGAAGAACGTACCTTAAAAAAATATATGGACGAAGATTAAAATTTGGGCAAAATGGAAACAAGAAAAAGTCTCGCCTATCTCAGGGCCAGAAAAAAAGTGGAAATGCTGAAGGGTTTTTATAGCCATTTGGTGGTTTATATAATCGTGAATGTTGCGCTAATTCTTTTTTCGGCAAATGTTTTTAACCGAAAGGAAATTGATTTTTCAGATTGGACAAACTATGTAACCGCCATTTTCTGGGGTTTTGGCATCGTGAGCCACGGACTTTATGTTTTCTTTGTTCTGAAAGTGAAAAACAATTTTTTGAAACGTTGGGAAGAAAAGAAAATGAAACAATTTTTAGAGGAAGATTTATAAAAAACTAAAATTCCACTTAAACTAAAAACCCACCGATGAACGTATTGATTATTGAAGATGAAAAACCTTCCGCCCGCTATCTTCAGCGGATGCTCGAGAAGCAGGAAGTGCACGTAAACCAAATGTTGCACAGCGTGGGCGAAGCGGTTTCATGGTTTCAAAACAACCCACATCCCGACCTTATTTTTTTGGACATCCAGCTCAGCGACGGGTTATCGTTCGAGATTTTTGATGCCGTGGAAGTTAGGAGCTCCATCATCTTCACCACGGCTTTTGACGAATATGCGCTGCAGGCCTTCAAACTGAACAGTATAGACTATCTGCTGAAACCCATTGATGAGGAAGAATTAGTAGCTGCCATAAAAAAATACAAAACACTGAAACCCGAAGTGCAAAACGTACAGTTCAATTTTGAAGACATCAAAAAACTACTCTTAAATCCGGTGGAGTGGGAGTACAAGAAACGGTTTACCACGAAAATTGGCCAGCATATAAAAATGATTGCGGTTGATGAAATTGAATGCTTCTATTCTGAAAACAAAGGCACCTATGCCCACACAGTGGACGGCCGCGATTATCTTTTGGAAACTACACTTGAAAATTTGGAAAGGGAACTTTCACCCCACACATTTTTTAGGATCAGCCGCAAGTATTTTATAAATATCAATTCAATAAAAGACATTATTTCATATACCAATTCCCGACTTCAACTAAAACTGAACAGTTATAAAGAACAAGAAGTTATCGTGGCCCGTGAGCGCGTGCGGGATTTTAAACTTTGGCTGGAATAAGGCTACTTTTTCTTTTTCAGCCCTTCAATTCTATTTTCTTGAAAGGAAGACGGCAAAAGCTTGGGAATGAATTTCACCAAAAGTGGCAATAGTACCGTGCCTCCCGGAAGCAAAAAAATGGTGAGCGACGGTATGGTCTTGCAAACGTCAAGCAACTGTTGCTTCACCTTTGTTTTTTCCTCAGCCGTGAGATCCCGCAGTGTGGACTGCCCCAAAAGGACCATTAGCTCGCCACTTTCCTCCAGTTCACGGGCCAGGCGGTCTTTGTTGCGGATAATCAAGAGTTTCACCGTGGCTGCAGATTGTTTATAAAACTGTTTCACTGGGCTTGAATACTCAAAAAGAACTATTTTTTCTGGAAATTTTTCTGAAAAGCTTCCCAGATCTGCCAAGCTTTTCTTCCGTTTCGTCTCTGAAAACCCCAATGATACCATCAATTGCTGTAAAAATTGCTCCTCGGACGGGTCCAGTTTTAAATCTTCCCAAACTGTTAAGCAACAAAGATCCATTATGTAATTTTTCCCCAACGAATCTGTGGCACTGTCAAGATAATTCAGACATTCCAATAATGTGGCGGTTCCACCCTCACTTTCGGCGGAAATATATTCGGTTGAGGTTTCAAAAAGTTCAATTAACAGTTTGTCGTATTTCGATTTTTTGCTTTTGGATTTTAAGGTTAAAAAACACGCCGTAAGCACGGTGGTTTCCTGCTGTTTATAATATTTTTTCAGAGAATTTGGATCTTTCTGCCAATGTTTATAAGCCAAAATATCCAAATAAAGCAGCGCATTTGTCAATAGCGAGATTGTATTTTTCTTTAAAAGGGAATTTGCCGATTGTACGCGGGCTGCCAGCATATTTTCTAAGGAAATGGACGGACTCTGCGAAATGGAAAATTTTTGGAAAAATCCGGTTTTTCCCTTTTCAAGCTGCTTGTAAAAATTCAGAATATCATTGATGGCTTCAGAATAGGTGCCCATTGGATGCATCTGAAAAAATTGGAAGAGCAGGCCATGAAACAGGTTTATTTTGGTGAGCTCTTCTCTGGTGAGCTTCAAATTGCCCAAAGATTTTTTCGGCAGTGCAGCTATGGAAAACCCGTAAATGAACCCCGCGCGCTTTAAAGATTCATATAGTTTCGGCTCGTTTTCAAAGTCATCTATAAGTTCCTCTTTTGTAAAGTGATATAAAAATTTTAAAATCCAATCAGGTGCAGAAGGGTTCATTGATATTTTTATGGTTATTTTAGAGCTTGCAAACCGCAGTGTTTTTTCGTTACCTTAAATCTTGGCGCAATTGTGAAAGCATACAAAAAGCGTGGGCCGAAAGTATAGCGAACAAGTAAAAATAATTAATAAAAACCAACAAAAAAGATGAAAAAATCAAAACTTTTTACAATAATGGGCGGCCTGGGATTGGCCACAATGTCACTGTTTTTAATGTCTTCCGACCAAAATGATGCTCCGGCTGTGTCAGGCACTACTGCTGACATTGTAGATTTTTATGCATTCGAAGGGGCAAACAGCAGCAATTTTGTATTCGCAGCTACCGTCCAAGGGCTTTTAACGCCCGGAACACCCACCGAGCAAGCAGCTTTTGACGAAACTATTTTGATTGAATTCAATATAGATTACAACAATGACCTAAAAGAAGATTTAGTTATCCAAGCAATAAAGCGTGGCGATTCCATGTATTTCTTTGGGCCTTCGGCGCCAGCATACAGCGGTAGCGAAGGAACTAAAAGCACAATAGCCTCTTCTGCGCCAAACAGCGTGAAAATTTCCACTGCGGAAGATGTCCAGATAGCAGAAAATAACGGAATGAAATTTTTTGCCGGACCTCGGGAAGACCCTTTCTTCTTTGATTTCAACAGATTCAATGAAATCCTTGCAGGTACGGCTACCGGTTTTGAAAATCCCGGCAATGATACTTATGCAGGAACCAATGTTTTGAGTGTGGTTGTGGAATTTCCAAAATCCATGCTGCCCAACGGCACCACTGGCGTGAATCCATTTGCGGCAGGTACGCCAATGTATAATGTGTGGTTGGAAACCAAAAGAAAACAATAAAAATTGTGAACCCTAAAACAGAAAGAAAAATGAAATCCCTTAAAAATATAACCCTTTTTGCGTCCTTAATTATATCACTGCTTTTTGTGCAATGTAAAGATGAAGACGATAATGTAATCATCAACGCTACTTGCAATGACGGCATTATGAATGGCCAAGAAACAGGCATAGACTGTGGCGGCCCCACTTGTTTGCCCTGCGGTGAAACACTCGATTTCAGCGGAATTTATATACAGGAAGACCAAATTGGCCGTCCGGGAATCAATACCCTTTTTGGGACTGCCGGTTTTAAAGATTCCTTTAATGTTACGGTGCCTTCGGCAATGCAGGCGGAATTCCAAACCAAGTTTCAGGTAAAACTGCTTTTTATGAACGAATTATATACCGCCAACATCTTGGGCCAGACTGCTGAAGAATTCACTACCCTATTTTCCAAAGATGTATTGTGGTTGGCACAAACAGGGGCCACCTCGTATTTCAACGGAACCGAAGTATTGACCGGTAGAAATTTGGGCGATGACGTAATGGATTTTTCCTTATTATTAATTTATGGAGGCCCGAACGGGACCGAGAATCCTGAGCTGATTAGTGATGGAGTCTCTACTAACGACGCTGAATTTTCCAGCACCTTTCCCTATTTGGCCGGGCCATTTTAATATTTTGGTTTTTAAATCTAAGAAAAGAGGACCGGCGGTCCTCTTTTTTAAGTTATGGGCCTTTGTTCAAAAGTCTTGCAATTGTCATAAAAAACAACAATAAAATATTGGTTTATGTTAAAATTATTGGGGAGTTTTAAGAAAAAGTTGTGATAAAATTATTTTTTAATAGCTTTACGCAAGCTTAATCTGCTTTAAATCTATTATTAATCCAAAAAATTCAAAATGAAAAAAGTTACCCGGAGTTTTTTCCTGGCAATTATGTTAGTGTTTTCGGGCACTATGATTGCACAAAACTTTTCAGGAGTGATCAACAATGAGTTGCATCAATTTCTGGAAGAAAATGAACTATTGCCGCAAGATTTGCAGTGGCAATTAACCAGTGAGACCCAGAGCAAGGCTAGTGGTATTCACCATTTATATTTCCGTCAATTGTTAAATGGAATTGAAATTTATGGAACCGATTCTGGCATCCATACTTTATCAAACGGAGAGGTTATTTCAAAAAACAATAGATTTTTAAAGGCTTCGGCAGAAAAGATTGCGGGAGCTACCCAACCCGCGCTTTCGGCGGCTCAGGCCGTTACCGCTGCGGCACTGCAACTTGGATATTCTGTCAATGGTCCACTTACTGTGCTTAACGGGCCCAAAGGAATAGCCAAGGAAACCCTTTTAAATGAGGGCGGAATTTCCCTTAGCCCTATTCCCGCCAAATTGATGTATGCTCTCAACGATTCTAATGAATTGGTACTTTGCTGGGATATTTCCATTCAAGAAAAAAGCCAACAAGATTGGTGGAGTATTAGAGTGAACGCCACTACAGGCCATATTGTAAATAAAGATAACTGGATGGTGAGCTGTGCCATACACCACGACCATAGCAATGACGTGAAAACTTTGGACTTTAACGCGAATCTTTATGACATTCCGAACTATGACGAAATAATTGCCAACAAACCTGCTACGTGCACCGAATGTTATGAAGTAATCGCCCTGCCACTTGAAAGCCCTTATTTTGGTGCCAGAACTATTGTTGTGCAACCTGCAGACCCAATCGCTTCTCCGTTTGGATGGCACGACACCAACGGCGCCCCAGGAGCCGAATACACAACTACCCGCGGAAACAACGTGAATGCCTATGAAGATGGAAACAACCCAGGCTATCAGCCAAATGCTGGTTCCAATCTTGAGTTTACCGGCTATCCATTCAGTCAGATTTATACTAACGCCAATCAATATGAAGATGCTGCCATCACGAATCTATTTTATATGAATAATGTATTCCATGATATTATGTATCAATATGGATTTGATGAAATTAGCGGCAACTTCCAAGAAAATAACTACGGAAACGGTGGGCTTGGCAGTGATTCAGTAAACGCAGAAGCCCAAGATGGTTCCGGTACTTGTAATGCTAACTTTGGCACACCACCGGACGGAAGCAACCCCACCATGCAAATGTACATCTGCAACGACAAGGATGGCGATTTTGACAACTTGGTAATCATGCACGAGTACGGCCACGGGATATCGAACCGTTTAACCGGAGGTCCGGCTTCTTCAAACTGTTTGCAGAACCAAGAACAGATGGGCGAGGGATGGAGCGACTTTTTTGGAGTCCTGTTGACAATGCAAGCTGGCGATACGGGCACAGATGCCCGTGGAGTAGGGACCTATCTTTTTGGCCAAGGACCAGGCGGCCCAGGAATTCGTGATTATCCATACAGTACAGATATGAGCGTAAACCCTCAAACCTATGATTTTATTAAAACCGCTGCCGTACCCCACGGAGTCGGTTCGGTTTGGGCCGAAATGCTTTGGGAGGTTACTTGGGCATTGATTGATGAACACGGATTTAATCCAGATTTCTATGTTTTCACGGGAGATATTAACCAAGATGCCGGAAACATTCAAGCATTGGCTCTGGTTACTGAAGGAATGAAACTACAGCCCTGCAGCCCTGGTTTCGTTGACGGACGTGACGCCATTTTCGCTGCTGACCAGGCCATTTATGGCGGTGCGAATGAATGCTTACTTTGGGATGCATTTGCAAAAAGAGGACTTGGATTCAGTGCAAGCCAAGGATCATCGGGAAGCAGAAGCGACGGGACCCAAGCTTTTGACACCCCGTCACAATCTGCCGCTCTCTCTATCATGGAGGACGTATGTGCAACCGCAGGAATTCAAACTGGATTAACCGGTGGAACCCCAAATGGAGGTGTTTATAGTGGACCGGGCGTTACAGATGACGGCAACGGATCTACCTTTACTTTTGACCCTGCCGCAGCGGGAGTTGGTGTACATACGGTAACCTATGATGTACAGGCTGGACCCTGTTCGGTCGCTTCATCTGCAACAGACACTATTGAAGTGTTAGCTGTTCCGCCTGGACCAACTACTACTGGAGTGATAGATTTCTGCGTAGGTGATGCGATTACCGTAACGGCAACGCTCAACGATCCCAATAACGTAATAAGATGGTTTGATGCCCCCACGGGAGGAAACTTCCTTTTTGAAGGTACTTCATATACATTTACCCCTTCAGGATCGGTAGATGTTTATGCGCAAGAAAGCGCTCCGGGACCCTTATCAAAATTGGTGATTTCTGAAATTTCAATAGAAACACCCGATAGATTTGAGATACAGAATGTGGGTGTAGCAACAAACTATACCGGCTATAAAGTGGCAGTTAGCGATACGCCATACTCTAATATAAATACCGTAAATCCTATAATAAAAACCCTCGGAAACATGGGCGCCAATTCCGTGATGGATTGGAACGATGATGGAGGTGCTGGATATTGGGGCAACAATTTGTTCTGGGATACTTCTGGAACCGGTTGGATTTTGATCATTGACCCAAGTGGAAATGTTGTGGATTCTGTATTCTGGAATTTCAGCGCTGCGCAAATTGCTGGATTGAACGTTACCATTTCTGGGTTCAATATTACAGCCGCTGATTTGGACTGGAGTGGAACCGGCGCCACCTTCACCAATGATTGTGGAACTAATTCTTTCAGAAGAGATGGCGATTCAGATTCTGCGGCAGACTGGTCGGGAATTTGCGAGCCTTCAGATTTCGGAACGCCTAACAGCGACATTAACTTAGGGTCGTCCGGTTGTCCGGGTGAACGAACCATTGCACAGGTTATCGCTGAAACTGAAGATCCTGAAATTACTTGTCCAGCCGATGTTTTCGTAACGGTTGCACCGGGAGAACAATATACCCTGCCAGATTATACCGGTGACGCTTCGGCAACTGACAACTGTAATCCTGCGCCTGTAATTACCCAAAGCCCAGTAGCCGGAACGATGGTGGGCGTAGGCACAACTACAATGACCATGACCGCGACCGATGCGGCCGGTAATGAGGACACTTGTACATTTACCGTCACGGTAGATGAGTTAATTGGAATTGGAGAAAATGAGTTTGCAAATAACCTCCTTCTTTATCCAAACCCGACCAGCGGTGAGATTACGTTGAAAAACAATACAACCGCTCAATTGAATAACTTGGTAATCACAGATGTAAAAGGAAGGATTATCAAAAACATAGACCTCACCCAAGCAGGAATGGAAACGAATTTTTCGTTAAGTGACCTTGCTACGGGAATGTATTTTGTGAAGATAAATGCTGAAGGCACAAGCGTTGTAAAACGTATCGTAAAGCTTTAACCGTTTCACATTTTTAATTTTTTTTAAAACCCGCGCCAATTTTTTTGGCGTGGGTTTTTTTCATTCCATTTCAATAACTTTGACGAATGAAAAAAGTAGTATGTTTTGCTGGCAGTAACAGCAGTAAATCCATAAACCACAAATTGGTAAAATTGGCGGCCTCACAAATCACAGGCCCCGCAGTTGAGGTTATTAAACTAACAGA
>Ga0079224_100004897_pt1 | contig 17471 bp, 13 predicted proteins | sample Stecom2015_FD_80414 | JGI IMG/M metagenome (GOLD analysis project Ga0079224, IMG submission 80414) | Agricultural soil microbial communities from Utah to study Nitrogen management - Steer compost 2015 | ecosystem: Environmental > Terrestrial > Soil > Agricultural land | place: USA: Utah...
CAGGGTGGCCCTCCAGTTCTGCAGGAACAAAAAGACCACCAGGGTGACCAACAGAAGGGCCTCGATAAAGGTCTTGATCACTTCCTTTATGGAAGCATCCATAAAGCGGGATATGTCATAACTCACCTCATAATCCATGCCATGGAGGAACATGCTTTCCTTGAGTTCCGCCATCCGCTCCTTTACCTGGTCTATGACCTCCTTTGCGTTGGAGCCCGGCAATTGTTTCAGGACGATCGAGGCCGCGGGCCTGCCGTTGAACTTGGCCTCCACATCAAAGTATTCGGTACCGAATTCCAACTCTGCCACATCCTTTATCCTCAAGATCCTTCCATCTTGGGTGGATCGTATTGGAATGTCCCCGTATTGGGCCAAGGTGTTGAACCGCCCCGGATACCGGAGCACGTATTGCAGGGTGGATCGATCGCCACGATCCGAGTTTTCCCCGATCTTTCCGGGGGAGGCCTCCAGGTTTTGCTCGTCCAAGGCCCGGAGTATGTCATCGGTGGCAACCCCATAGGCCAGCATTCGATCCGGTTTGAGCCAAATGCGGATGGCGTATTCCTTGGCTCCCAATATATTGGCATAACCGACCCCTTTGACCCGTTTCAATTCGGAGAGGACGTTGAGGTCCGCAAAATTGTGGATAAAACTTTCGGTCATCGTGGGATCGTCACTGAATAGGTTCAGGTACATCAAAATGGCGTTCTCCTCCTTCCCGATCAGCACCCCTCTTTGGATGACCTCCGGGGGCAGTTCCCCCATAACGTCGGTGATTCTGTTCTGTACGTTGACGGCCGCATCGTTGATGTCCGTACCCGTTTCAAAGATGACCTGTACGATTCCCACGCCATCATTGCCCACATCACTGCTCATGTATTTCATTCCCGGAACCCCGTTGATGGCGCGTTCCAGGGGCTCTATGGCCGCCTTGGTCACGGTTTCCGCATTTGCCCCCTGATATTCCACCTCCACATTGACCTCGGGTGGGGCCACGGAGGGGAACAGGGCCATGGGCAGACGGAAAAGGGACAGTATGCCCAGCATCAGGATGATCAGCGAGATGACTATGGCCAGTATGGGCCGATCGATGATATTTGGTTTCATTGAATGTTTTTTGGTGTTTCTTTTTTGTCATGGTTCCCCTGGACCCCTGAAGCATTGGTTCCAGGGCCCGGGGATTGTTTTGTACGGGGGTTCCTCCCCCTATTGGACCGGGCCAAAGAGCTGGGAAAAGGTGATGATCTCGGTCTCGATCTTATCCCCTTCCCGTACCCTTTGGATACCCTCGTAGAGAATCCGCTCCTCCGCCGATAGGCCGGAACCGACGACAAAGAGTTGGGGCAGGCGCAGCAAGGGATCGATTTTTCGGACCCGCGCGATCTGGTCCTCCCCGACCACGAACACGCAGAGGTGTTCCTGGCTGTCAAAGGTGGCCTTCTGGGGGATGAGCAGGGCGTTCTGGATTTTATTTCCCACTTCGATCTTTCCACTGCCCCCGTGTTTGAGAAGTTTGTCCGGGTTGGGGAACCTGGCCCTAAAGGCCAAGGTGCCCGTATTCGGGTCGAACTCACTTTCGGTGGTCTCGATGATTCCACTGTGGGGATAGGCCTTTCCATTGGCCAACAGCAGACGTACTTCCTTGGAGTTGTTGTCTTTGAGGTTCAGATAATCGACTTCGGAAATGTTGAAATAGGCGAACATTTCCCCCAAATCCGATATGCTGGTCAGCAGACTGCCCTCTTCAACCAGACTGCCCGTTCTGTACGGAATTCGGTTGATGACCCCGTCAAAGGGGGCCCTGATCTGTGTAAAGGAAAGGTTGAGGCTGGCCTGGGCCAGGTCCGTTTGGACTTCCTCCAGTTTTGCCCTCAAGGCCTCGACTTTGGAAGCGGCCAGCTTGAACTCGGAAAGGGAAATGAAATCCCTGTCCAATAATTTCTGCGAACCCTCCAGTTCAATTTCGGCAGATCTCAGTTCGGCCTCGGCACTTTTTGTGGCTGCCGTGGCCCGGTTCAGGTCCTGTTGCAATTGTTGGTCGTCCATGGTAAAAAGGACCTGACCCTTATGGACGGTCTGTCCCTCATCCACCGGTACGGTTTGGATAAACCCCCCGATCCGCGCCCGGACGTCCACGTTTTGGACCGCCTTGATTTCGGCCACGTACCGGTTTGTATGGATGGTGTCCCGAACCACTGGGGCAATGACCTTGAATTTGGACCCATCGGATGGCCCATCGTTTGTTGGGGAGCAGGAGAGCCAGGTCAACAGGGCGATCCCTCCCATGATCAATATGGAATTCTTCATTGTATTTAAGTTTTCTAAAGGCTGATGAACAGTATGCCATGGAAGTCGTTCCCATGGAAGGACCGGCCGTCCGCAAACGGTATGGGCCATCCTAAGAAGGCCGCCTTATCGGCCGATCAAAAAAGGGACATCAAGCCTTTGGCGGGGGAGGGACCACTTCCGGATGGAATTGGTGTGCATAGGGGTCTTTGTAGGAGAACTGACCGTGCAATACGGCTGCTATCATTTCCCCGGTACTGAGGTCCACCCCAGGATTTGGGGGATAGCAGTCCAATTGGAAACCACTTTGGGCCAAAAGTCCCTGGGTGGAGTCGTCATCGTCACTCTCGGGGATGGCATCTTCGATTTCCAAAACCAGTTCCAAGAAAATCTCGACGATACTTTCCATATCGTTATATTCCAAATCTTCGGGAACATCGATGGGTTGGGGATCGGGGGAATCGACGCTGAGGTTCAGGATGTGCAGGGCCATCAGGAACCAAAACAATCTGAAGTATCTATGTTTTCGTATTCGTCCCACGGTCATATCAGGGACAAATCTAAAGAAAATTTTGTGGATGTGCCAAGGGGCCCGGGATTTGGGATCCTGAATGTTCCTGGCTTCCCCAACAACGGCTTTGATCTGGGCATGCCCTACGGTTGCTCCCCCACCTTTTGGACTTCCCCCACCTTTGAAAAAGGCTGCAAGGCCTCCAAAGCCCGGTCCACACTGTCGATCTGGTCAAACACCAACAACAACCTGAGCCCCGAACGTGTCTGTTTTTCCTTGAGCCTGGCCTGTCCGGGATGGTTCTGGACGTAATTCAACACTTGGGTGAACACAGGACCTTGGTAGAACTTTGATTGTTGGTCCGCAATGAAGTAACCCAGGAACTTGCCCTGTTTCATCACTACCTTTTCCAGTCCTATATGGGTGGCGATCCATTTGATCCGAACCGAATTGAGGAGGTCTTCGGCCTCTTGGGGCAGCTCCCCGAAACGGTCCAACAGCTCGGCCTCAAATTGTTGCAGGGTCCCTGAATCCTTGATTTCGTTGAGCTGCGTATAGAGGTTCAGGCGCTCGGTGATATTGTTGATATAACTGTCCGGGAAAAGCAGCTCAAAATCGGTGTCCAACTGCAGCTCTTTCACATAGACCTTTTCCCTTTGTCCCTCCACTTCCTCATAGAGCTGTTTGAACTCGTTTTCCTTGAGCTCCTCAATGGCCTCGGACAATATTTTCTGGTAGGTCTCAAAGCCGATCTCATTGATAAAACCGCTTTGTTCCCCGCCCAAAAGGTCCCCGGCGCCCCGGATTTCAAGGTCTTTCATGGCGATGTTGAAACCGCTGCCCAATTGGGTGAACTGCTCCAGGGCCTCGATGCGCTTGCGGGCATCGGGGGTCATCGCCTCATAAGGGGGAGTGATGAAATAACAGAAGGCCTTTTTGTTGCTTCGTCCCACCCGGCCCCGCATCTGGTGGAGGTCGCTCAGGCCAAAGTTGTTGGCATTGTTGATGAAAATGGTATTGGCATTGGTCACATCCAGTCCGCTCTCCACTATGGTGGTGGATACCAATACATCGAATTCCCCATTGATGAAGGAGAGCATGAGCTGTTCCAGTTTCTTGCCCTCCAATTGTCCATGGCCGACGCCGATCTTGGCATCGGGCAGCAGGCGTTGGATCATTCCGGCCACTTCCTTGATGTTTTCGATCCTGTTGTGGATGAAGAACACCTGTCCGCCCCTTTGGATCTCATAGGAGATGGCATCCCGTATGATCTCTTCATTGAAACCGATCACTTGGCTCTCTATGGGATAACGGTTGGGTGGGGGAGTGTTGATCACCGAAAGGTCCCTGGCGGCCATCAGGCTGAACTGCAGGGTCCTGGGGATGGGGGTGGCCGTAAGGGTGAGCACGTCAACGCTCTCCTTGATTGCGCGCAGCTTTTCCTTTACCGAAACCCCGAACTTCTGCTCTTCGTCCACGATGAGCAGGCCCAGATCCTTGAACACCACATTTTTGTTCACCAATTGGTGGGTCCCGATGATGATGTCCAATTTGCCCGCGGCCAAACGCTCCAGGACTTCTTTCCGCTCCTTGGCCGTGCGGAAGCGGTTGAGATAATCCACGCTCACCGGCATCTCTTTCAGACGTTCCCCAAAGGTCCTGTTGTGTTGGAAGGCCAAAATGGTGGTGGGCACCAACACGGCCACCTGTTTTCCGTTGTCGACTGCCTTGAAGGCGGCCCGGATGGCCACCTCGGTCTTTCCAAAGCCCACATCTCCACAAATTAGGCGGTCCATGGGTCGTTCACTCTCCATGTCCCTTTTGACATCCAAGGTGGATTTTTCCTGGTCCGGGGTATCCTCATAGAGAAAGGAAGCCTCCAATTCGTATTGCAGATAACTGTCCGGATCGTACCTGAACCCCTTTTCCAAACGTCTTTTCGCATAGACCTGGATCAGGTCGAAGGCAATCTGTTTGACCCGGCTCTTGGTTTTTTGTTTCAGGTTCTTCCAGGCCGCTGATCCGAGTTTGTATATCTTGGGCGCCGCCCCGTCCTTCCCGTTGAATTTTGAAATCTTGTGCAGGGAGTGGATGCTCACGTACAAAAGGTCCCTGTCCCCATAGACCAATTTTATGGCCTCTTGTTTTTTGCCCTCCACATCGATTTTCTGCAAGCCCCCAAAGGTGCCTATGCCGTGATCGATATGGGTGACGTAGTCCCCGATCTCCAATTTGTTGAGTTCCTTGAGGGAAATGGCCTGCTTCTTGGCATAGCCGTTTTTGAGGTGGAACTTGTGGTAGCGTTCAAAGATCTGGTGGTCCGTGTAACAGCTCAGTTTCAGGGAGTCGTCCACAAAGCCCCGATAGAGCGGGAAGACCACAGTTTGGTAATGTACCCTTTGGTCCCCTTCCCCGAAGATGTCGTCAAATCGCTTGGCCTGTTGTTGGGTCGCACAGAAAATATAATTGGTGTAGCCTGCTTCCCCCTTGGAGTTGAGATCCTCGATCAGAAGGTCGAATTTTTTGTTGAAGACGGGTTGAGGCAGTGTATGGAAGCTTATTTCCTCTCCCTGTTGTTGCATGATTTTTGTCCTGGAGGTGGAACCGAGTTCCACGCAGCCAAAATCCCGCAGTTGTTCCCGCAGAAGATCGGAATCCACAAAGAGGTCCTTGGGCTCGGAATGTTTGACCTCTTTGGCCAGGTTCTCAAAGTTTTCCCGGGCCTTTTCAAAAAAGGAATCCACCCGCTCATAGATAAGTACGGGATCCTTTGCGAAGATCAGCGTCTTTGGGGAGATATACTTTAGGAAACTTTCCCGGGACTCCAGGGAGAACTTGTGTTCCACATTGGGGATGATGGCAATTTTGCCCACCTTGTCCGTGGAGAGCTGGGTCTCCACATCAAAGGTACGGATGCTGTCCACCTCGTCCCCGAAGAACTCGATCCTATAGGGCCTGTCGTGGGAAAAGGAAAAGACATCCACGATCCCCCCCCGCAGGGAGAACTCCCCGGGCTCGGTCACAAAGTCTACCCGCTTGAAGCGGTACTCAAAGAGGACCTCGTTCAAAAAATCCAGGGACAGGCTGTCGCCCACCTTGACCTTTAGGGTGTTTTTGTCCAGTTCCCTACGGGTGACCACCTTTTCAAAAAGGGCATCCGGGTAGGTCACCACCACTGCCGGCCTTTTCCGGGAATTGATGCGGTTGAGCACTTCGGCCCTCAGCAGCACATTGGCATTATCGGTCTGTTCGATCTCATAGGGCCTTCTGTAGCTGCCCGGGTAGAAGAGCACGTCCTTTTCCCCGATCAGGCGTTCCAGGTCGTTGAGCAGATAGGCGGCTTCTTCCTTGTCGTTCAAAATCAATAAAAAAGGAAGGTCCAATTCCTGAAAACAGGCCGAGACCACAAAGGAAAGTGAAGATCCGACCAGGCCTTCCATGAGGATTTTTTGGTCCTTCTCCGAGGGATTCCCTTGGAATTGGGCAAGGGTATCCCGCAGATTCCCCATTTGGGGAGCCTGTGCATACCTTTGTATAATGGACGATTTGGTCAATCCAAAAACTTTGGTGCAAATATATATTGAAATATCACCTTTGTGCGGATCCCGGATCTATTTTTGAGCTTATTGCGGCCGCTGCGGCCATTTTCAGAGGGATTCACGGGAAATTCAAAAATTTTTGTCAATTTTTGAATTGCTGCCCCAATTTGATTGAAAAGACAGGATTTTCTTTCTGTTCGGCCTGGACCAAATTTGGGGAATAGGACTATATTTGTGGCAAATTTTCAGATATGCCGATCTTGGACCTTTACGAGCACAGCGACCACAGGAAGAATTTGGCCCATTTTGCCACTTTGGCCAGTTTGGCGGCCAGCGACGGGGAGATCAACGTCGAGGAAAAAGCCGTGTTGGATCGATTTGCCTTCAAGCTGAACATCAGCGATCACGAATATAAGGAGGTGATGAAGAAGGAGAACAAATATCCCATTGAGACCCCTCATAGCGGGGAGAAGAGGTATAAAAGACTCTATGAGTTTTTTCAGATCATCTTCTCGGATCACGACATCGATCCCCAAGAGCTCAGGCTGGTCGAAAAATATGCCATTGGCCTGGGGTTCTCCCCCAAGAAGGCCACTGAGTTGATCCAAAAATCCCTTGCCATCTTCAAGGGGAAGATCGCCTTTACGGATTACTATACCATCATTACCCGGGAGGACTAGGACCCGGCCATAAATTCCTCTGCCTTTTCCACCATTTTTCGGCTGCCGCAGAAAAAGGGGACCCTCTCGTGGAGTTCGGTGGGCTGCAGGTCCAGAATCCTGTTGAAACCGTCACTGGCCTTGCCGTTGGCCTGTTCCGCGATAAAGGCCATGGGATTGCACTCGTACAACAGCCGTAGTTTTCCCTTATGGGCCACACTGCTTTTGGGATAGATATAGATGCCCCCCTTGATCATGTTCCGATGGAAGTCCGAGACCAGCGATCCAATGTACCTGGAAGTATAGGGCCGGTCCCCTTCCTCCATTTGACAGTATTTGATGTAGTCTTTCACCCCCTGGGGAAAATGGATGTAGTTCCCCTCGTTCACCGAATAGATCTTCCCGGTTTCCGGGTAGGTCATCTTGGGATGGGAGAGGTAAAAGGTCCCCAGGGCCGGGTTCAGGGTAAAGCCGTTCACCCCGTCCCCAGTGGTATAGACCAACATGGTGGAGGTGCCGTAAATGATATAGCCTGCGGCGATCTGGTTTTTGCCGGGCTGTAGGAAGTCCTCCAGGCCGACCGGACTGCCCACCGGGCTCACCCGCCTGTATATGGAGAAGATGGTGCCCACCGAGACGTTGACATCGATGTTGGATGACCCGTCCAAGGGATCTATGAGCACCACGTATTTGTTGTTGTACTTTTTGTCAAAACTGTTGATGCTGATGAAATCATCCTCTTCCTCAGAGGCGATGCCACATACAATTTCCCTGTTTTTCAGGGTCTGTATGAACTTTTCATTGGCCAGCACATCCAATTTCTGTTGGTCCTCGCCCTGTATGTTGGTGTCCCCGGCCGCCCCGATAATATCGACCAGACCTGCTTTGTTCACCTCGTGGTTCACTACTTTTGCCGCCAAGCGTATGCTGTTCAACAAGCGGGAGAGTTCCCCGGATGAGTATTGGAAGGAGTTTTGGTTGGCAATGATGAACTCCCCCAGGGTGCGGTGCTGTTTTTCCAACATGGAGCGACTGTTTTATTTGGGTGCAAATATCGTGCATTTTGTGAAACTATAACGATTTCGCCCATTTCAATTTATGAATATTTATAACTTTGAGTTTTATTTGTAACAATTATGGAGTATACCATAAGAGCGGCCCGGCCCGAGGACATGGGAGCGGTATTGTCCCTGATCCGGGAACTGGCCGAATTCGAAAGGGAACCCGATGCCGTGGAAATTGATAGGGAGGACTTGATCGAGGATGGATTCAACCGTGGGCTGTTCCATTGTTTCGTGGCCGATACGGGGGACGGTATCGGGGGAATGGCCCTGATATATCCCAGGTATTCCACCTGGAAGGGTCCGGCGATTCATTTGGAGGACCTGATCGTGGCCAAAAGGATGCGGGGCTCCGGCCTGGGAACGGCCCTGTTGGACCAAGTGGTCCGCCATGCCCACGAGCTGGGGGCCAATAGGATATGTTGGGAAGTCCTGGACTGGAACGAGGATGCCATAACCTTCTATGAAAAGAAGGGGGCCAGGGTGCTTCGGGATTGGGATGTGGTCCAATTGGACCGGAACGGAATCGAGAATTATTTGGAAGGCCTGGAATGAACCTTCCGATATGAGAAAAAAACTTGGATGAGAGTATATAAGTTTGGCGGGGCCTCCGTCAAGGATGCCGCCGGAGTGCGCAATGTGGCGAAGGTATTGCAACAGCAGGGCCACGAGGGGACCCTGGTGGTGGTATCGGCCATGGGAAAGACCACCAATGCCATGGAGAAAGTGGTCGAGGCCTATTTCAAGGACCGGGATTCGGTTCCCGCCTTTATGGGGGAGGTGGTGGAATTCCACAGACAGATCGTCGGGGAATTGTTCCGGCAAACGGACCATCCCGTCCACCACGCCTTGGAGGTGCTTTTTGAGGAAGTCCGTGGCTTTTTGGCCTGGAACAAATCCCCAAAATACGCCTTTGTTTACGACCAGGTGGTCGGATACGGGGAACTGCTCTCCACGACCATCGTCAGCAACTACCTCAACCTGGTGGGCATACACAACCAATGGATGGATGTGCGCAACCTGATCAAAACGGACAGCGGCCATAGGGAGGCGCAGGTCAATTGGGAACGCACCCAAAAGGAGGTCACCCAAAGGGTCGACCTGTCAGAACTCAATATCACCCAGGGCTTCTTGGGCAGTGATGACAACAATTTCACCACCACCCTGGGGCGGGAGGGATCGGATTATACCGCTGCCATCCTCGCCTATTGCCTGGATGCGGAATCCGTGACCATATGGAAGGATGTCCCGGGGGTGCTCAACGCCGACCCCAGGAATTTCAAAGAGACCCTGTTGTTGGACCTGATCTCCTATAGGGAGGCCATCGAACTGGCCTTTTACGGGGCTTCGGTCATCCATCCCAAAACGCTACAGCCCCTACAGGGAAAGGAAATTCCTTTGCACGTCAAGTCATTTCTCAACCCCGGGGACAAGGGTACCACCGTGGGCAGGGGGGTGGGAATCGTGCCCAAGGTCCCCTGCTTTATCGTAAAAAAGGACCTGGTGCTCCTGAAACTGTCCACCCTGGATTTTTCCTTCATAGTGGAGGAGAGCATCAGTGAACTCTTCAAGCTGTTTCACCAGCATAGGCTCAAAGTGGACCTGATCCAGAATTCGGCCATCAGTTTTTCGGTCTGTCTTGACAATAAGTTCAACGGGCTGCAGGCCCTCTTGCAGGGACTACAGGCAAATTTCAAAGTGGTCTGCCACGAGGGGGTTTCCCTGTACACCATCAGGCATTTTGACGAGGATTCGGTGCGTTCCCTTCAGAACGGGAAATCCGTCCTTGTGGAGCAAAGGGGAAAGGAAACGGTTCAATTGGTCGTGAAATAGAGCACGGGATATTGGTTCTAGGGTCGTGAACCAAAAGTCATAATTCTCTATCTTTATCCCCGCATAAATACAGAATTGAATGGGATTGGTTACAGCGAAAGAGGTGGCAAAAGTGGTCCATCTGGACAATTACGGTTTTTTGGGCACCTTTGTCGGTTGGCTTCTTATGGTCGCCACACGGATCACCACCATCAATAGGTTCTACGATAGGAACAAGGAACTTCCGGCCCCTGAATTTTTGGATAAGATCCTGGATCATTACGAGATCGATTTTGACGTTCCGCTGGAGGACCTCAAACGGCTTCCCAAATCCGGCCCCTATATCACCATAAGCAACCATCCCCTGGGGGGCATTGACGGGGTGCTTCTATTGAAACTGCTGCTGCAGGAGCGTCCGGACTTTAAGATCGTGGCCAATTTCCTTTTGCACAGGATCGAGCCCCTGAAACCCTATATCATGCCGGTGAATCCCTTTGAGGGCCACAGGGATGCAAAGAGCAGCATGACCGGGATCAAAAATGCCCTCCAACATTTGCAGCAGGGACATCCCCTGGGCATATTCCCCGCCGGGGAGGTCTCCACCTATAAGGACGGCAAACTGGTGGTGGACCGGCCTTGGGAAGAGGCGGCGATCAAACTGATCCGAAAGGCAGAGGTCCCGGTGGTGCCCATTTATTTCCATGCCAGGAACAGTCCATTGTTCTATACCCTTTCCAGGATAAACGACATGTTCCGGACAGCAAAATTGCCATCGGAGTTGACCTCCCAGCGAACCCGCCCCATCAAGGTCAGGATCGGACAGCCCATTTCGGTGGCCACCCAACAGGAGGAGGAGAGCCTGGAATCCTATACGGAACTGCTGCGAAGAAAGACCTACCTTTTGGCCAATGCCTTTGAAAAGGAACGGCTGTTGGACAAGGTCCCCACCTCCCTGAAGCTTCCCAAGGCCCCCAAAAAAATTGCGACGGCCGTCAGTGTCAAGGTTCTGGAAGAGGAAATTGAAATGTTGCGCAAAAAGGAATGTCGGGTCCTGCAGAGCAAGAATTATGAGGTCTTTCTGGCCAAGCAGCAGGACATGCCCTATTGTTTGAACGAGATCGGAAGGCAGAGGGAGGTCACCTTCAGGGCCGTAGGCGAAGGGACCAACAACGCCATCGACCTGGACAAGTTCGACACCTATTACCACCACCTCTTTCTGTGGGACGATGATGAGAAGACCATAGTGGGGGCCTATAGGATGGGCCTGGGCTCCGAAATCTTTGAAAAATACGGCATCGATGGATTTTACCTACAGGACCTCTTCCGTTTTGAGCCGGAGCTCTACGGTATGATGGCCAAGTCCATAGAGATGGGAAGGGCCTATATCATCAAGGAATACCAACAAAAACCCATGCCGCTATTTCTGTTGTGGAAGGGCATAGTGCACACCACCCTCAGGCACCCACAGCACAAGTATCTGATCGGAGGGGTGAGCATCAGCAATCAGTTCTCCAATTTTTCAAAGTCCCTGATGATCGAGTTCATGAAATCGAACTATTGGGATCCCTATGTGGCACAGTACATCCGCCCCAAAAAGGATTTCAAGGTCAAGATCAAGGATGCCGACAAGGAATTTGTGTTCGACGAGACCCAGGCCGATCTCAACAAGTTCGACAGGCTCATCAGTGAGGTGGAACCGGGAAGCCTTAGGTTGCCGGTATTGATCAAGAAATACATAAAGCAGAACGCCAAGGTAGTGGCCTTCAACGTGGATCCCCTGTTCAACAATTCGGTGGACGGTTTGATGTACATCAAAATCGCCGATTTGCCGGAGAGTACCGTAAAACCGGTAATGGAGGAGTTCCAGGCCGAACTGGAACGCAAACTCCACGAGGGGAACGGGCCCCTGGCCGAACCTTCCCTGTAATACAGGACCTGACAAACAAAAAAGGCCGAAGTCAAGGACCCCGGCCATTCTTTATTGTACGGTTCGGTTTTTTAGAACCAAGGCTTTCTTCCCACCTGATAGGTGTTGTAGAATTCCTCATCGGTTTTGGTCAGGTAAATGATCCCTTCGATCAGACCGATCAAGGGGGGAATCCAGACCAGGAAGGCACCGATCAACAGACAGACCAGCAAATAGGACAGTACGGTGGCCCCCAACAATATAAAGCCCTCCTTGTTGTAGCCCAAAATGAATTTGTGCACTCCAAGGGATCCCACGATAATGGCCAATATTCCGGCAAGTATTTTTTTGTTGTCGCCCCCGGCTCCCTGAAGACCCTCCTTGAATTCCTGGGCAGACTTTTTGGCCTCCTCCTTGAATTCCCTTGTATCTTCCTTGAAATCCTGAGCAGCCTCCCGGGCTTCTTCCTTGGCTTTGTCAAAGGCTTCCTTGGCCTTATCTCCCAAGTCTTTTTTTTCTTCGTCGGACATAATTTTAAAGTGTTGGTTAAACGAGTGCTAAAAATAGGAAATAATTCAATACCCAATGAAATGCATTATCAACAGTTTTCCATGGGTTCCGGTTGGATTTCATCCAGATGGACGGGCAGCCCGGGACAGGGCCATGGTCAACAAAACTTCGCCTTGATCTTGTCCACTACGGTCCGGGCCAATTTCTCCTTGCTCTCAACGGTCCAGCCCGCCACATGGGGGGTCAGCAGGACATTCTTTGCCTTGCGCAGGTATTTGAATGCCTTTGGTTTTTTGATGAACATGGTCTCAAAGGACTTTTTTTCGTATTCCAGAACGTCCAATCCCGCTCCCAGGACCTTTCCGGATTTCAGGGCGGCCACCAGGTCCTTGGTCACCACACATTTTCCCCTGGCGGTGTTCAACAACCAAAAGGGTTTGTGAAATGCCTCGATGAAGCCGGAATGTACCATGCCCCCCGTAAGTTCGGTCTCGGGGACGTGCAGGCTGACCACATCGGACCTTTGCTGGAATTCCATGATGCCCACTTGTCGGGCATTGGCGTCCCCGACCCCGCCGAGGATGTCGTAACAGAGCACCTCTACATCAAAGCCCCTTAGTTTTTTGGCAAAGGCCTTGCCCATATTGCCGTAGCCAATGATCCCCACGGTCTTGCCATCGAGTTCCACCCCACGGTTCCCTTCACGGTCCCATTTGCCCTTTTTTACCTCCCGATTTGCCTTGTTCATCTTGTTCATCAGGGAAAGCAGCATTCCAAGGGTATGTTCCCCGACGGCATTGCGGTTGCCCTCAGGGGCCGAGGCCAGGTAGATTCCCAAATGTTTGGCATGGGGTACATCGATGTTCTCCAGACCGGCTCCCAGTCTGCCGATGAATTTCAGGGAGGTCGCCTTATCCAGAAAGGCTTGGTCCAGGGGAAACCTGCTGCGGATGATCAGGCCGTCGTACCGATGGATTTTCTTTTCGATTTCCTCCTTGGGGGAACTGTAATCTTCATCATTTTCAAAACCCAGTTTGGCAAATTCTTCCAAAATCAAAGGGTGGTTGGTATCAAGGTGGAGTATTTTCATGGTTCAAATATAATATCATCCCGAAAGAAGCCGCGATTTTTCATTTGAAAAACTCAAACTTAATATCCAGCGGCATGAAATGGATTCCCTTGTAATCCGTGATCGCCGTGATTTGATGTTTGGCATAAGGGGGGATGCTGATGGCTTCTCCCGGTTTTGGGAAGAATTCCCCTTGGTCCATTTTAATGGAGCATTCCCCCTGCTGTATATAGAGTATGGATTCCTGATCGGCCCGGTGTTCGGGCATTTTTTCCCCTGCCTTGGCCTGCATCCGTTTGGCCGTAAAACGGGCTCCTTTTGCCAGTTCTGTAACCGTGGGCACTACTGTTCTTCCCATAATTTATATTTTAGACTTTGTATGATTTTGTCAATTCACCGGCCCCCATCGGATACGGCGCCCTTTTTATCGGTCTTGTCGCTCCCGGATTGTTGATGATCGGTGTCTTTCTTTTCTCCTTTTGACCCACTTGTATACCTCAAACCATAGCACCGATGCCGATGCGACCATAAAGGCAATTCCCAATTCCCATGCGTTCAACCCCCTAAGTTGAAAAAAATTGGCGAACACGGGCAGGTACAGTATTGCAAAAAGCAGGATCAAGGTCAGGCCGATGATCAAATAAAATAGATTGTTTTTGTTCTTGAAACTGTCCAAAACGCCATAGGTGAAGGAACGGTTCACCGAACTCAACAAAATGTTGGCAATAACAAGGGTTGTGAAAACCATCGCCCTGGTGGTCCGTTCATCGCCCCCTTGTCGTAGGGCATATTGATAAGAAAACAAAACTCCCAAGGTGATGAGCAATCCTTGTATGATGCTGATACCAAGTTCTTTCCAATTGAGAAAGGTATCGGTCATCTTTCGAGGGCCCCGGTTCATTGTGTTTTTTTCCATGGGTTCATTTTCGTAAACAATGGAACAGGTCGGTCCCATGATCAGTTCCAGGAAGATGACGTGGACCGGTGTGAAAATATGTGGATAGGCCCACCCCAGGAACAAGGGCAGGGACACGGTCAAAATGATCGGAATATGAATGGAGATGATATATTGGATCGCTTTTTTGATGTTGGCATAAATCCGTCGGCCCGATGCGATGCCCAAAACGAGTTTGTCCAGATTGTCATCGACAATCACCAGGGATGCGACCGATTTGGCCATTTCGGTTCCCTTGGTCCCCATGGCCACTCCGATATGGGCGGCCTTCAATGCCGGGGCATCGTTCACCCCGTCGCCCAGCATGGCCACGACCTCACCGTCTTGCTTAAATGCATTGACCATGGCCAATTTTGCTTCGGGAAACATGCGGGTAAACAAGGTGGTTTCCCGGGATAAGGAAATTAATTCGGCCTGGGATTTGTGAATGATTTCGGCTCCGCTCATGGCAGGGGCATGATTCTCGATTCCGGCCTGTTGGGCAATTGCATATGTGGTATCGGCATTGTCCCCGGTGATTACCTTCACCTTGATCCCTGCATCGTAAATGTGTTGGAACACTTCGTGGATCCCTTTCTTGGGAGGATCGTAAAACACCAATAGGCCCAAAAACTCAAATTTGAAATCTTGCTGTCTATCTGGGTAATCGTTCCCTTCAAAATTGGATTTTGCAACCCCCAAAACCCGAAAGCCCTGTTTTCCAAAACCCCGGACGAGCTCCAAGATTTTGTTTTTCTCCTTTTCCGGACCCAAGGAAACCCGGATTATGGCTTCGGGAGCGCCCTTTGCCGCAATGATCTCAACCCCTGTGTCGTTCTCAAAGATATGCGTCATCATCGGGGGTTTGCCCTCCAACGGATATTCGTGTATCATTTTAAACTCCTTCCGTCGATCCTTTGTATGGGTTTGCCCATACAGTTGATGGAGCGTTTTTTCCATCGGGTCGAAGGGAACCGGTTCACTGCTCCACATCGCATGGCTTATCAAGTCGGAGAGCGCGGGCCCGTTAAAATTACCTTCGTCATAGGTGGTATCCGAACGATGGTCGTAGAGATGTTTCAGGCGCATGGAATTTTCGGTGATAGTTCCGGTTTTGTCCGTGCAGATCACTGTGGTACTTCCCAAGGTTTCCACGACACTGCTCCGTTTGATGATAATCCCGTCACGCATCAGTTTCCAGGCCCCCAAGGCCATGAAAGTGGTAAATGCCACAGGTATTTCTTCAGGCAAAATGGACATGGCCAAGGTCAGGCCCACCAACAGGCTTTCCATAACATCCCCTGTCCGCAAAAAGCTGTAGGCACACACCAACAGAAAGACGAGGATGCCGATGACCGCCATCCATTTTACAAATTTGGCGATCTGGATCTGAAGTGGGGAACGCTCTTCTTTGATGTCCAGTATGGATTGTCCGATTTTCCCCAATTTGGTTTCGACCCCGATCTGTTCCACTTCGACAACGGCCAATCCCGATACCACCACGGTCCCGCTGTACACCTTGTTGTCTTCGGTTTCCCTGCTTTTGAACACTGAAAGGCTTTCCCCGGTCAAAGAGGCCTCATTGACCGAAAAATCGTTGCTGTGTATTATCGATCCATCGGCATTGATCATTTTTCCCTCCTCAATGATGTATAGATCGCCCACCGCAATTTCGTGGGTGGGAATCTGTAGGATCTTTGAAGTTCGAATGACGTTGCTCAAGGGTTCGTTCAATTTTTCCATCGCTTCCAAGGCCTTTTTGCTGCGATTGTCCTGATAGAAAGAAATGCCCGAAACGGCAATAATGGCCCCCAGCATGAACACTGCTTCGGGATAATTGCCCACCATCAGATAAATGACCGCCACCGCAACGAGCAAAAGCAACATCGGATCTTTCAGAATATCCAATAGTATTGAATGCCATGTGGACCTCTTGGCTCCATCCGATCTGTTGTAGCCATAGTTGCTTCGGGAATCTTTCAACTCTTCCTCCGAAAGGCCCGTTAAATGTTTGGGAATATTAAAAGACATGGTACCCAATGACAAGATTTAAAATGGAATACGGAATCAATTGGCACATCAGCTGCCCTGGCCGGCCTGTGAATGGACATCAGGCTAAATTAATTGAAATAGTGTTTAGAAACAAGATATATAGAGAGGGCCCCGACCCATGACAAGGGTAGGGGCCACTTCCGAAAACAGGGCAGGAAATCAGTGGTGTCCTCCATGTGCCAACACGGCCTCAATGGCTTCCAGGGTATGGGTGTAGTCAACATAGGCCTCCACATAGGCCCTTCCCTGGGAAACTGAATTGTTTTGTGCCTGGGCAAGGGTCGTGACTTTTTCATGCTTTTCGGCGATCACCGCCCGGATGTGGCTTCCGAGATTGTCCAACAAGGTCCCGACATCACTGTTCTCAATTGACATATCGGCCATCCGGACCATGGGAGTGGTGGAGCCTGCCGGCTTCAATCCGGTAAACGGTGCACCTTCTGTTTCTCGGTGCAATCGTACCAGGGTTTCCAGGAAATGCTTTTCAACAATATTGTATATGTCGGAATCCTTGCCTTTTAGGGCAACGGTCTTATCAAACAGATTCGTGATTTCAGCCTCCTGATCAGGCTCGATCCATTTCAAAACCAGTTCAACATTTTCATTTTCCAAAGCCTTTAGGGCATCCTGAATCACGGGGCCGTCATATGAGTCACAATGGGCAAAGGTGGGCATGCCGAACATCAAGGTCAGTAGCCCGACCAAAACCAATTTTCCGCCAAGGTGTTTTTTTGTTCCATCGAATATTTTCATAATGAACTATTTTTAAGGTTAATATCATTTTCTGTACAAAGATACTTTGAGGGATAAGCCCCTGGAAGGTCCAAACGTAGGGGGTAATGGTATAAAGGTTGGATTTTTGGCCTTTGGTTCAACGCCTGTATTCAAGGGGGCGAAGACCGGTATTTTTTTTGAAGAATTTTCCAAAGTGGGAAGGGTCGGAAAAATTGAGGTCATCGGCGATCTGGGCAATGGAACGGTCCTTGTCCCGCAAGCGGACCTTTGATTCAAGCAAAAGCATTTCATTGATCCATTGACCCGCGGTCTTTCCGCTTACTTCCTTGATGAGCGTGGAAAAATATTTTGTTGTCAAATGCATTTTTTCGGCATAGAAGGAAACCCGTCGCTCCTC